>Ga0209040_10002176_pt1 | contig 15463 bp, 16 predicted proteins | sample BogFormECP12_OM3_FD_188240 | JGI IMG/M metagenome (GOLD analysis project Ga0209040, IMG submission 188240) | Bog forest soil microbial communities from Calvert Island, British Columbia, Canada - ECP12_OM3 (SPAdes) (version 2) | ecosystem: Environmental > Aquatic > Freshwater > Wetlands > Bog ...
GCCGTCGCGGCCCATGCGGCGGCACAGTGGCGCACCGCGTCGCTGTCGACCCGGGCCTCGGTGCTGTTCGGCTTCCGGGACCTGCTGGCCTCGCACCTCGACGAGGTGGCGGCCCTCGTCACCTCCGAGCACGGCAAGGTCCCGGCCGACGCGGCGGGCGAGGTCGCCCGCGGGCTCGAGAACGTCGAGTTCGCCTGCGGCATCCCCAACCTGTTGAAGGGAGGTTTCAGCGAGCAGGTCTCGAGCGGGGTCGACGTGCACTCGGTGCGCCAACCCGTCGGCGTGGTCGCGGGCATCACCCCGTTCAACTTCCCGGCCATGGTTCCGTTGTGGATGCTGGCCGGCGCCGTCGCTTGCGGCAACTCGTTCATCCTCAAGCCCAGTGAGAAGGACCCCTCGGCCCCGCTGCTGCTGGCCCGGCTCCTCGCCGAGGCAGGGCTGCCCGACGGGGTGTGCAACGTCGTGCAGGGCGACAAGACGGCGGTCGACGCCCTCCTCGACCACCGCGACGTGGCCGCGGTCAGCTTCGTCGGTTCGACCCCGGTGGCCCGGGCCATCTACACCCGGGGCACGGCGGCCGGGAAGCGGGTCCAGGCGCTGGGCGGGGCCAAGAACCACATGGTGGTCCTCCCCGACGCGCCGATCGATCTGGCGGCCGACGCCGCGGTGAGCGCCGCCTACGGGTCGGCCGGTGAGCGCTGCATGGCGGTCTCAGTCGTGGTCGTCGTGGGCGAGGTGGCCGGCCCCTTGGTCGACGCCATCGCCGAGCGGCTGGCGAACCTGCACATCGGTCCGGGGACCGACCCCGACGCCGAGATGGGGCCCCTGATCACCGGGGAGCACCGCGACGAGGTGGCCGCCTATGTGGCGGGCGCCGAGGCCGAGGGGGCGACCGTGGTGGTCGACGGGCGCCGCCACGAGCTCGCCGGGCACCCCGACGGGGGCTTCTTCCTCGGCGCCTCCTTGCTCGACGGCGTGCGGCCGGGGATGCGGGTCTACGACGAGGAGATCTTCGGGCCGGTGCTCTCGGTGGTGCGGACGGCCGGCTACGACGAAGCCGTCGCCCTGGTCAACGAGAACCCCTACGGCAACGGCACGGCCATCTTCACCCGCGACGGCGGGGCGGCCCGCCGCTTCCAGTTCGACGCGGTCTGCGGGATGGTGGGCGTCAACGTGCCGATCCCGGTCCCGGTGGCCTCCTACAGCTTCGGCGGCTGGAAGGACTCCCTCTTCGGCGACGCCCACATGTACGGTCCCGCCGGCATCGACTTCTACACCCGGGCCAAGGTGGTGACCACCCGCTGGCCCGACCCCTCGACCTCGGCCGTCGACCTGGGGTTCCCCCGCACCCGCTGATCCCCCCTCAGGCGGGGGACGGGTGAGGCGCCGGCGCACCGCCTCGGTGTCCACCCCCAATGCCACGAAGAGGGCAGCGGCCGGGTCCGGCGGCTGCGTGTCGAGGAGCACGACGAGCACGTCGTCGGGGGTGATGTGCTTCCCGCGGCGCATTGGCCGGCCCGCCTTCTGCAGGGCCGCCTTGGCAGCCGGCGTCATCGCCAGACGGTCCTTCAGCACCGCCCTGACGGTGGGCCTCGACGGGAGCTCGCGGGCCGGCAGCAGCGGAGCGTCGAGCGCAGGGGCGAAACCGACGGCTTCGAGGGCCCGGCGGTCGAGCGAGGCGAGCGCCCGGTGGGCCGACGCGAGGGTGACCCCCAGCGCCCACTCGACCGTTGGTTCGTGGAGCAGCCCGAGGACGAGGTGGTCGGTGCCGACCCGGCGGTCACCCCGGCGTCGCGCCTCTTCCCGGGCGGCGATGTAGGTCGCCCACGGGCGATAGGTGTCGGCAGCGGTGCGCGCGGTCATGGCAGGTCCTTTCCGTACTTGAGATGCACCGACTGGCGGGTGACGCCGAGTGCGTCGCCGATCTGCTGCCACGTCCATCCCTGCGCCCGGGCCTCGGCCACCTTGGTGGCCTCGACCCGCTCGGCCAGGCGATGGAGGGCCGAGGCGGCCCGCAGCCCCAGCCCGGGGTCCTCGGCGCCGAGCGCGTCGGCCAGGTCATCCACGTCATCCGGCATCCCGTCAGTCTACCTTGACAATCGGGGGGGGGGTCAAACAGGGGGCGTCAAACAGGATTGACACGTGCTGGGGAACGTCCGCGAGGGCGAGCCGGCCGGAGCGGGTCTATACCCCTAGGGGGTACACTCCCGTTGCGCCCGTCGGGACCGGGTGCGGGATCCGGAGGTGGGACGATGGCCGTGGGGTACGCGGGCGACAAGGCGCAGGTGCAGGCCCGGCTCCGCCGGGTGGAGGGGCAGGTCCGTGGCCTCCAGCGTCTGGTCGACGAGGACACCTACTGCATCGACGTGCTGACCCAGGTCTCCGCCGTGACCCGGGCCCTGCAGGGGGTCGCGCTGCAGTTGCTGGGGGACCACCTGGCGCACTGCGTGCACGACGCGGTGGCCGAGGGCGGCCCCGAGGCCGAGGCCAAGCTGGAAGAGGCCCAACGGGCGATCGAGCGGCTGGTCCGATCGTGAGCAGCACCCTGGGCTCCCTCGGCGCCGTCGACGTCGGGCACGTCGCCGTCGACGTCGCGCGGGGCCTTCGCCAGGGGTTCTTCATGTTCTGGGTGACCCTCTGGGCGCTGGTGCTCGGGTTCGCCCTCTCCGGCGCCGTGCAGGCGTTCGGTTCGCCGGCCGGCTTCCGGGCGAAGCTGGGTGACCACCGCCCGGCGGCGGTCGCCCGGGCCTCGGGCTGGGGCATGGTCTCGTCGTCGTGCTCCTACGCGGCGGCGGCCATGGGGAAGTCGCTGTTCGCCAAGGGCGCCGACTTCGTGTCGTCGCTCGTCTTCATGCTCGCCTCGACCAACCTGGTCATCGAGTTGGGCATCGTGTTGATCGTCCTCATGGGCTGGCAGTTCGCTGCCGGCGAGTTCGTCGGCGGCGCCATCATGATCGTGCTGCTGGCCCTGGTCGGCTCGGCCACGTTCGGGGCTCGGCTGGTCGACGGCGCCCGGCAGCACCTGGCGGCGGCGGAGGAGGCCGGAGATGGCCCGGTCTGCGCCGACGACAACCCCGAGGACCGCTCGCCGGACCCGACCCCGGTGGTTGTGGCGGCTCCGGCGACAGCGCCAACCGGGCCTGCGGTGACGCCGGCGCCGGCGGCGTCACCGGAGCGGCCACCACTCCGGCGACGCCTGCGGACCCGTGCGGGGTGGACCGAGGCAGCCGACCGCATGATGGCCGACCTGGGCATGCTGCGCCGGGAGATCGCCATCGGCTACCTGGTTGCCGGCCTCCTCGCCGTGGTCGTCCCCACCCGCGTCTGGAACACGCTGTTCTGGCACGGCCACGGCTTCGCCACGATCCTCGAGAACGTGATCGTCGGCCCGTTCATCGCCATCATCAGCTTCGTCTGCTCGGTGGGCAACGTCCCGATGGCCGCCGCCCTGTGGTCCGGGGGGATCAGCTTCGGCGGAGTGATCAGCTTCCTGTTCGCCGACCTCATCACCTTCCCCCTCCTGCTGATCTACCGCCGCCTCTACGGTGGCCGGATGGCGCTGCGCATGCTGGTGGTCTTCTGGGCCCTGATGTCGATGGCCGGCCTGGCCACCGAGGGATTGTTCTGGGCCCTGGGCATCGTCCCCGCCCACCGGCCGGCGGTGATCGCCCCCGCCCACTTCGAGTGGAACTACACCGCGGTCCTCAACATCGTCTTCCTCGGGGTCTTCGCCGTCCTGGTCTGGCTGCACCGGAGCGGGGCGGGGGCGCCCAAGCCGCTGGTGGAGTCACGCTGACCCGCCCCCCTCCCGGTCCGGCCATTCAGGCCATGCTGTCGGCCATGGACCGCGTCGGCGGGGAGGAGCTCGCCGGCGGGCCGAAGCGCCAGCGGGTGGCCGTCTACGGCATCGGGATCGACGCCGACGGCCGGGTGCTGCTGGTGCGGGCCGCCCGGAGCCTGACCGTGCGCGGCCGGTGGTTCCTTCCCGGAGGTGGCCTCGAGCACGGCGAGGACCCGGCCGACGCCCTCCGACGGGAGGTGGCCGAGGAGACCGGCCTGGCGGTCCTCGGCGAGTCGCTGCTCGGCGTGCTGGCCGACAGCTCGACCCTCCCCGACGGGACCCACCTGCACACCGTGCGCGTCATCTACCGGGTTGAGGAGTGGGAGGGATCACTGCGGGCCGAGGAGGCCGGCTCGAGCGATGCGGTCCGTTGGGTCCCCGCCGTCGAGCTGGCGTCCCTCCCGGTGATGCCCTACGTGCGCGAGGCCTTCACCCGGTTCGCCCCCGCAGCCTTGGTGACCGGGTTCAGCCCGTCCGACCCAGCCGGGCCGGCATCCGGCTGACCTCCACGTCCCTCGCCTCGAGCCACTCCCCGCAGACGGGGCAGGCCAGCTCGGGCACCATCACCGAACCGCAGCCCCGGTGGCGCAGCTCGACCGGGGGCTCGCCGCTTGGGTTCATCCAGCGGTCGCCCCACCCCAGGAGGGCCACCACCACCGGGTAGAGGTGCCGGCCCTTCTCGGTGAGCCGGTACTCGAAGCGGTCGGCATGCTCGGAGTACCGGACGCGCTCGAGCACTCCCTCGTCGACCAGGGCCCGCAGGCGCTCGGTCAGCACCGCCCGGGGGGCGCCGGTGCGGGCCTGGAAGTCCTCGAAGCGGCGCGTCCGCAGGAAGGCCTCGCGCAGCACCAGGATCGTCCAGCGGTCCCCCACGACCGAGAGGGCCCGGGCCACCGAGCACTCCTGCTCGCGGATGTCGCTCCATCGCATGTCGTCATCATACCCCGGCGCCGGTCTTGCGTTCGGAACTTGAACCATGTAAGTTCAAAATACGAATGGATAAGGAGGCCGATGATGGCGGTAACCGTGCCCGGGGCCCAGGAGATCGCCACCAACGGGGCGGGTCCCGGCCCCAGCGGGTTGGAGCAGCTCCTCGCCCTCCAGGCCCGCGGGCCATCGGCCGTCGGCGTCATGACGCTGCTCGGGGCCCGCCTCGAGTCGGTGGACGAGGGGCACGTGGCCTTCGCCTGCGAGACCCGGGCCGACTTCTCCAACCCCATGGGCATGCTCCACGGGGGCATCTCGGCCACGATGCTCGACTCGGCCATGGGCTGCGCGGTCATGAGCGCCCTGCCCGCCGGGGTGGGCTACATCACGGTCGACCTTGCGGTGACCTACCTGCGCCCGGTCCCCCTCGACGGGGTCACCGTCCGGGCCGAGGGGCGGACGATCCACGTGGGCAACCGGATCGCGACCGCCTCGGGGACCCTGTCCGACCCGGCCGGCCGGGTGCTGGCCACCGCCACCACCACCTGTCTCGTGCTCTCCGGGCACCGGTGACGGCCACCTCCTCGCAGGGCCCGGCGAGGCGCTCGGGGCCCGGTCCGACGGTGCCGACGAGCGTGGCGACCAGGCGCCCGATGTCCGCCCACCAGCGGGCGACGCTGACGGTGACCTGCGTCGGGTTCTTCATGGTCCTGCTCGACGTCTCGATCGTGAACACTCCGCTGCCGTCGATCCAGCGCAACCTCCACGCCAGCCTCTCCGAGCTCCAGTGGGTGGTGGACGGCTACACCCTGGCCTTCGCCGTGCTGCTCCTCACCTGGGGGTCGCTGGCCGACCGGGTCGGCCGCAAGCGGTTCTTCCAGGCGGGCATGGCCGTGTTCACCCTCGGGTCACTGCTGTGCGGGCTGGCCACGTCTCCCGGACTCCTCGACGCGGCCAGGGCCCTCCAGGGGGCAGGTGGGGCGGCGCTCGCCCCGACGAGCCTGGCCCTGCTGGCCACCGCCTTCCCCGAGCCCAAAGCCAAGATCCAGGCCATCGCCTTGTGGGCGGCCATCAGCGGCCTCGCGCTCGGGATCGGCCCGACGGTCGGTGGGCTTCTGGTCGACGGGTGGGGATGGCGGGCCGTCTTCTTCGTCAACGTGCCGGTGGGCATCGCCTGCCTCGTCTTCGGGGTGCGGGCCCTCGGCGAGTCCAAGGACCCGGCGGCCCGCCGGGTCGACGTCCCCGGCCAACTGCTCTCGATCGCCTGGCTGGGCGCCCTCACCTACGGCTTCATCGAGCGCGGCAGCCACCCTTGGGGGGCGCCCCAGGTGGCCGGCCGCTCGTGGTCGGCACGACCCTGCTGCTGACGTTCGTGTGGGTGGAGGCGCGGTCGACCGAGCCGATGCTGCCCCTGGCACTCTTCGGGTCGCGCCTCTTCTCGGCCACCGCCGCGGTCACCTTCATGGCCGGCTTCGCTCTCATCTCGCTCCCCTTCTTCCTCGCCCGGTACTTCCAGGACGTCCAGGGACGGTCGGCCGTCCAATTCGGCTTGCGGGTCCTCGCCAGCACCGTGATGTTCTCCCTCCTCGCCCCGGTGGCCGGGCGTCTGAGCGCCCGCTTCGGGTTCGCGCTGCCCGTCGCCCTCGGCGGCGTCGCCGCCGGGGCCGGCATGCTGCTCCTGGCCCAGATCGCGTCCGCCTCCCCCTACGTCGACGTGGTCTGGCGCCTGGCCCTATGCGGCATCGGGTTCGGGCTGATGCTGTCCCCGCTCTCGGCCGCGGCCCTGGCCTCGGTCGACCCCCGGCGGGCCGGCCTGGCCGCCAGGGCCGCCAACGCCGCCCGACAGACCGGGACGGTGGTCGGCATCGCCCTGCTCGGCACCCTGGTGCAGAACCGTGCCGCCTCGTCGGCCGCCGGCGCCCTGACCCGGCTGCCGTCGGCCCTGCGCCAGCAGGTGGCGGCGGCGATCGCCCACGACGGGGCGGCCCCGGCCGCAGGGACCTCGGTGGTCCCGGCCTCCCACATCCACCAGGTGACGAGCAACGCCTTCGTCAGCGGGATCGGCGCCGCCTCCACGGTCGACGGCGTGGTCCTGCTGCCAGCCGGGGTGACCGCCGCCCTGTTGCTCCGCGAGCGCGGTGCGGCTCGGGCGGGCGACCCGGTGGCCCCCCGGACCGAGTACCGCCCGGTGCCCGTCGCCGGGACCGAGCCGTCGCCCAGCACCGCCTCTGGGCGCCGGGACGGCCGACTGAACCCGCGGGTGCGCCCGGGGTGGGGGCGGCCACCACCGGGCGGCCCCTACGGTGGGGGCGATGGGGGACATCGCCACCGACACCGGCCGGCCGGCCGGCCGGCCGCGGCCAGTCACCTCGGAGCTCGCCCTGGGGGCCGGGCGCCTGCGGGACCTCCACCACGCCGACCGCCCGCTCGTGCTGCCCAACGCGTGGGACGCCGCGTCGGCCCGGGCGATCGAGCGGGCCGGCTTCCCCGCCGTGGCCACCTCCAGCGCGGCCATGGTGGGGAGCCTGGGGTACCGGGACGGCTCGTGCGCGCCGGCCCCCGAGGTCTTCGACGCAGTGGCCCGGATCGCCCGCTCGGTCCGGGTGCCGGTGACCGCCGACCTCGAGGACGGCTACGGCCTCTCCCCCGACGAGCTCGTCGCCCGGGCCCTGTCGGCCGGTGTCGTCGGGTGCAACCTCGAGGACTCCGACCACCGCGGCGGGGCGCCGCTGATCCCGCTCGAGGACCAGGTGTCCCGCCTGGCGGCGACCAAGGAGGCGGGCCGTCAGCGCGGCGTCGACCTGGTCCTCAACGCCCGGGTCGACGTCTTCGTGCGCGCCGTGGGGGCGCCGGGCGATCGGGTGGGCGAGGCGCTGCGGCGTTGCCGGGCCTACTTGGAGGCGGGGGCCGAGTGCGTCTACCCGATCACCGCCTCCGACGACGACACGGTGGCCGCCCTGGTGGAGGGGGCCGGCGGGCCCGTCAACGTCATGGCCACGCCCGACCCCGCCGACGTGGCCCGGCTGGCCCGGCTCGGGGTGGCCCGGATCAGCTTCGGTTCGGGGGTGGCGCGGGTCCTGGACCGCCGCCTGGCCGGGCTGCTCGACGACCTGCGAATGGCGGCCACGTGACGGGGGACGCCCACCGGGTGGTGATCATCGGATCGGGGTTCGGGGGGCTCTTCGCCGCCCGGCGCCTGAGGCGGGCGGCGGTGGAGGTCACCCTCATCGACCGGACCAACCACCACCTGTTCCAGCCCCTCCTCTACCAGCTGGCCACGGGGATCCTCTCGGAGGGCGAGATCGCGCCGCCCACCCGGGAGATCCTGCGGCGCGCCCGCAACACCAGGGTCCAGATGGCCCTGGTCACCGCCATCGACCCGGTCCGCAAGGTCGTGGCCGCCACCCAGAGCACCCGGATGCTGGAGGTCCCCTACGACAGCCTGATCGTGGCGGCCGGGGTCGACACCTCCTACTACGGCCACGACGAGTTCGACGAGTGGGCGCCGGGGATGAAGACCATTGACGACGCGCTGGAGCTGCGGGGCCGGATCTTCGGGGCGTTCGAGATGGCCGAGGAGGAGGTCGACGACGAGTCCCGGCGGGACTGGATGACCTTCGCCGTCGTGGGGGGCGGCCCCACCGGGGTGGAGATGGCCGGCCAGATCTCCGAGCTCTCGCGGCGCTCGATGCGCGGCAATTTCCGGCGGATCGACCCGGCGGACGCCCGGGTGCTCCTCTTCGAAGGCGGTCCGAGGCTGCTCCCACTGTTCGGCGACCGGCTCTCGGACCAGACCGAGAAGGTCCTCCGGCGAATGGGGGTCGAGATCCACACCGGGACGACGGTCACCGGGATGGACGAAGAGGGCCTCGAGGTCCGTTCGGCCGACGGCCGGACCGAGCGGGTCCGGGCCCGCACCAAGGTGTGGGCGGCCGGGATGGAGGCCGCCCCCATCGGCCGGGTCCTGGCCGAGGCCACCGGCACCGAGACGGACCGGATGGGCCGGCTGAAGGTGCTCCCGGACTGCACCGTGCCCGGACACCCCGAGATCTTCGTGGTCGGGGACCTGATGGCCCTCGACGATCTGCCGGGCATGGCCGAGGTGGCCATGCAGACGGGTCGGCACGCGGCCGACCAGATCATGCGGGGGTTGCACGGGGGGGACGCCAGCCGGCCCTTCGGCTACCGCGACCTCGGGATGCTGGCAACCATCTCGCGTTTCCGGGCGGTGGCCAAGATCGGCAAGGTGTCGGTGGGCGGCTTCATCGGGTGGCTCTTGTGGCTCGTGGTCCACATCGCCTTCCTGACCGGCTTTAAGAACCGCGTGGGCACGCTGGCCCGCTGGACGATCAGCTTCATCGGCTCCAGCCGGGCGGAACGGACGATCACCTGCCAACAGGTCGTGGCCCGCCTGGCCATCGCCCAGCACCCCGACATGACCCGGGTCATCGACCACCTGCGGACGCCGGGCAGCGCGTCGCGGGTGGCCGCCTCCAACCGCGCGGCCATCGCGCCGCGAGGCGCCGGCACCGGCGACGGGCGAACGACCGGCGGGGAGGGCGACGGGGGGGCCCGGACCCAGGCCACCGGGGATCCGCACCCTCCCGGGCCTGCCTAAGCTCTCGCCCCGTGAGCGACCTCCCGCTGGGTCCGGCCTGGTGGCAGGCCACCGATGGGAAGTGGTACCCGCCCGAGCTCCACCCGGCTCTGCGGCCCCCGGCCGGCCTCGAGTCCATCCCCGAGTCCCCGGCCGGCGGGTCGACCCCGGCGCCCTCGTCGTTCCCCGCTGGCGCCCCGGCGCCGGGGGCACCCGGCGTGGCGGCGGCCCCGGTGCCCGGCGGCCCCTGGGGGGCCCCGCCCGGTCCGGGCACCATGCCCCTCCAACCCGGCCCGGGGCTTGGGGCGCCCCACCAGCCCCACACCGTCCACGGGGCCGGCCCGGGCCCGCCACCGAGGCGCCGGCACACCTGGCTGATCGTCCTGGCGGTCGTCGTGATCATCCTCGGGGCGCTCGGTGCGGGCATCGTGCTCGGCCGCTCGGGGTCGACCGGTCCGTCGGTGTCGCTCCCCGCGCCCCCGGCGTCCACCGCCCTCGTAGTGACCACCCTGGACCTACAGTCGGGCCGCAGCGTGGTCACACCGGTCAACCTGGCGACCGGGGCGCTCGGCGCGACGATCCCGGTCCCGGCCGGGGCCGAGGCAATCGCCGCAGACCCGAACGCACACGTCGCCTATGTCCTGTCGTCCCCCAACGCCAACGGCCCGAGCGACCTGACGCCCATCGACCTGGCGACCGACCGCAGCGGGCAGCCGGCCTCGGTCCCCCGGATCGCCCTCGCCATGGCCCTCTCGCCCGACGGCTCCGCGGCCTACGTGGTCACCGTGGACAAGAAGGGCACCTACCTGGTGGCGGTCGACCTGACGAACGGGGCGGTCGGCAACGCGTTGACGGTGCTGACCGGGTCACCCTCGGAGGCGTCCATCGCGGTCACCCCGGACGGCAAGACCGCGTACATCTCGAACCTGGCCGGAGGGGCGCTGGTCCGGGTCGACCTGGCCACCGGGGCGGTCGGCCCCGCCATCGACGTCGGCGCGCCGGCCGGCCAGTTCGCCCTGCGGCCCAACAGCCCCACGGCGTACGTGACCAACCCCAACAACGGCGACAAGGTGCTCGACACCCTGACCCCGGTCGACCTGTCGAGCGGGCGGCGGGCCGCGCCCATCGGGGTCGGGAAGGGCCCGCAGTCGATCGTCATCACCCCGGACGGGAAGTGGGCGTTCGTCACCGACGGTGGCTCGACGACCCTGTACACCGACACGGTCACCCCGGTCGATCTGCAGACCGGGCAGGCCGGGACGCCGATCAAGGTCGGGGTAGGTCCCACGCCGATCTCCCTCGACCCCAGCGGGAAGTGGGCCGTCGTCGGCAACACCGGGCTCGGCCGGGCCCCCGGCAGCACCGTGACCCTCCTCTACCTCCCGAAATTCGCGGTGGGACGGACGGTGTCGGTGCACGGGCTGCCCGCCGCGGTGGCGGTGGTCCCACAGGCCACGACCTGAACGCCGGGAGCGGTCGACGCCGGGCCCGGCGGCGCCCGGCGCCCCGGGGGGGACCCGGTCACTCGAAGTGCTCCCGCAGGTCGCGCTTGAGGATCTTGCCCGAGGCGTTGCGCGGCAGCCGCTCGTCGATGAACACGATGCGGTGCGGCACCTTGAACGCCGCCAGGCGCTCGCCCACGTGGGCCCTGAGCTCCTCGGCGGTCACCGACTCGCCGGGCTTGGGGTTGACCACGGCGACCACGTCCTCGCCCAGCCGCTCGTCGGGCACCCCGAACACCGCCGCCTCGTAGACCGCGGGGTGCTCGTAGATGGCGGCCTCCACCTCGGCGCAGTAGACGTTCTCGCCCGCCCGGATGACCATGTCCTTGGCCCGGTCCTCCACGTACACAAAGCCCTCGGCGTCCACCCGGCCGATGTCCCCGGTCCGCAGCCACCCGTCGACGATCGTCTCCGCCGTCGCCTCAGGCTTCCCCCAGTAGCCCCGGATGAGGTTGGGTCCCTTCAACCAGATCTCGCCCCGCTCACCGGGGGCCAGCAGGGCCCCGGCCGGGTCGCGGACCCCGATCTCGAGGATGGGGACGGCCCGGCCGGTGCTGGAGGGGTGGGTGACGTAGTCCTCGCCGTAGTTGCCCGGACCGTAGGCGTTCGTCTCGGTCATGCCGTAGCCGATCTGGGGACGACCGCGGAAGGAGTCCTCGACCCGATAGACGAGCTTGGGTGGTGCCGGGGCCCCGCCGCCACCGATGTTGGTCAGGCTGGAGGTGTCGAACTCGGCGAAGCGGGGTGACTCGAGGAGGTCCCAGCTCTGGGTGGGCACCCCGACGAAGTTGGTCACCTTCTCCCGCTCGATCAGCTCGAGGGCGGCCTCGGGGTCCCACTTGTACATGATCACCAGCTTCAGGCCGGCGTAGAAGCACGACATCATCACCGGGATGCAGCCGGTGACGTGGAACAGCGGCACGATCAGGATGAACGACGGCGGCACCGAAGGACCGCCGCCGCCCCGCTCGCGCTGGACGGCGGCGGCGCAGCCGAAGGCGAACAGGGCCTGGCCGACCGCCCGGTGGGTGGACACCGCCCCTTTGGGATGCCCGGTGGTCCCCGACGTGTAGAGGATCGTGGCGTCGTCGTCGGGGGCGACCTCCACCTCGGGCATCGGGTCGCCGACGGTGATCACCTCATCCATCCGGTCGACGTCGGGCGGGTTGCCGGCATCGTCCCCGGCCCGCACCACCAGTGTGTGGATCCCCAGTCGCTGGCAGGCGATCCGGGAACGGGCCAGACGGGCCGGGTCGGCGATCAGCAGGGTCGTCCCGGAATCGGCCAGGGCGTAGTCGAGCTCCTCCTCGGTCCACCAGGCGTTGAGCGAGACCGAGACGGCGCCGACCGACAGGATGGCCGCGAACGAGATGACCCACTCGGGCAGGTTGCGCATGCCGATGGCCACCCGGTCGCCCTTGGCGATCCCGAACCGGTGCACGAGGGCCGAGGCCAGGGCGTCGACATGGGCCATGACGTCGGCGAAGCTCCAGCGCTCCCCCTCGTAGACGATGAAGGTGTTGTCACCCTGGTTGCGGGCCGAGGCGAACGCCTCGCGCAGAGTGGAGGGGGCGTGGGTGAAGGCCCGGTACCCCACCCCACCGATGGTGAGGTCGGTGATCTCGAAGATCTGGCCGGGGGCGGTGACCTTGGCCGTTGCCTCCTGGTAGCTGAGTGACACCTGGACCTCGCCTCCCCGGACCTCGCCATTTGGGCCCGCCACAACGTACCTGTGCCGGCCGCCGGGCCGATGCGGTCCGGTAGCCGGGCTGGTATGAAGGGCCGATGCCGATCAACGTGAATCCCGTGCTCACCCTCGACGACCGGATCAACGACATCCGGATGCGGACCGCCCGCATCATCAACGAGGACATCCTCCCCGTCGAGGACCGCCTCTGGCACGGGGGCCGCCGTTCGGCGGCCGGGAGCGGCGAGGATCGCGAGGCCGCCCGCAAGCTGCGCCGGGAGGTCAAGGAGAAGGTGCGGGCGGCCGGCCTGTGGGCACCCCACCTTCCCCAGGAATACGGCGGCATGGGCCTCGACTTCCTGGCCCACGCCCACATGAACGAGATCCTCGCCTACGCTGTGGGCGCGGCATCGCTCTTCGGGGTGGTGGCCCCCAACTCGGGGAACCAGACCATCCTGGTCAAGTACGGCACCGAGGAGCAGAAGCGCAAGTGGCTGCTCCCCCTGATCGAGGGCACCATGGAGTCCGGCTTCTCGATGACCGAGCCCGAGAATGCCGGCTCGGACCCCAGGTCGCTCACCACCTCGGCGGTGCGTAACGGTGACGAGTGGGTCATCAACGGCCACAAGTGGTTCACCTCCAACGGCAAGGACGCCGACTTCTTCATCGTCATGTGCCGGGCCGAGGACCCGAGCGGTGAGCTCGGGCGCTCGGGCCAGATGGTGCAGGTGATCGTCCCGACCGACACCGCGGGGGTCGACATCGTGCGGGGCATCGGCATCTGGGGCCACGGGACCTCGGACCACTGCGAGGTCCGCTACGAGAACGTGCGGGTCCCCCTCGACAACTCCCTCGGCCAGGTCGGCCAGGGCCACCGGGCGGCACAGGACCGGCTGGGGGCGGGGCGGATCTTCCACTGCATGAACTCGATCGGCCAGATGTGGCGGGCCTTCGACCTGATGGTCGAGCGCAGCCTGACCCGGCAGGTGCACGGCGGGCTGCTGAAAGACAAGCAGTTCATCCAGGGTTTCATCGCCGACAGCTACATGGACATCCAGTCGGCCCGGCTCATGACCATCCGGGCCGCCGAAATGGTGGACCGGGACGATCCACAGGCCCGCACCGACATCTCGGCCATCAAGGTCTTTGTCCCGGCGGCCTACAGCCGGGTCGCCGACCGGGCCATCCAGGTCTGGGGGGCGGCCGGGGTCTCCAACGACCTCCCCCTCGCCGGCATGTACCTGGCCGCCCGCACCCTGCGGCTGGCCGACGGCCCCGACGAGGTCCACCGGATCCTGATCGCCAAGAACGTCCTGCGCCAGTACGAGGGCGGGGGCAGCTGGGACTTCGCCGGCTGACGCGGCGGCCCGGAGCGGCGCGGCAACCAGACTCATGGTCCCGGCGATGCGGGTCCCGGTGAAGGTCCGCCCCCGGTCGTCACGCACCGAGGTCGGTGGTGAGCACGCAGGAGCCCTGGTGGTGAAGGTGCGCGAGCCGGCGGTCGGCGGGCGGGCCACCGAGGCGGCGTTGCGGGCGCTGGCCGACGCCCTCGGGATCCGCCGTTCGGCGGTCGAGCTGGTCGCCGGCTCGACGTCCCGACACAAGGTCGTCGAGCTCCACGGCGACGCCGGTGTGCTCGGGCCGAGGGTGGCCGAGCTCCTGGTCGCGGGGAACGGGGGGACCCCGGGTCACTAGGGCAGGTTGGCCCGGGCGGCGCCTCAGGGGCCGCCCGGGCGGCCGGCCCCGGCCACCAGGTCCGCGTACTCGGGGTGGCGGCCGATGTAGCGGCTGACATAGGGGCAGGTGGGCACCACAAAGCGGCCGCGGGCCCGGGCCTCGTCCAGCGCGGCGGCCGCCAGGCGTCCGGCGATCCCCTCGCCCTCGAACTCGGGCTTCACCTCGGTGTGGACCAGGTTCACCCCGCCGGGGACGGTCCGGTAGGCGAGCAGCCCGGCCAGCGTGTCGCCGGACCACGCCTCGAGGCGGTGGCCGGCCTGGTTGTCGACGACCCTCACGTCGCCCGCCCGGTCACTCATTCGGGTCCCCTTCCGTGCCGTCGGCCGGTGCGACCTGCCGACCGGTCGGCGGCGGCGGCCCGCGCAGCGTACCGCTCACCGGTCGGTCCGGAGCCCGGCGATCGCCCCGGTGCCATGATTGTGGACCGCCGGTGCAGGGGCGCATCACCCGCCCCATGACGCCGGCACCACCTTCGGATGCGTCGTCCGGGCAACACGGTCGAGGGTGAGATGTGCCCGCGGGAGGGACCATGGAGCGTGCAGGGAGTGGGCCGGTGGGATCAATGGAGCCGACGACCATCTTCGCCGACGGGCTCTTCGAGGGCCGGGTGACCCTCGTGACCGGTGGCGGCAGCGGGCTCGGTCGCGAGATCGCGCGCGCCTTCGCCCGACTCGGCGCCGACGTCGTGGTGGCGGGGCGGATCGAGGAGCGGCTCCACGCGGTGCGGGGCGAGGTCGAGTCGATGGGTCGACGCTGCCTGGCCTTGCCCACGAACATCCGGGACACCGACCAGGTGGACGCGCTCCATCGCGCCACCTACGAGGAGTTCGGCCGGGTGGACTTCTTGGTGAACAACGCTGGCGGGCAATTCCCGTCGCTGCCCTCGAAGATCACCGACAACGGCTGGCGGGCCGTAGTGGACCTGAACCTGAACGGCACCTGGAACATGATCAGCCGCTTCATGACCACCATGGCCGAGGCGGGAACGGGCGCCATCGTCAACGTGGTGCACATCTTCTCGTTCGACCGGGGTGCGCCCCTCTTCGCCCACTCCGGCGCCGCCCGCGCTGGAGTCGTCAACCTGACCAAGACACTGGCCCCCTACCTGATGCACCACGGCCTCACGATCAACGCGTTCGCACCCGGCATCTTCACGACACCAGGCATGGTGG
>Ga0209040_10002177_pt1 | contig 15459 bp, 9 predicted proteins | sample BogFormECP12_OM3_FD_188240 | JGI IMG/M metagenome (GOLD analysis project Ga0209040, IMG submission 188240) | Bog forest soil microbial communities from Calvert Island, British Columbia, Canada - ECP12_OM3 (SPAdes) (version 2) | ecosystem: Environmental > Aquatic > Freshwater > Wetlands > Bog ...
TGGGGTGCTTCTCGGTCCGGATCGCGACCTCCTGCACGTCGCGCAATTCGCGCAGGGTCTCGGCGTCGAATTTCGCCATGGCCTAACCTCCCGTAGTCTCGCAGGCTCGCCACGCCGGGCGCCTGGTCATGATTTAGAGGCGCGCATCTGACGCGATTAGGCCCTATCATTCGCATAGACTTATGAGCTGGTGCCATAAATGCACCGCGGAAATCTGAATGACCTCCTGGTCTTCCTGGCTGTGGGGCAAGAGCGCAGCTTCACGCGGGCCGCAGCGAAGCTCGGCGTGTCTCAGTCGGCGCTCAGCCACACCATTCGTGGCCTCGAGGAACGGCTCGGCCTTCGGCTGCTGACCCGCACCACCCGCAGCGTCTCCCCAACCGAGGCGGGCGAACGCCTGCTTCACACCATCGGCCCGCGTTTTGAGGAGATCGAGGCCGAGCTCGAGGCTTTGAGCGAACTTCGGGAGAAGCCCGCCGGCACCATCCGGATCACGGCCACAGACTATGCGGCCGACACGATCCTCTGGCCGAAACTCACGAAGTTGCTGCGGCAGTATCCGGACATCAAAGTCGAGATCATCATCGACTATGGCCTGACCGACCTCGTCGCCCAGCGCTTCGACGCCGGCGTGCGAAGCGGCGAGCAAGTGGCGAAGGACATGATCGCCGTGCGCATCGGGCCGGACATGCGCAGCGCAGTCGTAGGGGCTCCGTCGTATTTCAATACGCGGTCGGAACCGAAGAGGCCGCAGGAACTGATCGGTCACAACTGCATCAATTTGCGTCTGCCCACATATGGCGGATTGTACGCCTGGGAGTTCGAGAAGGATGGCCGCGAGCTGAAGGTGCACGTCGAAGGCCAACTCGTGTTCAACGGCACGTTCCAGATGCTCGATGCGGCGCTGGCCGGGTTCGGCCTAGCCTATGTGCCAGAGGATGTGGCCCAGCCCCATCTCGCGAAGCGTCGCCTGAAGCGGGTGCTCGAGGATTGGTGCCCTCCATATTCGGGCTACCACCTCTACTACCCGAGCCGCCGCCAGTCTTCGGCGGCCTTTACCCTGCTGGTCGATGCGCTTCGCTACCGTGAGCCTGGGTAAGTAACAACCCCGCAATTGCCACAGTCTCGTTGTACTGTCGCCGGCGTCGGCAGCTGTGAGCGGGCTGGGGATTTTCGATGAGGGAATTTGGTGGTGCCTGATCTCGACCTGATAAAACAGGCGGTTCAGGGGTGCAGGCGGTTTGGCAAGGCCGATCCGTCGATCTCGAGCGGGTCGACGAAGACTGCAACTAACGCGGGCGATTTTGCTGCTGATTTGCTGCAGGAGCAGCAGACGGATAGGCGGTGCTTCAATGAATGGTTGTAGCCAGTCGAAAACGCGGTCGACGACGGTGCGTATTTTTTTCTCGGTCTAACCCTGCACGACGCGGGTCCACAGCAAGCGCACGTCGCGGTCGGGGTCATGGACGACGCGGCAAGTGGTGTCGAGGATCATCGTCGCGCGGTCCGCATTCGTATAGGCGGGCCAGGTCGCGATTGCGGGATTATTTGGGCTGCCGTTGTGGGCGAAGGCGATCCAGGTGTCCGAGATTCGGGCTGCCAGCTCGCGGGCGCCGGGCGCGCCGGCGGTCGTGTCGGCGGCCTCGGTGTTGTCGAAGACGAAAGGCAGGTCCATCGCGTGGTGCGCCTTGACGCGGCCATCATGCGCCGGGCTCTGCCAGTCGAGCGAGTACATGTAGACCGGGGCCAGGGGCCGTGCTGCGTAACGCTCCGCCAGCAATACTGTGCGGATCCAGAAATTCGAGCCGGTCAGCGCCGCGATCAGCCTATCGCCGGGGCTCGCCTGCGGCATCGCAGTGCGATACACGGCGAGCAGTGCTTCGGTCTCGCCGCCGGCCACCCCAAACAACCGCTGGCGCAACTCCGCCTCGGTCAACGTGGCGTTCCACACCGCATCGTCGTCGGCGAGGAAGAAGGCGCTCTCTTCCCGCGTGCCGCCGATCATCAGCGGGATGTCGTCGGCGGTCGGGGGAGCCTCGGGCTCGGCGGGGTGCTGCGGCAGGTCGCTGCCGTCGACCACCGGCCCGAAATCGTAGCGGTCGAGCAACGGCCATCGGCTCCGCCCGACCGCGCGCGAGGCCGGCGCGATCGCCGCCAGGAGCCGCTCGCCCGGGACGGTTTGCAGCCGCTCGCATTCGTTGCGGCCGACCCCGAGCTCCTTCAGCACCGCCTCGGCGAGCGCGTTCGCCCGCTCGCGCGTCGACACCCGGATCGCCGCGCCGCTCTGGATGATGGCGCGATGAAACAGCCCGCGCGCCGCCGGCATTGCCAGCAATACGCTGACCTTCCCGCCGCCGCCCGACTCGCCAAAGATCGTGACGTTACCGGGGTTGCCGCCAAAGCGCTCGATATTGTCGCGGACCCAACTGAGCGCCGCGACGAGGTCGAGCACCCCGGCATTGCCGGAATGCGCCCAGGCCGGGCCGCCGAGATCGGCCAGATGCAGAAAGCCGAAGATGTTGAGGCGATGGTTGACGCTGACGATGACGACATCGCCGCGCCGCGCCAGATTGGCGCCGTCGGTCACCGCGCGGTTGCCCGACCCGTATCCGAAGGCGCCGCCATGCAGCCATACCATGACCGGCCGCTTGGCGCCGTCGCCGAGACCCGGTGTCCACACATTGAGGGTTAGACAATCTTCACCCTCCGGAGTTGTATCGGCCGGCCCGAGAAGCGTTTCGAGCACCGGGCGCCGTTTGGGCCGATTGGGCGATTGCCATGCATGACCGGCATAGGCGAGCACGTCCCGCACGCCGGCCCAAGGCTGCGGCGGCTCGGGCGGCATGAACCGGTTGCGCCCGGTGGGAGAAGCGCCGTAAGGGATGGCTTTGAACGAGTGAATGCCGGCCGCGGACGCGCCGCGCAATTTGCCCGCGGCGATTTCTGCGACCGGCCCCAAGCCCGCATCCGCGGTGGCGACGTCGTTTGCCATCTTCGCTCTCCCTTGCCTTGAGCGATCAAGACTTAGCCGATTTATTCCCACCGCGCGACCTCGTCGAAACCGAGGCGCGGGAGCCTCGGGCGCAACCGGTCGCGGTCGCCATACCCGATATTCAACAAAAAATTCGTGCGCCATCGCCCGTCGGGAAAGAACGCGGCATCGAGCTTGGCAGCGTCGAACCCTGACATCGGCCCGCAATCGAGCCCCTGGGCGCGCAATGCCAATATGAAATAGGCGCCCTGCAGGGAGGAATTGCGCAGAGCGGTCTCCTCGGCGAGCGCCGGATCCGTGGTGAACCATCCCCGCGCGTCGGTGTGCGGGTAGAGCCGCGGCAACAGTTCGAAGAATTCCCGGTCATAGGCGACGATCGCGGTAATCGGCGCCGTGCGCACCTTCTCGTAATTTCCGGACGACACGCAGGACAGCAACCGTTCCTTGGCCTCTCGGCTGCGCACCAGCACCAGCCTCAACGGCTCGCAATTGGCGCTCGTCGGGCCGAAAAAGGCCAGTTCGAAGGCCGCCTCGACCAAGCCTTCCGGCACCGGTCGGGCCTGCCAATGCGAGAAGGTGCGTGCTTCGTTGAATAATTGCGCGAGGGTACCGCTCACCGTCGAGCCTCATTTGCAGTGTGGTACAGGCGCATACTGCCGCGCACCGCCTCCTCGACCAAGCCGCGAACGGTGTATGCTCGCTTCGGAAAACGACAGCAGGAGAGAGCGCGATGCCCGCTTTCGAGAAGCGAAGGATTGGACGGACTTCGGTCGAGGTGACAGCTTTGGGTCTCGGCTGCGCGACCCTCGGCGGCAGTCGGATCGAGGTTTCCCGGCAAGAGGCCGAAGCCATCGTGGGTGCCGCCTGGGCGGCCGGGGTGTGCTACATCGATACGGCGCCCTATTACGGTGTCGGCCAGGCCGAGCGTTGCGTCGGCGATGCGATGCGCTGGGTCCCGCGCGACCAATGGGTGCTGTCGACAAAAGTCGGACGCCTGCTGCGTCCGCGCCGGACCGCGGCCGAGGACACCGAACGCCGCCAGCCGATGCCGTTCGAGCCCCTCTACGACTACTCCTATGACGGGGTCATGCGCTCGTTCGAGGACAGCCTACAGCGGCTCGGGCTGGCGAGGATCGACATCCTCTATGTGCACGACATCGGCGCGATGCAGCATGGCGAGGAAGCTCATCCCCAGCTGATGCGCAACTTGCGCGATGGCGGCTATCGCGCGCTCGAAGAACTCCGCGCCGCCGGCACGGTGCGGGCGATTGGCATCGGCGTCAACGAGCGGGAGGTGTTGCTCGAGGCAATGGAGTGGGGCGACTGGGACGCCTTCCTGCTCGCCGGCCGCTATACCCTCCTCGAACAGGCGCCGCTCGAGGATCTGCTGCCGAAATGCGAGAAGACCGGCACATCGATTGTGGTCGGCGGCCCGTTGAACTCCGGCATCCTCGCCGGCCGGGACACCTGGAACTACAAGACGGCGCCGCCCGAGATCGTCGCCCGGGTCAACGCCATCGAGGCGGTCTGCGACAGCCATCGGGTGCCGCTGGCGGCGGCGGCATTGCAATTCCCGCTCGCCCATCCGGCAGTGGCGGCGGTCATTCCGGGCCCGCGCAATGTGGATGAGTTCCACGCCAATGTGCGGCTGCTGCACCATCCGATCCCGGACTCCTTGTGGGCCGATCTTCGTGACGCCGGTCTGCTCCACCCGCTCGCGCCGACACCCGGCCCAATGATCAGGGGAGGTCGAACCGCATGACACGCAAAGCGCGGATCGCCCATCTGGCCGGCCCCAACGCCACGATTCAGAACACGCCGCCTCTGGTCACCTCCAACAAGGCGAGGGCGAAGCACCAGCTGCCTCCGCTGACGAACCCCGACGGCACGCCGGCGCGGTTCGACGTGTTGCGCGCGCAGCGTCTGGCAGCGCCGGTCACCGTTTATGTCGAGCAGTTCAGCGCGCACCCGCTCGAAGCCGACGCGGCCGAGCTCTACGGCCCGGCGGACGGCTACATCGACAATGCCGGACATGTGCACAAGGAGCGGCAGAGCGTCGACGACAAGCCGGTGTACGAGGTCGAGCTGCGGCCGGAGGACGGGCTCTACCCATTGCCCTACATGGCGCTGCAGGCGGACGGTGCAGCCTGGGAGGAGGAATGCGCGTTCTCCAATGCCCCCGGGCCGAAGGCCCGGCAGGGCTTCTTCCCCGACGGGTCGCGCAGCTTCGAGGAAATCGACCGGCTGCAGGTCGGCGAGCACGGTACCGGAAACCTGATTTCCGGCTCCGCCGAGATCGACTTCTATCGCATCCTGCCGCCAGCCGGGTATACCAAGGGCCTGTCGGCCGACCGCCGCACCGATACCGGCTCCGGCGACATTCCGCCCGAGCGGCGCGGCGTCGATTTCTTCCCGTACAAGCCCCCTCACCTCGCCGCCTCGGCACCGCGCGCTGCCCTGGCGCGGGCGACCAACGCCATCCAACAGATCCTGGCGAGCGGCAAATATGACGGCGCCATCTGGACCGAAGGCAGCCCAAGGATCGAGGAAACGATCTACTGGCTCAATCTGCTGATCGACACGACCCTGCCGATTTGCGGTAATGCCGCCCAACGGCCGCACAGCATGATCAGCAATGACGGTCCGAAGAACATTGTCGATTCGGTCGAATACATAGCCTCTCGGGTTTGGCAAGACGAAGAGGGACGCAACCAGGCGGGCGCGGTTCTGATCCAGGAGCAGCGGGTCTTCGCCGCCCGTGCCGTCCAGAAGGCCGATGCGCGGCCGGGCGGCTATGTGGCGACCGGTGGACATGGCGGGATCCTCGGCGCCGCCGGGCATGACGGGGCGCCCCTCCTGCACTATCTGCCGACCGCGCGCCACACTTGGCGGTCCGAAGTGAACCTCACCCGCCTGCCCTCGCAGGTTACCGGCGTACGCCGCGAAGGCTCGCGCATCGAAACCGTTCCGGTCGCCATCAAGGGGCAGGACGGGGCATTGCTCGACACCGCGATCCCCAAGGTGGCGATCAGCAAGGACGCCAGCTATTGGGACGACGACAGCACGGTCGATCTCGAGGCGGAAGTCGATCTTGTCGCGCTGATCGGACACATGCTGAAATCGGCGCCGCTCGCCGGCTTTGTCGTCGAAGGGTTCACGCCCTACGGCAGGACCGCCTCGACTGCCCGGCACCGGCTGATGCTCCGCGCCGTCTACAGCGGACTTCCGGTCGTGCGCGTCGGGCGCGGCAACACCGAGGGGTTCGTGCCATTGCACGATCCCGACTTCATCGGCGGCTCGAACCTGACCGCTACGAAGGCTCGCCTGCTGCTGATGGCCTGCCTGATGAAATTCGGCAGCCTGCCGCCGGCAGCCGATCCGGACCGCCCCACCTCGGCGGAAGCAGCGGGCATTCGCGAGAAGATCGCCGCATATCAAGCGGTCTTCGACACTCATTGAGCTGTCGGCGGTCTCCCCGCCCCGCAGCGTGCTAAGCTAAACCGCGACAGCCAGATCGGCGAGATCGCTCGACAAAACGGGAGGTTCGTCATGCCATTGTTTGTCACGCAAAGTCGCTTCACGCGCGATTACATCAAGGGCGGACTGGCGAAGCCGGAGGACCGGCACGCCGCCATTGCGCGGCTCTGTGAGCAGGCGGGCGGCAAGCTGGTCTCGCTTTATTTCACGCTCGGCCAGTACGACTTCATGGTCATCTCGGAAATGCCCGACGCCAAGGCCGCCAGCGTGCTCGCGTTTGTCGCGACCGACGGCGGCGGTATAGAGGGCTCGGTCACCACCCAGGCCTTCACCACCGCCGAGGCGAGAGACATGCTAACCGCGGCAGGCAAAATTGCCGGCCAGTACAAGCCGATGGGCGCCTCCTGTCGGGAGAGCAGCCGCCGGTCGTCATCGTCGTACCGCACTCGGGTCTGCCGAACCCTCGCGGACGTCGCGCCCGCTGATCTCGATGTTGCCGTCCTCGGTCAACTGGCGCCGGCGGAGCTTCCGCTCGGCGATGCTCTCGAACCGGGTTCGCTGCAGGTAGTAGGCCTCGACGCAGCGCTCGGGGGTGGGCCGCTCGGGCAAGAGACGTTGGAACACCCGCCGCGGCACACGAACGAAACCGCGGTACTCGCCGATCTCGACCCCGAACTCCACCGCCTGCCATTCGGCATTCCAGCGGGCGTCGTCGGGAAAGGTGAAGAACATGCCGCCTCCGTTCGCGCTCAGGCCTCCTTCGGTAATGTTCCCTATACGTTCGCCAGGAAAATTGCAAGCGGTGCCAATGGCCTTGCGTGCAGGAGACAGTTCCGGGTGGCGCCGGATGCGGCTCATCGGGTATCTCGGACCAATCGCAATCACTGCGGCGGCTGAACTCTCCTCTCGCACAGCTGCGCTGGGTGGTCAGGTAAGGTAGCGGCAGTCCGAACTCTTGGTGTCATGGCGGGCCTTCTTCGCGTCATTGTGCTGCTGTGCGCCGCGCTGCTCGAAGGCGGCGGCGCGTCGGCGGCGACGACAAAAAATATCGGCATCGTCGTGACGCATGACGGCGGCGGCATTGTCACGACCCATACCTGGGTCAACAATTCCGCCGTCACGGTGCCGCCCGGCCATGCCGTAATCTTTGGCCAGGCCTTCCGTCGCGGTGATTTCCCGGCCGGCTCGCACCCGCTGTTTCGCGATGCGCAGACCCATGTGCCGTTGGTCCAGCAGCTCGACGAAATCGCGACGCGGCGCGAGAACGGCGATGACGGCTCGATCCGACATGTGGTCTTCTCCTACCAACTGCCCATTGCGGTGCCCCCCGGCGGCACTTATACGGCCGAGATCGTCAAGCAGACCGGCACCTATAGCGCGACCGGCAAGCAGGGTCTCGCCGGGCTCGCCGCGGCGCATGATCTGAAGCTCCGGCTGACTGACGTTCGCAACCAGGACGATACGGTGCGCGGCTCGGGCAGCCTGACCTTCCGCATCAATACGGCCGCGGCCAACACCGGGCGCGATATGCCGCGGCGCTGCGGCGGCTCTGGCGACAAGGGCGGTCCCGTGCGCGACTGCTGGATCGTCTCGGGGCCACCGATCGACGATGTGACGCACCAGCCCGACCCGCTCCTCTACTTCACCTGCTTCCTCGACCTGACGACCAGCGCGGCCGACCAAGCCTCGCTCGGCGATGTCCGTTGGGTGTGCGCCGCGCACAACTCGTGGATGAACGTCAAGGCCGGGTCCGCCGGCAATCCCGGCGCGCCGGGTCCGCCCGGCTATCCCCGCGATCCGCAGGCGGTCTCGTACCGCCCCGAGATGCTCGACGGCGCCGCCTCGGTCCTCGACTGGAACGGACTCGACGCGACCGTCGCCAGCAGCAATAGCCCGGTCCGCACGACCGGCTGCGGCTCCGACTATCAGGCGCCGGTGCCGGCCTGCCTCGACGTGCCGAGTTCCAATGGGCGCAATTCCTGGTATTATGGGCAGGCGGTTCGGGTCAGCAGCACCGGCACGCCGGTCGGTGGGCTGGTCGCGGGGCGGCTCTATTTCGTCTACAATACCGGGTCGGCGAACAGCAACGGCGCCCGCCCCAACCTCGTCAGCCTCATGCCGCAGCCGGTCCTGACGGCCGGGCCTGAGGTGCTGACCACCGCCCAGGGCAGCGGCACGACGAGCTTCAGCTATCGCCTATTGCACGCGAAGTTCCTGACTTGGCTGACCCTCGGCCCGACCGGCGACGAGAACTGGACCAGCGGCCGAAAGCGGGTCACCTGGCAGCTGTTGCCAGCCCTCACCTCGGCCGAAAAGCGCTATTGGGAAGCGACCGGCACGGTCATCCCGATGGACCTCGCACAATCGTCGTCATTGGGGGTCCCGTGGTCGGACGGTTGCGACCTGAGCTATCACCCGCTCGGCCGGTTGATGACGATCGGCGGCACCGGCCCCGGACCGCGCCCCGATATCGGCATCATCAACGAATATGCCGCGCAGGCCTTCATCCGGGGCAACCCCGACGATTGGACAAAGGCGCGGCTATTCACGCTCGGGACGACGCATTACCAGTACGGCAGCGTGCTCAACGAGGCAACCGGCCGCATTCCGGCGATCAACAACGGGCCGCCGACGGGCCCCGGCGGCAATGGGATCGGCGGCTCCTACCCCGAGCTCGGCGCGCCCCACAACAATCTGCAATTCAGCGGCAGCTTCCCGCTCAGCTCCGGCCTCGCCTTTCCATTGGAGAACGTGCCCCACAACGGCGCCGGCTATGCCGGCGGCATGTGGGGCGAGGGGGGCGGCTTCTACATCAGCCATGAGCCCTCCTTCACCAGCCTGACCTATCTCGTGTTCGGCAGCCGGCATCTGCTCGAGCTGATGTGGTTCCACGGCAACCGCACCTATTACATGCAAGGGCTGGGGCCAGGCGACGGCGGGCGCGACAACATCCTTGACGGCAATCATTATTGGGGGCTCAGCGTCAACTGCTGCCAGAACCGCGGCGCCTACTGGGCGCTGCGCGACCGCCTCCTGCCGGCCGCCCTTGGCGGTGACGGCAACATCGAGCGCACCTATTTCAACCACTTCCTGGTCGAGACCAACAATTATTACCCGTACTGGCTGGCCTGGAAGGATGGCAGCGTACCAAATTTCAGCCATGCCCTGATGAGCCCCAATGTCGACGGTCGCGGCTCCGACACCTTCATCGATGCTTACGGCGTGACGACCTGCTATCTCGGGAAGGCGATGCTGCACGATCCGCTGTGCACCGGCTGGCTCGCGCAGTGGGCGCGATTTATCGAGGGGGTGTGCGGTGAGACGGCGCCCGGCCATATCAGCGCCTTCTACTGCGTCGAATACACCTACACGGCGTCGATCCATGACGGCAGCCATCCGGTCAACACCGGCAATGTCGGGCAATATTTCAACGGCACCGATGCCTCAGACTATGGCGCGTTCGCCCCGTACTACGCGATCTCGCCGGGCAGCGGGCAGGTCAAGCAGATCGGCCCCACCTATCAGTTCCAGCCGGGCGACACGGTCAAGCTGATCGGCAACGCCTTCTCCAATTCCAACAACGCCGGGATCGACCAGCTGAGCGATGCGACACGCTGGTACCGGGTCCTGGGGCCGATCGACAACAAGCTCGGAACCTTCTGGATCGAGAACCCGGCGACCCCGGGCGTGCCCTTCAATTCCTACACGCGCGGCGGCAGCCCACTGAATGATAGCGCGATTGCATTGATCGCCCGTCCGCAATACGCGCCGGCGACCGGCTACCGCGAACACAACTATACCGGTTACATGGGCGAGATCATCAGCGCTCTGAAGATCTCAGGCTACAGCGTCAACCGCGCCTACGCAATCGGGGTCGCAAGAGGCATCCCCTCATCCTACGACTCGGCGACAAAGCCTAGCCAGAAATGGGATGCGACGATCGTGGTACCCTGACCGGCAGCATTGTCGACGGAGGTTTCATATTAACCTCCGTCCTCTATTTCCGCTGACGCCAGCAGTCGGCAGGTTGATATGGTGGTGATTGGAACCAGGTGGCGATGAGGCAAATATTGGCATGGGGATCGTCGTTGGCGTAGTTCTGGTACTTTCTGGCTGCTCAAAGGATATGAATATAATCTGCCCCTCCGGGGGTCAGTGTCCAAACGTCGGCTCATGGTATGGAGGAGGCTACTGACGCCCGCCTCGTCGTCCAACGGCCTCCTACGCGGCGTCACGCCAGCTGGGCACAGCAGAACGGCGACGCCCGAGGAGGACGACAGCAACCCCACCGCATAGGGCTCCCAACGCCGATGCCGCGAAATCCTCTACTGCCGGGTGCCGGCCGGGCGAGAAATGCTGTAGGTATTCAAGTATCCCCGCGTATAGCCAAAAGCACCCAATGACCCGGATGCCGCCGCGGTTCAATCCGTAACCCGCCATTGCGATCGCCCCTGACCCAGCATAGGCCGAGAAATGCTCAAGCTCGCCCGGAAAGCCGGTTCGCACCATGTCTTGCGCAGGCAACAGGGATAGAAAAGCGAGAAGGACGACACAAGCCCATGTCAGGAAACGAAGGGATGTTCTGAGGAGGCCAGCGGGCATCTTGATAGGCTTAGCGATCTTGGCGGATTTAGCAAGCACGAAGGCCACCCCACCGGCTGGCCGTGATCCTGGACGAGGGCGGTGGGCCAAGGCTGATCAGCCCCCGAGGGAACGATCGTGCTCCGCTTCCGATCCCCCTTCCGCGAGGTGGTCGCGCTGCGCCGAGATCGTTCTTGATCGGGAGATCGCGGCGCGCGATGTGGCGGCGTCACGCATATCGGGATATGTCAGGTAACGCAGGCTAGGTACGTCCCGATTTGCTGGAACCCGGCTCGCGCTTCACAATGAGGCTAGCTGGCGCGCTCATCGGCTTTTTGGCAACGCTCCACGATATAGGTTCCCACGTGGCGGAGATGAGCAAGCGCCAATATCAAGATCCCGACCCCGCCAGGTTCTGATGGTGCTCCTTTCAAATGCCTGTGTGCTTGCGGCTGACTTCCCGGAAGGGGTCCCCGGAATACCTGGGGCAGAGCAAGACCGCCCCTCATCGGCAGACTTGGGGCCGCCCAAAACGCTACGGCCCCAATCCGTGGCGAGGTCCCCACCTTTCGTCAGCATGGTTCATAGTCCCGAACTCGATCTCCCGGCACACGCCAGTGAAATCCGAACCCGGCCCGCCGATGACGCTTGGCAGAGCGGCGAAGGCCGAGGTGCGGCTGATCGTCTGGTGGGGTATTGTGGTAGCTATTGAGCCGAGATCGCGATGCCTTCTTCGCCTGCATTCGATGCCGCCTTCCGCGCCCGGTTGCGCGAGTTGCTAATCTGGCGGCGTGACGTGCGTCGGTTTCGCCCCGATCCGCTACCACAGGGCTCGGTCGAGAAGCTGCTCGAACTGGTTTGTCTCGCGCCATCGGTAGGGCTGAACCAGCCTTGGCGGTTTATCCTTGTTGATGATCCGCTGCGTCGTGCCGCAGTCCGGCGTAATTTCGAAACCTGTAACGCAGAGGCGCTCGCGGGACAGGAGCCGGAACGTGCCGCGCAATACACTCGGCTGAAGCTCGCCGGGCTCGATGACGCGCCCTGCCATCTCGCTGTTTTTGCCGACCGGGACACCGCTCGAGGCCACGGCCTGGGGCGCCAAACGATGCCCGAGATGAGCGAGTATTCCGCGGTCGCCGCGGTCCATACCCTGTGGCTGGCTGCTCGGGCTGAAGGGATCGGCATGGGATGGGTCTCCATCCTTGATCCTCGAACGATCACTGCCGTCCTCGAAGTCTCTCCTGACTGGAAGCTGATCGGCTATTTCTGCCTAGGTTTCCCCGAAGCTGAGGATGATGTCCCCGCATTACAGCGATTACGGTGGGAGGAGCGCCGTCCGGCTGCGACGTTCTTGCTTCGCCGTTGACGAACCCGGGCTGCAACCGACCGGCTCACGGAGTGGCGCGATATGTCCGCTGCCGGGTGATACCGATGATGCCTGACGGACCACTGGCGCGGATCGTCTGGCGCGTGGTCGTTGCGGCTGATTATTGGCTAACGCAGGCACGGTTGGGCATGCAGACGCGGCGTGTGGTCCCGAGCCGCCGACGCCGGGCGGATGAGGAGCACGACCGGCTGCGGCAGGCGTTCTCAGTCGGTTGTTTCGGCGCGTCCATAGCAACAACGACGAAGCGAGCGACGCCGATTAAAATCCCACGATGTGCAGCGCGCGTACGGTTTTCGCAGCCGGCCCATCGGGGCGCACGCAGTGAACACGCCTCCGATCGGTTAGACCGTGCAGGCGGCGCCATCCCCGAGCTCTCGGTTGCTGCTGCACACTCCACCACCGCTTCAAAACCGATTGTGTTTACTACGAATTTAGTTGGCTTGTTGGCCAATATTTAGTAAAAATGACGTGTCAAGACGCACTTACCCTCTCTCATTTGTTAACGGAGACTAAAGTGAACGGCACGACGATATTGCTGAGTACAGCCGAGGACGATTGTGCCACCCGAGGCGGCAGCGTGTTCCAGCTGATCAAGGACGAAAGCGGCGTCACGGCGATCGAGTACGGGCTGATCGCGTCGCTGATCGCGGTTGCGGCCATCGCAGCGTTTACAGCCGTCGGCACCAATATCAGCAATCTCTTCAGCACGGTCGCCACCAACCTCTAGCTGGCGTGCCTTGTCAGGATCTGCGACTACGTCCTCATACAACCCGAGCACCGCCTCGATTTGCGGATCGATCGCGATCGCCCGTCAACTGCTAAAAAGCGAGCTAAAAAGACTACTATAAATTAACTATTTGTTCCGGTAGGCTCGTTTGACGCGAGCGGCGGAGCGATGATGGCGGATGCGGCGATCGCGGGCGGACGGCTCGGCCCGGTTGCGGAATGGCGAGACCGGGTCTGCGGCGCGCTCACCGATCGCCTTGCCGCCGAGGGCGAGCGGCGCCTCTTATGGCTGCCGGTGGTTTTCGGCGCCGGGATCGGCATCTACTTCGTCCTTAAGTTCGAGCCGCCGTTATGGCCGGGCGTTGCCGCGGCAATCGCGGGCGCCGGCGCGGCCTGGGCATTGCGCCGGCATTCCGCCTGGTGCCAAATGGCGCTGGTGTGCACCGCCCTCGCCGCGGGCTTTGCGCTGATGCGGGAGACCGCCTGGGAGCGCGACGCGCCGATGCTGCAGCGCCATCTCGGGCCGGTCATCGTCACCGGGCGGGTCGTGGACATCGACCTGGTGGAGAAGGGCTGGCGCATCATCATCGAGATCGATCGGTTGTCCGGGCTCGATCCCGCCGGCCAGCCGCGCCGTCTGCGCGTGCATATCCCGCATAGCAGCGACGAGCTCAACCCCGGCGACCGCGTCAGCCTTAAGGCGATGCTGCACCCGGCGCCGGCCCAGATCCTTCCGGGCGGGCGCGATTTCCAGCGCGAGCTCTTTTTCGCCGGGATCGGCGCGGTCGGGTATTCCTTTGGCGCCGCGCATCGGACCGCCGGAGCCGAGGGTGAAGGCGGGTGGCGCGAGGATTTGCGGCAGCTGCGCACTGACATGACGCGGCGGATCGCGGCCGTTCTCCCTGGCTCGGCCGGCGGTGTCGCATCGGCGCTGATTACCGGCAAACGCGGCACGATTAGCGAAGAGGTTAAGCAGGCCTTCCGTGATTCGGGTCTCTCGCACCTGCTTGCCATCGCCGGGCTGCATTTGGGGCTCGTCGGCGCCTTTGTGTTCTTCGCCGTCCGCGGCGGATTGGCGTTGATCCCGTCAATTGCGCTGCGATATCCGATCAAGAAAATCGCTGCCGGAGTCACGCTTGTGGTGCTGGTCTGCTATCTCTTGATCTCGGGGGCCGCGATCCCCACCCAACGCGCCTTTGTCATGAACGGCCTCGTCTTTGGGGCGATCATCATCGACCGGCTGCGGATCTCGATGCGGGTCTGCGCAATCGCCGCCATGATTGTGCTGATCATGGATCCCTCGGTCCTTGTCGGCGTCAGCTTCCAGATGTCGTTCGGCGCGGTCGTTGCGCTGATTGCCGTGTACGAGACCTACGGTGCACGCCTCGGTCGGTTGCTGCACAGCCGCACGGTTTCGGGAAAAGTGCTGGGGTATTGCGGGGGTGTGGTTGTCACCACCATAGTCGCGACATTGGGCACCTATCCCTTTTCGATCTACCATTTTCATCATCTGGCGCTCTATTCGCCGCTCGCCAATGTCATTGCGGTGCCGTTAAGCGCGATGTGGACATTGCCCTGGGGTGTCGTGACCTGCCTGTTGATGCCATTCGGTCTCGAACGGCTGGCGCTGGTGCCGATGGGCTGGGGGATCGACCTAACAATCTGGGTCGCACAGCACGTATCGGCCCTGCCGGGCAATGTCTGGGCGATGCCACGACTGCCGGCAGAAGGGCTGTTGCTGATCTCACTCGGCGGGCTATGGCTGTGTCTTTGGCGCGGCAGCTGGCGTCGCTGGGGCCTGGTTGCGATCGCGGCCGGGGCCGCCAGTGTGATGCTCACCCGGCCGCCGGATATCGTGATTGCGGATGGTGGGCGCCTTGTCGCAGCGCGAGCACCGGACGGGCATTATTCCATTTCCGCCGACAAAGGCGAGAAGATCGCGCGCTCCTTCTTCGCGTCGGAAACCCCGGAGCCGTTGACGCCGTGGCCGGCTGCCGGCGGCGCAGCGGAGAGCGGCCTCGACTGTGCCAGCGAACTGTGCCGCTACACGGCGCGCGGGCGCACCGTCGCGATCGTCACCGGCGCAGCGGCCCTGCCGGTCAAATGCGGCGGGCTCGACGCGATCGTCAGCCAGGTGCCGGCCGGCTTCCGCTGCCGCTCGGTGATGCCGGTCATCGACCGGATCGATTCCTGGCGGCGCGGCGCGGTCGCGCTCTGGCTCGACCGCGACGGCGTAACCGTCGAAAGCGCCAATGAGAGCCGCGGCGATCGCCCGTGGGTGCCGCGTCCGCGGCCC
>Ga0209040_10002178_pt1 | contig 15459 bp, 10 predicted proteins | sample BogFormECP12_OM3_FD_188240 | JGI IMG/M metagenome (GOLD analysis project Ga0209040, IMG submission 188240) | Bog forest soil microbial communities from Calvert Island, British Columbia, Canada - ECP12_OM3 (SPAdes) (version 2) | ecosystem: Environmental > Aquatic > Freshwater > Wetlands > Bog ...
CTACAGCAGCGAACTCAAGGCCAACCCCGCCGAACGCGAAATCGACCACAGCGTCGTCATCGCCGTCGGCGCGCCCGACCCCGACACCCTCGACGACGCCGTCAAACACGTCCGCCTCCAGCTCGACGCCGCTGGCATCGCGTTCGACCGCTGGACGGGCGGGCAGGGGCAGCTGTGGAAGGCCTTCAACCCCGGCAGCGAAAACAGCAGCCCCATCAACGAATTCCGCAACCCCACCACCTCGCACCGCTGGTCACGGTTCATGCCGCTGATCTCCGATGCCGTCGGAAACGCCACGGGCAGCCCACTGGCTGTCAACCAGACCACGCTGAGACCGGCCATCGTCCTGCACGACCCCGAAGGCGCCGCCCGGCGCAACCACAACACCGGCCTGGCGCTCGTCGGCGAGCCCGGCGGCGGAAAATCCAACCGCGCCAAGCTCTCCGGGCGGGAGGTCGTCCTCAGAGGCGGGCGTGTTGTCGCGTTCGACCCAGGCACGCTCGGCGAATGGGCCAAAGCCCTTTGCGGCCTCCGCGGCCTGCAGGTCATCGACCCCGCGACCGCCGGATTCTCCGTCGACCCGCTGCGCATCTTCCCCCACGAGTCCGCTGCCGGCGCCGCCGCCGACCACATCCTGCCGATGCTGGGCATCGACGCCGACAGCCTCGCCGCGATGGCCTACACCCAGGCAATCCGCCCCGACCGGCGTGCCGGCTACGGCATCACCAGCCACCGCACCCTCATCAACCACCTACGCGCGCAACCCCACCCGCACACCGACGAGCTGCTGCTGCGCCTGGAGGCCTGGGCCGCAATGGACTACACCCGGGTCCTGTTCGACGACACGCTCCCGCCCTACTGCCCCACCGACGCGCCGGCCACCGTGTGGCTCACCCGCAACCTGTCGCTACCCGACGCCGCCGAGGTCGCCAACCCCCACCTGTACTCCAAACTCGAACGCCGCCAGAAAGCCGGCATGGCCCTCTACGGGCTGCTCATCGACACCGAACAACAACATATGTTTGCCCACCCCGAACGCTTTGACGTGATGATCTTCGAAGAATGCGCCGAACTGCTCGCCTACCCCGCCGGCGCGAAAACCGCGCACCGCATCACCCGCCAAGGACGCAAACACGCCACCGGCATCTGGCTGATCACCCAGGACTTCCATGACCTGGCCCCGATGGGCGACAAGTTCGTCACCCAGAAATGGCTCTTCCGTATCTCCGACCGCACCCTGGCCGCCGAAACCCTCGCCTGGGCCGGCATCGACCCGGGCCTCTATCCCGACCTGGTCGCCGCCTACGCCGAAGACACCAGCCCCGCCAACACGCGCGAAACCAGCGACGGCCGAATCGAACCCGGCGCCGTCGACCCGTGGCGGCGCGGCGAAGGATTCATGGTCGACGAATTCGGCCGCGCCGCGCGCGTCCAATTCCTCGGCGCCCCCACCCGACAACTGGCCGCCGCCCTCGACACCACCCCTCCGATCAGCGCATGACCCCCACCGGCGCCGCCGCCGCCTGGCTGGCCGAACACCCCGCCGCGCGCCGCGCGCTCACCACCGTGCTCGCCGCACACACCCTGGCCCTGTGGTCGATCACCGCCGCCCCCCGAGCCGCCGCCGCCACCGGCGCGACCGCCCTGGGCTGGACCGGGCTCAAAGACACAGACGGCGTTCCGCTCGGCGACTACTTCCTGTCGGTGGTCGACACCCCCGAAGCGGTCACCAACAACGGCCAGGGCCTGTCCGTCCTCGACCCCGCCGCCCTCCTCAAGTGGAGCGCCCAGGCAGCCCAAACCGCCGCCATCCACGCCACCGCCGCCTGGTGGCTCACCAACGAAGCCGCCGCGTTCATCTTCACCGTCGCCCTCTCGCTGTGGTTCCTGCGGTTCACCATGTCCAGCTCATGGCTGGTCGGCCTGGCCCAGATCGGCCGGCCCATCTACAGCGCCTTCAGCAGCCTGGTCGACCAGATCTGGCTCGGGCCACTGGCCGTCACCGTGTGCGTGTGTGTCGGCGGGTTTCACATGATGCGCGGCCGGCGCGGCCGCGGCTGGGCCGTGATCGGCTCCGGCGCGCTGCTCACGGTGCTGCTGGCCACCGTGTTCCGCGACCCGATCACCGACCTGTTCAGCGACAACGGCCTGTTGGCCGTCGGCCGGGCCACCGGCTTCCAGCTCGCCGAAGCCACCCGCAACAGCTCCTACGCACCGGGCCGATCTCTCGACGTGCAGCTTGACGCGCTGCTCTCAGAACTGATCACCGCCGCGGCGCGCGAGCCGCTGCAGGTGTTCAACTTCGGCACCGTCGTCGACACCATCGGCAGCTGCCGCACCGCCTGGTCGGCCGCCGTCGTGGCCGCCGGCGGTCACGGAGCCGGACCCGCGCACGCAATGGCCACCTGCGGCGCGCCCCAAGCACTGGCCCACGCCCAACACCTCGGCGCCAACGACTTCATCCTCGGAGTGTTCTTCCTGTTGATCGCCGCGCTGATAGGGCTGTTCCTGTGGTACGTCGGGATCACCGTACTGCTGGTCGGGCTCAAAGCGCTGTTCTTCGGCGTCGTCGTCGGCCCGGCGTTGCTCGTCGGCATCACCGGACTGCCCCGCGCCGCCGCCTACGCCAAACACAGTGGCTGGCAATTGTTCCTGCACGCCCTGCAGATGACCGCGTTCACCGCCTACCTCGGTATCGCCACGATCGCCATCAGCTGGGTGCTGACTACGGGCTCGGTCGCCGTGGTGCCGAGGATGCTGCTGCTCGGGCTCGCGGCCGTCGCCGCCTTGCTGCTGTTCCGCTTCATCGATCGGTCGTTTCACACCGACGGCATCGGCACCGTCGGCCACCAGATCCGCAGCGCCGCCCACGCCGGCGCCACCACCGCACGCCGGCACTACGACGACGAGCGCCAACACCTCGAACGCGTCCGCCGCCTCACCTCACGTTCCGATGTCACCGATGAAGATGACGAAAATAACGACGCGGCCCGCGGCTCCGGCGCGGAGTTCCCCACCGTCACACCCCGCCCCACACGCAGGCCGGCCGCGGCAGCCGCCGAGAGTGAAGCCGCGACCGCAGAAGCCGGCGCCGACGCCGCTGCCACCACCGGAGCAGCGACCGCCGGTGCCGCCGTCGCACCGGAAGTCGTCATCCCCGTCGCCGCCGCCGCGGCCGAGGTCAAACACGCCCGCAGCCACCACAACCAGGCGCGGCCCAGCCTGCAGGTCCGGCGTCGGGCACCCGGCGCCGCGCCGGTGACCACCCCCCAGGGCGCCCCGCCGCCCGAGCCGCACGGCCACGCCACCGTCGGGATCCGCACCGCCACCGACCCGGCCGCAGCCCCATCACCGGCGGGGACGGCCGAGCCGGCGACCGACGAGCAGCCCCTAGAATTCCCCTCGACTGCGCCCCGACAGCGGCCCCGCACGCCAGAAGGTGAACCTACGTGACCGCACGCAACTACCTCGACACCGGCATCGCCGCGCTCGGACTGCTGGGCGGGGCCGAAAATCGCCCCGCCGCGCGCGAAGCCTTCCGGCAGGCCGCCGAACTGGACCCCGCCATGTGCGACGCCTGGATGGGTCTGGCCGCCGCCGGGGACATCGGCACCGAAACCCTGCGCCGCGCCCACCAAACCAGCACCACCCTGCACCGCGAAACCCGCCGACTCGGCCTGCGCGACGACGAACTCGCCCCCACCGTGCCCGCGCCCGCCTTCCTCGAGCTCTACCCGTACACCCCCGCGGGGCTGGCCCTTGCCTACATCGCCGCGCTCATCCGCGACGGCGACTACGACACGGCCGAAAAGCTCCTCGACGACATCGACCTGAGCCGCGAACCCGCACAAACCCAGATCCACCGATTCCTCGGCGCCGCACTGCATTACCTCACCCACCGCTGGACCGACGTGCTGGACTGGACCAACAGGCCCGTCACCGCCCACAACGAGATTGTCGACGCCGCCACCACCCTGTTGGCCGGGATCGCCCACACCGGGCTGGGCCAATTCGACACCGCCCTGGCCACATTGGCACCCATCAGCTTCGACATCCACCCCGCCCCGATCGCCGCCGAAGCAGCCCTCTACCGCGGGCTCTGCCAACGCGCGCTGGGGCACGAAACCGAGGCCCGCCGGGAGTTCAGCGCCGCTGCCCTCGACGGGGTTCTGCGGCCCGACGCCGCCGCCGCCCTGAATGACCCCACGTATGGGCCAACCGTCACCACCGCCGATGCGATCGCCGCGCGCACCAACCGCTGGGACCCCGGCTCCGGGCCGTCCCTTCACGAGCTGCGCCAGGAAGCCGAACGCCAGGCCGCCGAAGAGGTCCTGCAGGAAGCCCAGGACCGCCTCGACAAGTTCATCGGGCTAACCGCCGTCAAAGCCCACATCACCGAACTGAAGAACATCCAGATCTACGACCAGGCCATGGCCGCGCGTGGTATCGACGTCGGCCCCCGCGAAAGCCTGCACATGACCCTGGTGGGACCGCCGGGCACCGCCAAAACCTCCGTCGCGCGAATCATCTGCGAAATGTATTACGGCCTGGGCATTCTCGAATCCCGGGAGTTCATCGAAGTCTCCCGCAACGACCTCGTCGGGCAGCACATCGGCGAAACCGAAGCCAAGACTGCCGCCGTGCTCAACACCGCCGCCGGGCGTGCCCTGTTCGTCGACGAAGCCGGCGACCTCTATAAGCCGGACCTGGACCGCGACTTCGGGCGCAACGCGCTGGACACCATCATGAAATTCGCCGAAGACCACCGCCACGACACACTCATCACGCTGGCCGGCTACGCCAAACCAATGAACGCGCTGCTGTCGGCCAACCCGGGACTGCGCTCCCGATTCCCCTACCAGCTCGAGTTCGTCTCCAACACGCCCGACGAAGTCACCCAGATCGCCGAGCTTTTCGCCACGGGCACCTTCCGGGTCATCCTCGCCCCAGCGGCCCTCGAGCTGTTCCGCGACACCGCCGAATGGCTGTGCACCACCCCCGCCCACGACGAATACGGCCAAAACCTCATCGATATCGCCGGCAACGGCCGCTACGCTCGCAACGTCATCGCCGCTGCCACCGCGAAAATGAAGGCCCGCAACGCATCCACCCGCGGGCTCGACCTCGCCAACGCCGACCTCGACACCGTGCGAACCGTCACCGTCGACGACATGCGCGCCGCGATCGACACCATCCTGGCCAGCGCGAACATCGAAGCGCCCCAATGATGGACGCCCACCACCGGCACGCCGTGCGGTTCTTCTGGACGGTGCTCATCGCCGCCACCGCCGCGTCGCTCGCTGGCAACGCGGTCCACGCCACCCTGCACGCCACCAGCGCGCCCCTCGGTGTCGCAGCTCTGGTGGCCACCGCCCCACCCCTCGTGCTGTTGGCTTCTACAGAAGGGGTTTCGCTGCTGCTGCGGACCCGCCGGCGGGGCACGGCCACTCACTGGTGCGCCCTGGCCATGACCGTGCTGCTGGCGATGTGCGCGTTCGTGCTGTCCTTCGACGCGCTGCGCGACCTGGCCATCCGGTCCGGCATCCCCGCGCAGCTGGCGTGGCTGTGGCCCATCGCCGTCGACGTCACCATCGCCCAGTCCACCGTCGCGTTGCTGTCACTGTCCCGCACCCCGGCAGCCGGCAGCGCAAAGGGTATCGATCAGATCCGCGAGTCCCTCGAACTCTCAAGCGCTCCAACCAAAGCCGACCACAGTCGCACCGGCGCCGCGGTCGCCCTCATCGAAGATAAGGTCACCAAGAAAAGCCCCGAGCTCGTCGAGGCGGTGCTGCAACGCTACGCCGCTGGAGAGAAAGTCGGCACCATCGCCGCTGCGCTCGACGTCCACCACAGTACTGTCCGCCGCCTATTGGCCGCCCACCACCAGCGCACCCGCACTGCTAACCGCAGCTCAACATTTCAATAGCGGCCAATACCACGCCTACCTCAAGAAGTTGTGCCCGAGGCTGCCGCATACGGGGCCGGCGTATGCCCCCACCCCGGGGCTAACCAGTGGCCTGGTGCCGTTAGTCTCGCAGGTCTGGGCCGAATGGCCCTTGGATGTCCGATCACGGCGTGACAAAGCTGAAATGTCGCGGTGACAGGAAGGACATTCAAATGCCGGCATCAGAGGCGTCAGTCGTGATAGCCCGCCCAGTCGCCGAAGCCTGGGACTACATCATCAGCGCAGACCGTCTTGCCGTTTGGGAGCCTGCGGTCGTTGAAGCCGAACAGATCACACAGGGCCCTGTGGCGGTGGGCACGAGGTGGTCGGGAAAGAGCAGCCTGCTCGGCGTCAAGTTTTCATGGGTCGGCGAATTTACCGAAGTCGATGTCAACAAAGGGACCGCGTTCAGGTCCATCGAAAGCAAATTGGTGTTCAGCAACGCAACGAGATTCGAAGAAGCTGAAGGCGGCACCCGGTTTACCTACCGAATGGAAAGTGAGAGCGGCCTCGGCGGGATCTTCGGCAAGCTTGCTGACCCCTTGGTCAATATGGCCTACGGCCGAGCCCTTCGCGCAAGCCTGGAGAACCTCGCCGACATCCTTTCAGCCGGCCACTGATTAGTACCCCTACTCGTTATGGGTACACCGCCGTTTGGCTTGATTGGGTCCCGGCGGCGGCCTGAGTCGTGCGGCAGCGTAGACCAGACCGACCAACAGCGCCGCACCTCCTCTCTCCACAACCTGCCGTTGGCGCGCGTCGGCGAAACCGGCGACCCGTCCCTGTCGGGTGTCGGGCATTTCCAGGCAGTTATCGGATGCACGTACGGCCCGTAATCTTGCGCTCAGCACGTGCGTTGGCTTCCGGAAGGAGCGGCAGCGGCCACGAAGCATCCCCGGATCGGTGACAACAGCCACGCCATCCCCATTCGCACAGATGCGCAGCGTCGATAAGGAGTTGATGGCCGAGGCAGGCGTCGACAGGGTTCCTCTGGGGCCCCAGATGCACATCGTCTGCTTGAGCTGTCGTCAACCGCGGCCGAACTACCCGAGTTGCCGGTCGAATAACTCCACTGCGTCCCGCGCCTGTGCCAGTTCGGGAAACACGCTATCGGTGGGGAAGCGGCTGAGCGCATCACCGACCGCTGCACGGGCGGGCCCGCCACGAAAGTCGAAATCGTCAAGGGTGGCTCGCAATTCGAACAGTGTCGCGCCCTGGCGGCGGGCCAGATCCAGAGCGGCCCCGAGATCGGCTCGGCGGTTCTCAGAGTCGCTGTGGGTGCGTGCACGCAGCCGCAGCAGTTCGGCGTCATAGAAATGCATGCCTGTCTGACGGGCGAATTCCAAAGCGGCGTGCAGCCGAGCGCGGGCCTGCTCCGGTTCGCCGATGGCGGTCAACAGGCGACCGAGGATCCCATCGAAGAATGTGAGATAGGCGTTGAGCCCGGCCCGGCCCAAAATGTCGACGAGCCCTGTCATGGTCGCGATGTGATCCGACAGCGTGCGCGAGTTCAACTCTTCGGCGCTCAACGCGGCCACGGCCTTGACGGTGGCCTGCTGGGCACCGCCCCACAGGTGCCAGGCGTCAAAGCCGTGCCGCTCGGCCAGATCAATCAGGTCGGCGGCCAGCACCGCAGCCTTGTCGAGTTGGCCGGCTTCGATTCGCATCCAGGTCTCCACGAAACCCGCGAAGGCCCTGCTGAACGGGCCCTGTGGGAAGTCCAGCCCGTGGACCCGGCGTGCCACCTCCAACAGTTCGGCCTCGGCGCCGGCGAGATCACCCCGCACAAACCGGGTCAAGGCCAGGTGGGCGCCCGCCGTCGTGATGGGGTCGTTGGGCTGGTACCACACCATGTCGAGCTGGCCCGCCGCGGTCAGGCCGGGCATGGCGTGCTCGAGGCGCGAACTGGCAGCGAAGAACTCGCCGCGAAGCCACGCCACCACGCCGAAGGAGGCCTCGATCGCCGGGCCCAACCACTGCCGTCCCTGCTCGCGAGCGGCGCGCAATGATCTGAGGACCCGGACCACCCGGCGCAGGTCGGCGCGGGTGAAGTAGTAGACCATGAGGGCAACCATCGTCGCAACGAGTTCGTCGTCATGTAGGTCAGTCCCACCCAGCCGCAGGCACCGCTCGAAATCGCTGACGGCAGCACGGGTTTGGTTGCCCTCCACAGCAGCGGCGAGAAATCCCCGCTCCAGCCGCATGGCGATTTCGCGCCGGTTGCGGTCCGGGCCGGGTGTGGCGCTGTCGAGTTGGGCCAAAGCGAGGCTCAGGCAGGTGCGCGCCTCGGCCAGCGCGCCGCGACGGCGCGCAGCCCCGGAGGCCTTTTCGTAGGCCGATGCGGCGTCGTCGAAACGTTCCGCGTGCTCATAATGGGCGGCCACCAGCCGCCAGTCCGGGTCACCGCTTCCGACACCGCGCACCAGAGCATCGGCCACCTTGGCGTGCAGCGCGCGGCGCACGCTGGCCGGTGCCAACTCGCAGGCCACCTCGTGCAGCAGTTCGTGACGAAAGCGCCAGCTGTCGATTCCCGACGGCTCAACTACCAACGCATCCTCGAGCTTGTCGAGGACGTCGTCCACCTCGTCCTCGCTTTGCGTACACACCGAGTACAGCAGGCCCCGATCGAATTGGCGGCCGATGACGGCTGCCGCCTCCACAACCGGCACCACGTTGGCACTGGCGCGCAGCCGGGCGAACAACGGCTCATAAAGCGCATCGGGCACCAGCGCTTGGTCTTGGCGCCCATCACTCCTGTCGCCCTGCCCCCGGACCAGCTGCTCGATGTAGAACGGAATGCCGTCGCAACGGGCGCGCACCACCGCCCGGTCCTCGGCCGGCAGGCGTGGATTCAAGGCGGTAATCAGAGTGTCGGCCTGCTCGTCGGTCAACGGCGTGAGATCGAACACCTTGACCGGCCAACAAGCCGGCAGCCAGCCATCGTGCTGTCCGGTGATCACCACCAACAGTCGACCCCCGCTGGCATCCAGCAGACCGCCGAGAACCTCCACGGTGGACGGATCAAACCAATGCACATCCTTGGCCACCACCAAACCGGCACCGCTGCCCACACACGCCAGCAGATACTCCCGCACCGCCGCCGTGATCAGCTCGTAGAGCTTGCGCCCCTCGGCGGCCACCGGCTCATAGCCCGCCTCGGCGCCAATGCCCATCACCGGAGCCAACAACGGCACCAGCCGCACCGGATCCAGCGACTGGGCCACCACCTCCGCTTCCAACCGCCGCAGTCGTTCGGCCGGCTCGGTGAGGCGATCGATGCCGCAGCGACGTTCCAGGGAGGTCCGCACCGGATACAGGCCGGCGCCGCTGTGAAACGGCGACCCAATCAACTCCAGCACCGCGCCAGAACCCTCGACGAGCTCGACGGCCGCCGCCGCCAACCGAGACTTACCGATCCCGGGCTCACCGCGGAACACCACCCCCGGCATGCGCAGCGTGCCGGCGCATGCACGCTGCCAACACTTCTGCAGCCGGCCGAGTTCACGCTCGCGTCCCACCAGCCGACCACGGCCCACGCCGACCCGGGCCGCGTCCGCCCGCTCACCCAGAACCAGGTGATAGCTGATCGGTGCCTCGACACCCTTGACCGCGACGGGCGAGCGGGCCTCCAAATCGAACGCGTCACCGACCAGGGACGCAACCGCGTCGGAGACCACGATGGTCCCGGGGGGCGCCAGGCCCGACACCCGTTGGGCCAGATTGGCCGCCATTCCGTACACGTCATCCTGGGCGGTGTCCAGATACACCAGCCCGCGGTGCACCCCGACCCGCACCGCGATGTCCACTCCGAACCGACGTCTGGCTTGTTCCCCGAGCCTGGTCACCTCCCGGGTGATCTCCAGGGCCGCCAGCACGGCACGGCGCACATCGTTTTCATGGGCCGTGGGGTGACCGAACACCGCCAAGAGACCGTCACCCTTGGTAGAGCTGATATGCCCCTCGTAGCGGTGCACGACCGCCAGCACCACGTCGCGATATCGGCCCACGATAGTCCGGTAGGCTTCCGGCTCTACCCGCGCGGACAACACTGTCGAATCGACCAGATCAGCGAACAGAATCGTCAACCGGCGAATCTCACCCTCAGTGTCAGGAACGGCCAGCAGATCTTCGGCCTCGGCGTTTCCACGGTCGACGGCCAACACCTGTCCCGCCAACGTGGCCGCGGTCACCGCATCCCCACGGTTGATTGCCGCCACCGCCCGATCAAGCAACTCATCAACCGACGCGCCACGACCACCACTTTGGCCGCTACCCACACAGCCGTCCCGACCGTCGCTCACGTCAATATCGTGTCACCGCTGGTCAGACATTGTGTGTGATATCGCCCCTGCGATCCGGTCCGGATAGCCGGCCTGCGCAACCGGACACCCTCGCCACCCTCTCTGACGCGACAGAAATTGGTGGCTCTTACCGTGACCTATCGCCTCACCGGTGCCGCGGCTTAGGACGCTGCTGGGCGGTCGAGAGACGTCGCCCCCCAACACTGTCAAGAGACTTCTTCAGTTTCTGCCAGCTTGCCTACCAATTCCGTGAACTGGGCTTTGCCGCGATACGTGCCACTGACCTTGCTGTTGCCGGGATTGAACCACTCGATGCTGTCGTCCAAGATGCCGAAGGTCGTTTCGAGGTCGCCCGCGGCGAACGCGGCATACGCCTTTCTGGCTATCTCGACATTCTCCCTTGTAGACACGATCACCCCTTTGTGTCGGTTTTCTCTCGGGCCTGTTTTCCCGTAGAGGGGATTGATCTCCCGCTCTTGGCGGGACTGCCGGAGCATTTTGTTCGAACGAGTTGACGGAAGCGTAAAAACCGTAGGTCATCAGAGTTTTTTTAACTCGCCGGGTCCACCGGCTTGGAGAGTTCTGCACGCACCCCGCCACATGCAGATCGCTGTCCGCAAGGTCCTTACTGGCGTCAACCCCCACACCAGATGCCGGTCCAAAACCGGCGGCCGATTCAGTTACACCCGTCTTGCCGCCAACTCGGGCCTTCGCGCCGTGAAAGGCGTTGAGATGCCTACCCCCGATTAGCGGTTGTCTTTGTCGGTGCAAAGCGCTGACCGACTCTTGCGGCTGGCCCGATTGGTCGTACGGTGAGGGCATGACAGAACAGTCACCCGCGATCACGGTCTCGCATCCGCCCCCCGCGATACTCCGCGTCGTCAACCCAATCGTGCGGCTCCTGGTGCGCACTCCAATCATGGGCGCCGCGCGCGGGCAGCTGATGGTGGTGAGCTTCCACGGACGTAAGACGGGGCGCCCGTACACAATTCCGGTGAGTGCTCATCATATCGACAACGAACTCTATGCCCTGACCGCTGCTCCCTGGAAGGGGAACTTCCGCGGTGGCGCGCCCGCCGAGGTTCTCCACGGCGGGAAGACGGCGGCCATGCGCGCTGAACTCATCCAGGACCCTTCCGTCGTCGCCGAGCTCTACCGGCGCTGCTGCGAGTCCTATGGCGTCAAGGGCGCACAGCGCATGCTCGGATTGAAGTTCCGCGATCAGCGAATACCCACACTCGAGGAGTTCACCGTGGCGGTCGAACAAAACCATCTGGCCGCCATCCGCCTGACTCCAGCGGAGTAGCAGCGCCGAAATCACCAAACCGACTTCGCTGGGCGAAACGTCGGCTTGCGTGAGTGCACACCTGGGTGTCGGCGCGGTAGGCCGGGTGTCAAGCCGATGGTCGTGGCGGCTAGGGGTGGCGGGCGACGATCACCGGTGTGCGGGCAGCGTGGACGACGGCGGTGCTGACCGAGCCGAGCAGCATCCCGGCGAACCCGCCGCGGCCTCGACTGCCCACGACGACGAGTTGGGCGTCCTCGGACTGGGCGAGGAGGTGACGGGCCGGTTGATGGCGGACTACCACAGGGCGCACCGTGACATCGGGATGACGGTTGTGCCAACCCGCAAGCCACTCCGCCAGGGTTTCCTCCGCGTTGGATTCAATCGCGGACCAGTTCACGCCCGGGAAGTCGGGTACGACAACATCGCTCCACGCGTGTAGGGCCACCAAGTCGACCCCTCGCCACGAGGCTTCATCGAAGGCTATGCAGGTGGCCAACTCCGAAGCCGGTGAGCCGTCGATGCCCACCAACACCGGTGCCTGCGACGACTCGAGCTCGGCCGCGTCATCGTGGATCACCGCGACAGGACAGCGGGCGTGGTGGACCAGTCCGCTGCTGACAGATCCGAGCAGGCCGCGGACCAGCGCTCCGCCCTGACCTCGGGATCCGACCACGATCATCTGCGCCTCTGCGCTCACCTCGACCAGGGCGGGGATGGCGGAAGTGAACACCTCCCCGGCGGACAACACTTCAGCTTCAACCTTTACGCCACCGCTGTCTCGGGCGTTGTCTTCGACAACGCTGATGGCTTCGTCGATGAGTTGCCGGGCCTGGTCGTCTTGCTGCCATTCGCCGAACTCCGCCGGCAGCGGCGCGGTCGAAAACGTCCACCCCAACCGGCTGGCGACTGGTGTGGTGAGCACGTGGACCAATGTGAGTGCGGCATTGCGCATCACCGACTCATGCGCGGCCCACCGCACCGCCATAGTGGCCCACGGTGACCCATCGACGCCAACAACTATTCCCCGCGCTGTTCTTCGATCGGCCATCTCGCTGCCGCTCTGTGTTTCCGCCAGCGACTCGGCCCGTTTCGATTCTGCGGTCATTTCCCTCGTTTCCTGCAGCCACCAAGATCGTGGCTTCTGGCTCCTTGCTGCGCAACTCGCTAACAGACCGGGCGCGATGGTCTATGGACAGATCTGATCACCCGTCAGAAGGTCGCCTACCATCAGCCCATGCGCGGCTTCAAGATCCTGATCACCGGTCCGACCGGTCAGGTCGCCACTCCCATCGCCCGGGCCCTGGCGGCGCACAACGAGGTGTGGGGCATCGCCCGCTTCACCGACGCCGCGGCGCGTGCCGGCCTCGAGAAGGCGGGGGTTCGGTGCGAGACGGTCAACCTGGCCGCTGGTGACTTCACCGCGCTTCCGTCCGACTTCGACTACGTCCTCAACTTGGCGGTGGCCAAGAGCGGCAACTGGGACACCGACCTCGGGGCCAACGCGGAGTCGGTCGGCCTCCTCATGGCCCACTGCCGCGGCGCAAAGGCCTTCCTCCACTGTTCCTCGACGGCCGTCTACGACCCCCCGGACGACGAACCCCGGACCGAGCACGCCGCCCTGGGCGACAACCACAAGGTGCTGTTCCCCACCTATTCCATCTCCAAGATCGCCGGGGAGGTCGTCGCCCGGTCGATGTCGCGCGCGCTCGGCGTGCCCACCACCATCGCCCGCCTCAACGTCCCATACGGCGACAACGGCGGGTGGCCGTACTTCCACATGGAGATGATCCTGGCCGGCTTGCCGATCCCGGTGCCGCCCGGCGGACCGGCCTGCTACAACCCGATCCACCAATACGACATCATCGCAACAGTCCCGAAGCTGCTCGAGGTGGCGTCGGTCCCGGCGACGACGGTCAACTGGGCCGGCGACCAGACCGTCAGCGTCCAGGAGTGGTGCGCGTACCTCGGTTCGCTGGTCGGCCGGGAGCCTGCGTTGGAGGAGAGCGGGCAGACGCTGCGCGGGGTGCCCACCGACGTGACCCGGATGCGCGAGCTCCTCGGCGGCACCACGGTCGACTGGCACGATGGGATGCGCCGGATGGTGGCGAAATTCCACCCGGAGCTGGTCGGCAAATGACCTTCAACTTTTCGGCCAAAAAGCCCAGCCGACGACCTAACGGATGTGACTCACTCCTGGCCGTTCCATGCCATCGACTCGTCGAACGATTCCATGTGAATCTCGTGCGAATCAGCGCCCGCGCCGTCCGGTGAACCACCAAGCGCCGCGAGCAGCTCTTTGATCTTCACCGCCTCTTCTTCGGTCGGTGTCTCGCCGGCCTCCAACTCATCGAGCACATCGGCGCGCAGCCCGATCCCGTTGGCTGCCTCCTGCGCCGACAGCCTCGCCTGCCGCCGCGCAACATAGAGCTGCTGGCCCAGTGTGGATCCCGGCGCGGCCGCTGCGCGAGCCATCAGGTCGTCGTAGTGGCGGCGCACGTCGCTCAGCGCGACGATGACCTCCGGCGTGGGCCGGCTTCGACCAGCCGCATCGGTCAACGTGCCCTGCAGTTTGCGTAGCCCGGAAAGAATCACCTCCGCCCGGGACGGGAACTCCATGTCGCCGTCATTGGGCAGCGAATCGATCGCGTTCCCGTACATGTGCATGGCCGCGTCGGCCATGCCGACGATGATGTTCGCTTCACCCTCATCCGGGTCTTTTTTGCCCACGTTCCATCAATTCCTCTGCAGTTGGCGGCTAACCGTAAACGTCGTCGGTTACGAACAACTCGGTTGAGGTTATTCGCCGGCAACGCCGATGTACACCGCGGGGGCGGATCACTTTCGTTGACTCAGCAGATCCTGGGAACGCGCTGAAAAACTCGGCCACCGAACGATATTCGGCTCAACCTGGGCCGTGGTTAATTCAGGTACGGTTGCTCGTTGCGGAAGCTCACCGCCTCCACGACGGTGTTGAAACGCTTGGTGCCCAGGTGGATGCGGTCCCCCCGCTGCTCGATCACGATGTCGGGCTCGCTGATGCTGCCGCCGTTGACAGCTATTGAAACCCACGCCCCCGGATAGGGGTCGGAATTGCCGTTGTGCACCACCAGGGTGGGCGGCCGCGGCGGCTGCGCGGTCAGATCGCGGCTGGTCCAGATGTGCGACGACGCCGACCGCATCGTCCACCGGCCGGTGCTGTCGTAGACGGCCACCAGCTCGCCGGCGGCCGCGGCGCGGCGGATCAGGCGCCGCACCGCGACGTCGTCGTCGGTGTGCATCGCGATGCGGGTCGGGCCTGACGGGTCCGACAGCGGCATCAGCAGAAGCCCATCACCGAGCTTGCCGATTATCACGCCGGACGGGCCTACCACCACCGCCGCGTTGAGGTCCTGATCCACCGGCGAGCTCGGCAGACCCGTCAACCGTGCACGCCTGGGCAGGGTGAGCGCCAGGGCATCCCACTGCCGGCCGGTGAATCGGTTGAGCACCAGCGACGGGGCGCTGGTCAACGGCTGCCCGGTCCGCAGCCGCACCACCACCGAGGCCCGCACAGCCGAGGCGTCCCGGCGCAGCGCCATCACCAGGGTGGTGTGCTCGGCCGGATACGACCACACCTCGTCGATCTGGCTGGCCCGCACATCATCAGCGGACAAGTAGTAGCTCGTCAGATACCCGCGGCCCGGCCGGTGCAGCGCCGACCACTCGTCGCGGTACACCTGGGAGGCGTCCTCGGGGCCGCCGAGGCTGGCGACGGTGGCCTCGTGCATCTGCGCCGCGGTCAAAATCTGCGCGCGGCAACCGGCCTGGCGCAGCGCGCGCACCATCCGCCGGGTGATGGCCGCGGCGGCCTCGGCGGTGTTGCGCCGCCACAGCAGCCCCCTGGTGGTGTCGGCGTCGCGGGTGTCCATCCGCAGCACCAGCGTGGT
>Ga0209040_10002179_pt1 | contig 15455 bp, 8 predicted proteins | sample BogFormECP12_OM3_FD_188240 | JGI IMG/M metagenome (GOLD analysis project Ga0209040, IMG submission 188240) | Bog forest soil microbial communities from Calvert Island, British Columbia, Canada - ECP12_OM3 (SPAdes) (version 2) | ecosystem: Environmental > Aquatic > Freshwater > Wetlands > Bog ...
CGTCGAGTTATTTCGATTGCTCAAGGCGGATGGCATGCTGACTCCGGCCTGCATCGCGATCGCCCTCCTCGTTGCCAGTATAGGGGTCATGATCGAGGCTTTGCTTTTTCGCGGTTTGCTGGACCTTGCCCACAAACTCGGAGCACCGGTGCAACGCATGGCAATGATCTGCGCTGTAGTTCTATTTATTGCGGGAATGCTCATGGTGGAGTTCCCCATGGCTTCGGGGCTGCTCCGGATTGGACGAAAGCTGGAGGCGCGTTTGCGGATCGCCTTCCAAGAGAAGATTCCACGCCTCGGAGATCGCTATTTTCACAGCCGGCTCAATTCCGATATGGCAGGCCGATACCATCAAATCCACCACATTCGACTCCTTCCGGAACTGGGCGGGCAGCTCTTGCGCTCAACTTTCGAGCTTTTCTTGACTGGCGCGGGCGTGATCTGGCTCGACGCGGGCGCCGCTCCGCTGGTCATCGTGCTGGTGCTTGTGTCGGTTGGCCTCAACCTAGCCATGCAGCCAGCGCTCGCCGAGCGCGACATGCGCGTGCGAAATCATGAAGGTGCGCTCAGCTGCTATTACCTGGATGCATTCCTGGGATTGGTGCCATTGCGGGCGCATCGTGCCGAGCATGCCTTTCGCCGGCGGCACGAAGCGCAGTTGGGCGAATGGGCGCGGGCCGCATTTTCCGTCGAACGACTGGTGGTCTGGGTGGAAGCATTGCAGTTCTTTTCGGGCTTTGGCTTGGCCGCCTGGATTCTGATCGATCACATCTCGCGCACTGGAAATTTTGCCAGCGTTTTGCTGCTCGCGTATTGGACGCTTAACCTTCCGTTCATTGGTCAAGACATCGCGGAGATCGCATGGCAATATCCAACGCTTCGCAATCGGACGCTCCGGTTGCTGGAGCCTCTAAGCGCGCCGCAGGACATGGAGAGAGAAGAAGACCAGCCGGCAGCCGCCGTCGCGGCGATGATCACAGTTCCGGAAGAAACCGCCTCAGCGGTAGGTGTGGTGTTCGAAAACGTCAGTGTTCGCGTCGCCGGTCACATGGTCCTGAAAGAGATTGATCTCGCTCTCACACCAGGTTGTCACGTAGCCGTAGTGGGCCCATCCGGCGCGGGCAAATCCAGTTTGCTCGGCCTGTTGCTAGGCTGGTACCGGCCGGCAGGTGGCCGAATCCTTGTAGATGGGGCTCCGCTGAACGGAGAGATCTTGAACGAACTTCGCGCGCAGACTGCATGGGTCGATCCCGCAGTGCAACTCTGGAACCGAACTCTATTCGAGAATCTCCTCTTCGGCGCGAATCCTGGAACCGCACCGGACCCTGAACTGCTGAAGTCTGCCGAGTTGCATGGCCTTTTGAAAAAGCTGCCGTCTGGTCTGCAAACGAACCTGGGAGAGAGCGGCGGGTTGGTCTCTGGCGGCGAAGGACAACGCGTTCGACTCGGACGCGCCATGCATAAACGTGGCATCCGGCTTGCCATTCTGGACGAGCCTTTCCGCGGCCTCGATCGCCAGCAACGCAGAGATCTCATGGGTCGCGTCCGCAAACACTGGCGTGATGCAACCTTGCTCTGCGTTACTCATGATGTCGGCGAAACCCTGTCATTCCCGCGCGTGCTGGTCGTGGACTCCGGACGTATTGTCGAAGACGGCAGTCCCGAAGACCTTGCCAGACAACCCGACTCGACTTACCGCAAATTGCTGCTCGCCGAGGAAGAGGTGCGCGAGGGACTCTGGTCCAATAACAACTGGCAGCACCTGCATCTGCGCGATGGTCAATTGCGGCGGACAGAAAAGGTTGGCGCATGAGCACCGAATCTCTCGCCCTTACGTGGTCTGCCCCGCAGCTGGCAAGGGCTATTGAGGCTGTCGCCCGCGCTGGCGGTTTAGATGCTCGTCCCGCCCATATCCCCTACGACTCTGGGAATGCTTCTTTGCCGAACGACGCTCTCGATAAGTGGGTCCAGGATAATGCCCAGTGGTTTGGACTGGAGGCCGAGTACGTCGATGTGACCTATGACGCGGTGGATGAAATGTTGCGGCAGACCGGTCCAGCTCTGCTGGAGATTCGGGACGACGGCGAATCAGAATTCCTCACCCTGCTGGGAGGCGGGAAATCCGTATCTGTACTCGCGCCAGATCTGAGCATCAGAAAGGTTTCTCCAAGCTGGGTTCGGTCAAGACTTGTGCAGTCTCTTGAGGAACCTCTTTCGCGCGAAGTTCAACCACTGATCGAGCTCGCGGGAATCCCCCAGCAGCGCCGTGAACGTGCCCGTGCCGCTCTGATCCGCGAGCGCCTGCGAAATAAATCGGTGACTTCTTATTGGAATCTGCGTATCCCGCCCGGAGCGAGTTTCGCTCGCCAGGTGCGCCAGGCGAAGATTCCTTCCCGGTTTGTTGGCTTGATTGGGGCGTACGTCGGAGAATATGCGCTCTGGATTCTCTCCTGGTGGCTGATCGGAAAGGGAGCACTCGAAGGCACGTTCGACAGCGGCTGGCTGCTGGCGTGGGCTTTGCTTCTGCTTACAATCGTTCCCTTTCGTTTGCTCAGCACCTGGTTGCAGGGTGTCGTTTCCATTGGCGTTGCAGCTTTACTGAAGCGCCGTCTTCTTTATGGGGCACTTCGGCTCACTCCGGAAGAAATCCGCATGCAGGGGGTGGGCCAGTTTCTCAGCCGGGTTCTGGAATCGGAAGCAGTCGAAGCAATGGCTCTGAGCGGCGGCTTCTCCGCTTTGATTTCTGTCATCGAGCTGCTGGCCGCGCTCTTCGTTCTGAGCTGGGGCAGCGCGGGGAGTTTATTGTGCCTGCTTCTTGGGGCATGGATCTTGCTGATGTCCTATTTTGGCTATCACTTTTATGTGCGCCGCCAAACCTGGACCGCTGCCCGCTTGCACATGACTCACGACTTGATCGAGCGCATGATCGGCCATCGCACGCGCATGGCCCAGGAATCGCACGCCCACTGGCACGATGGCGAGGATGAACAGCTTGAACATTATCTTCAGCTCTCGAAACATGTGGACCAATCCGAATTGCGCCTGATTGCGCTTGCACCGCGCGGATGGCTCATTGTGGCTCTGCTCGGTCTTGCGCCGGCATTCGCGCACGGCCAACGCCCGGAGCAATTGGCCATCGCCATCGGCGGAATTTTGATCGCTTTTCGTGCGTTCAATCGTGTTGCGACGAGCCTTTGGCAACTCGAAGACGCGGCTATTTCATGGAAGCAGGTCGCTCCTTTGTTTCATGCCGCCGCGCGACCTGAGCCCGTTGGCATCCCCTTGCTCCGCTCTGCCAGAGAGCCCAAAACTGACGGCTTCAACTTGGTTGAAGCGCAGGACTTGACCTTCCGTTATCAGGACCGCGGCGAGCCCGTGCTTCGCAAGTGCAGTTTCGCAATTCGCCCACAGGACAGGATCCTTCTCGAAGGTCACTCCGGCGATGGCAAGTCCACCCTGGCTTCGCTTCTGATTGGCATGCGGACTCCGCAATCGGGACTTTTGCTCTTGGATGGGCTCGACTGGCAAACTCTGGGGACTGACGGCTGGCGGAGGCGCGTCGTCTCCGCGCCACAGTTCCACGAAAACCACGTTCTGACTGAGACCTTCGCCTTCAATTTGCTCATGGGCCGCGGCTGGCCTCCGACTCAGAAAGATATGGATGAAGCCGAAGAGATCTGCCGCGAACTGGGTCTGGGAGACTTGCTCGACCGCATGCCCGCCGGACTCCTGCAGATGGTCGGAGAAACCGGCTGGCAGCTTTCGCACGGAGAACGCAGCCGTCTCTACATCGCCCGCGCCCTGCTGCAGCGCGCCTCCATGATCATTCTCGACGAAAGCTTCGCCGCTCTCGATCCCGAGACCTTGCGCCGGTCTCTGCAGTGCGTCCTGAAAAGGGCGCCGGCTTTGATGGTGATAGCTCATCCTTAGATTGCGCTTGGAAATTCTCCTAACCGTTTGGCTGGTTCGCTTGGATTGAGGGCACCCACTTCGTCCACGTCCTTTGTCTTAGCTATCGACCGGGAGTTTTCGGTGATCTGGAAAAGGTAGACTCCGATCCTCGACGCAAACAACATGTCATGAGACTGGACAGCGTTCTGTGCAGGAGGATGGGAATCTACGAAGCTCGGCACGAGACGCATTCGTTATGACTTCCATCCTGCCCACTGCGATTGGATTTCTCCATCGGGAACAACGATAGGTGATCAATGCTTGCGACGCTGAGGCTGATGAACGAAGTGATTCAGTCCACCCTGTCGCCCCAAACTGCGGAGCGACAGGGATGGGGCAACTCAGGAAGAAAAGCTTTCCTCGCCGGAAAACGATGAACGCTTAGCAGCCTCCACTTCGAGTTGTGCCCACGTTCAAATAGGAGTTGCTGCTCACAACTCCCACGGGCACATTAGCAATACCCGTGCCTGCATCAATAATCGTGTTGGAGTGCACGTCGGTAGTGGAAGTGGAGAGGCACTGAAAATTGATACCGCCCTGCGCGGCGCCCACGATCGTGTTGCCCTGAACGAACACTCCCCCGTCACCGAAAATTTGAATCCCGACGTTGCCGGTGAAGATCTTGTTGGAGGTCACAGAAGCGACAGAACCGTCCTCGATGCCTATAGTTGTACCGACGATCGTATTGCTCGAGACGCTGCCGCTCGGCGATCCCACGTTTATGCCAGAAAACCCACCGGTGACTGAGTTGGCCGTCACATTGCTGGTAGCTCCTTGCTCCAACTCAATTCCACGGGTGGCTCCGCTGCCCCCATTGACAAAGTTGCCCTTGATGTTCGCCGTCAGTTCGGAAGTGCTGGAATTAGTTTCATCGAGAACGCCGATGTTATCAAAATCGTGCAGGTCGCTGTTCTCGACGGTTACGGTCGGATTAGCGCTGCCTCCTTCCAGCCACACTCCGGTGCCATTACCGTTGCCCTCCTGGTTGCGGGTGGTCACATGGTTCACGATCCCGGAGGAGTTTTGAAAGAAAACGCCGATCAAAAGATAACCACTGGGGACCCCATTACCCGTACCGTCAACCGTGAGGTCGCTGATGGTAACTGGCCCCGCGGAATTGTTGACCCAAACCTGGACTGCCAACAAGTTACCAAAATCGTCTCTGGCGTTGGTGACCAGACCGCCTGCAGGTGGGGCAACAATGGCCTGTGCTGAATCACCGGTCGAGATTCCTTCCAGGATCACGGCTTGCGTAATGACGACCTGCTCGTTGTAGGTGCCCGGACACACCTCGACCACATTAGGTGGCGGAGTGGCCGCCAGCGCGCTGTTGATGGTTGTGAAGCTGTGAAGGCTCGACTTGCACGAGCCTACCGCGTAAGTGACCGTAGCGGATGCCAGCGGCACTTGCGCCGCCAGCGCCAACAGAAATAACAGAGACTTGATTCGTGACATGTTTTTGTTCTCCATTCTGTACTTGCATTCTGTATTTGCGATCTGTATTTGCGACGCTGGCGGATTTGACTACGAATTACGGACAGCCGTTGATTGGCTCCTTCACTGTTCTGCGTTGTGCGACATTACAGGCGCATGGTTCCAGCCTTCACATTGCTCTTCGTTTTCATGGCGTCCTCCTTTCGCTTTGAATTTTTGTGGTCTCGCTTCCATCTGCCCGTGCCGCCTACTGGACGCGCAGTCCAGCCTTCACGTTCGATTTGGTTTTCATGGCGTCCTCCTTTCGCTTTTGAGTAATGCAAGAGACGGACCAAAGCTTGGTCACGGCCGAAAAGAATTCTTCGAAGCGTGGAAGTATTTGAAAAGAAGAGATGTTGGTCCCGCGGCGCTAGCGGGAGGCAGGTCGGCAGCACACTCCCGCTAACCCAACGGTTAATCGCAGCCCGCCCAAAGGTTAATTTAAGAGGTCACGGACAACTGACCCGCTTTGGCTCGCTTCGGATGGAGATGTCAGGGCGGCTTGTCCGGCAAGGGGCAGCGCGCATTTCAGAAATTTTCCAGCATGACCGCGTTCACTTCGTACCGTCGCAATCCAAACGCCAGGTACCTTCCATCCCGGGATGGGCGCGGCTCAAAAATCCATGCCAGACCGGCCGGCACGCTGAATATGGGTTTCTCCTTGCCGTCCAGACCGACGGACGCAATTTGGAGATTATCCCCAACGAAGCCGGAGACATAAAGATGTTGATTGTCAGGGGCCCATGCGGCAAATTGCAGTTGCCAGTCCTTCAATTCGATTCCACTCTTGCCGCCATTTTGGAGATCGAGGATCTCAATGTGGTCCGGCGCGGCATCGGAGCGCGTGGCGATCTTCTTTCCGTCAAAAGAGAGGCCCCAGTAGTGGCGTGTGACGATTTCGTTTGTATGCGTGATGTGCCGACCACGGCCCTCAATCGGGTCGAACATGAACAACTCCTGACCGTCCTTCCCGCGCTCCACCATCACACAGACGTTGGCCGTAACTGCACATTGCAAACTTATGTCTCCGGACCGTACGAGAGTTGCCGAGCCGCCCTCAAGCGGCATGCGCATGATTTGTTTGGGAGAATCTTTGGAGTCGCTCTTGATGAATAGAAGCCACTTCCCATCCGGGCTTAGGACTGGATCGTTGTAATTGCCTTGTCCAGTAACCAACGCAACAGTTTCTTTTGTGCGCAGATCCTGGCGAAAAATGCCCCACCGTTGCTGTCGATCGGAAGCGTAGATGACGGACGATCCGTCTGGAGTCCACACCGGGTCCCACTGCGGCCAACTGTCTGCTCCCAACTGGCGCGATGTTGCCACGGTCTGAACCGGGCTGCGAAGATCAAGCAAGCGAATGGCGTCGTTCGTTCGTACTCGCTCGACGGCAAGCCGCTTCCCGTCCAGCGATTTGCTGATGCCTCCCATCTCGTATCCCGCCCAAGTAGTAATCTGAGTCGGCGCTCCCTTGACGCGTCCGGTATCGGGATCCAGCGGGATCGACCAGAGGTTCTCGTTACCTGCGCCCGATCCGCGAAGCCGATAAACGACGCGTCCGTCGGCGGCCCAGACTACATACGTGATCCCCTCTTTCGTTTTGAGCTTCGCGTCCGACAAAAAGACTGAGCAGTCGCGGCCTTCCGGGTCGCAGGTACGAAGCGTACCCTTAGTGTTGTCACTACTTTCCGAGGACACCACAATCCTGCGGGAAGTGGGAGACCAGTCCACAAGAGCCAAGTTTTCATCCGACAAAATCTCGCGAGAGTTCTCACCGTCCGCGCTCATCACCCGCAACTTGGAGGTAGTATTAGAGGGCACATCCGTCCACGCCACGCGTGCGCCATCTGGGGACACCGCCGCACCTCCGACCAAAACGTTGCCATCGATTAACTTTCGCGTGGAGCCATCTAGTGTGGACAGCCGGACCAGACCATGAAAATCTGGCAGTCGTGCCAGGAGATGAGTGCCATCCGGATACCATGCCAGCAAAGTCACGCTTCCGACATCAGAGAATCGGCGCTTCTCGCCTGTGTCTATCTGCAACAAGACCAGACCTTCGCTGTGATCGGTGTAGGCAAGCTGCCGTCCATCGGGTGAAATCAGCGAGGATAGAACGGGGTCGTCAACCGCGTTACTGGTGAGCTCCAGTTGTGCCAATTGCTTCTTGGAAACCGTTGAGTTTCCGCGCCATTTCAGGTAAAGAGCGGCTCCGATAATTGCGATGGCCGCGCAGGCAACCAGCAACCAGCGAGGGAAACGTTTAGAACGCTGACCCGGAACGTGCTGGGCGGTCACACCCGATTGTGTGTCTCGATTGAGACGTTTCAGATCGGCGCGGATTTCGGATGAACTCTGATAACGCAGGTCGCGATCTTTCTCCAGCGCCTTGTGGATAATCTCTTCCAGCTTTGGCGGGATGTCGCGATTGAAACGAATTGCGGGCGGCGGATCAGAATCAAGGATGGCTTTGAAGATCAGACCAGAAGTCTCGCCGTGAAAAGGGAGCTGGCCGGTCGCCATCTCGTACAGCACGGCTCCGAACGAAAACAAGTCCGTGCGCGAATCCAGTTCCTTCGCCCGGACTTGTTCCGGCGACATGTACGCTACCGTCCCCACCGTGGCTCCTGGGCTGGTCAGGTGCTCTTCCAGCGTCACCGTCGTCTGCCCCAGTGCTTCGCGGCCCGACGCGCCGATCGGTTGCGTCACCTTCGCCAATCCGAAATCCAGGATCTTCGCGTGGCCGCGCTTCGTCACGAAAATGTTCGCAGGCTTGATGTCGCGGTGGATGATCCCGGCAGCGTGCGCCGCATCCAGCGCGTCGGCAATCTCGATGGCGAGCGACAGGATGGCCTCGGTCTCCATCGGGTGCCCTCCGATGCGATGCTTCAAGGTCATCCCGTCCAGATACTCCATCACCAGGAACGACTGATCGCCGTTCTTGCCGATCTCGTAAATGGTGCAGATGTTGGGATGGTTCAGGGCAGAAGCCGCACGTGCTTCGCGCCGAAAGCGTTCGAGAGCTTGCGGGTCCTTTGCCACGTCATCCGGGAGGAACTTTAAAGCCACGAAGCGACCGAGTTCGGTGTCCTCAGCCTTGTAAACCACACCCATGCCGCCCCCGCCGATCTTCTCGACGATGCGGTAGTGCGAGATGGTCTGGCCGATCATCGTAGCTTCGCGTACTCCGCTTTGGCTTGATTCAAAATGGGGATGTCGGGGTCGGCATCTTTCCAGAGGGTGAGCAAATCTTTGTAGGCGGCGAGCGCCCGGACGCGGGAAGCATCGGCATCCGCCCCCTGAGAAGTTTTCGACTGCATGGCGTTGGCACGCGCCACACCCAGATGCGCCAACGCTCCGGTCCAGCAGTTCCAGACGATGCCGCTGTGGGCGATAATCTTTTGAAACTCGGCGGAAGCCTGCGTGCCCTGTCCAGCAGCCAGATACGCCTCGCCGCGAATGTAGGTTGGATAGAGGCAGGAAACGTTATTGACGAAGCGAATGGTGCCGAACTCGATAGACAAGGCTGGCTGCAAATCACGAATGGCATCGCTCGGATTCTTCCGGTTAAGCGCCAGTTGCGCCTTAATAGCAGGCAGCCAGAGCGACTGCATCTGGGTGTCTAGCGGGAATCGTTTATTCAGGTCTTGGGCCAGCGATTCGGCTTGTGCCGCATCGCCAGCCATCGCGAACGCCAGAGCCGCTTCCGCCTGAACAGCCTGACTGACGGGAAACAGTTTCAAGCCTTCTGTTGCCTGCCGCTTCGCACCCGTCGTGTTGCCAAAGGCATCTTCGCGCAGAGCAGCATTCTCCAGCCAGATTGCTCCACTTTCTTTGTTGTCTGCGCGGATCGCCGAATCTACTGATTGCTTCGTCACTTCCCGCGCTTTCATCAGGTGACCCGCAAATGCTTCTGTGTCGGAAGCAAGCGACAGCCCAGAGTTCTCTGCGGGCTTGCCCGTGAACCATTGCTGTTGTTCCGCCATCGCTTGAGAATCTGACCGAAGGAAAGCCACAGCGCACAGGGCAAGGTGAAATACGTCGTCATCCAGCTTCCTCGCCTCCGCCTGCTGAACTATCTGCCGCGCTTCGTCGAGGCGCTGCAAGGCAAGCAGGCTCATGGCGAGATCAGCGTACGGGGCGTCAATATCAGGGCCTAGGCGTAGGCTTTCCCCGAAAGCCTCGCTGGCCTTCTCGTACTGTCCTTGAACCAAATAGACTTCGCCAAGACCAAGATGTACTCCCTGCTCTCGCGGGTAGTTTTGGATTCCCTCCTGAAAGGTCTGTGCCGCTTTGTCCGCTTCCCCGGTTACGTTCGCATAGTATCTAGCGGTGATGGCTAGCCTTTCCCGCTCGCTGGCATGCTCGCGCAACTCGAACGCCTTGGTGATGTATTTCGTGGCACGTCCCGGCTCCGACAAACTGGAGTAATCTTTGCCCACTGCCAGATAACCCATGGCAAAGTTCGGATCGAGTTCGATGGCACGTTGATGGTAGCGCAGGGCGGCTGCACCAGCACCCTCGCCATAGCCTTTTTCACCAAGGCTGTAAGCTTTCAGGGCTTCGAACGAAGAAGTGGTTGCCTCTGCCAGCGGAACATCGAACTTCTGCACCGTTGCCAGCGATTCGCCCAGTCCCCCGCGCAGCTTAGACGCTGCTTCGCCCAGCGCGTCCAGCACTTTCTCTTTGGCTGCCGCCGTGACTTGCTCCTCTACTATTGCCTCTCCGCTTTGACAATTCACCGCCTTCAACCCCAGCACATATTCGCTGCCCAGAGTGGCAATCGACCCAGCAACGTACACCTTGCTGCCTGCCCGCTGGCAAAGCTCGCGGACTAGTTCAGCGGTGGGCCGCATGCTGGTCGGATGCTGCATCAGACGCAGGGTCGACGCCACCCTGTCGTCGGAGAGTACATTCAGAAAAGGCGATTGCCTCAAGGAAACCGTAAGCGCGGTTTTTAGCGTGTCATCGAACACCGCATCTCCAGTTTTGTTGTCGAAGTCGGCGAGGACGATAGTGTCTTTATCGGTCAGGCGCTTGCTTTGCTGATGGGAGCGATAGTAAAGCCCGCCCGTTATCGCTGCGATTATCACGGCGACTGAGGCAACTAATATCTTCCAGAGATTTCTCTTCGCCGCGTGTGTGCCGCTTTCCCGTACTGCCGATACTGGCCCCGAACTGGCGGCGGGCACGCGCCCCGTCTCCGTGTCCCGCTTTAGACGCTCCAACTCAGCCCGTACGTCGGACGCATGCTGATAGCGCAGGTTCCGGTCCTTCTCCAGCGCCCGGTTGATGATCCGTTCCAGTTCCAACGGCAGGTCGGGATTCAATCGGACAGCGGGCGTCGGTGCCGCATCGAGAATCTCCCTGAAAATCACACCGGAACTTTCGCCTCGGAACGGTAGCATCCCCGTCGCCATCTCGTACAACACGGCTCCGAACGAGAACAAATCCGTGCGCTCATCCAGCTCCTTCGCCCGCACCTGCTCGGGTGACATGTAGGCCACCGTGCCCACCGTGGCTCCCGGGCTGGTCAGATGCTCTTCCAGCGTCACCGTCGTCTGCCCCACCGATTGCGATCCGCTGCCCGGTTCGGTCGGCTGCGTCACCTTCGCCAACCCGAAGTCCAGAATCTTCGCGTGCCCGCGCTTGGTGACGAAGATATTTGCCGGCTTGATGTCGCGATGGATGATCCCGGCAACGTGCGCCGCATCCAGTGCGTCGGCAATCTCGATCCCGAGCGACAGAATGGCCTCGGTCTCCATCGGACGGCCGCCGATGCGATGCTTCAGCGTCATCCCGTCCAGATACTCCATCACCAGGAACGATTGATCGCCGTTCTTGCCAATCTCGTAAATTGTGCAGATGTTGGGATGGTTCAGGGCTGACGCCGCACGAGCTTCGCGCCGGAAACGTTCGAGCGCCTGCGGATCCTTCGCCACGTCATCCGGCAGGAACTTCAAAGCGACGAAGCGGCCGAGTTCGGTGTCTTCGGCCTTGTAAACCACACCCATCCCGCCCCCGCCGAGCTTCTCGACGATGCGGTAGTGCGAGATGGTCTGGCCGATCATGTTGGCTTCGCGCAGAGGACTCTCAACCGGGGCCCGTTTGGTCTTGGCGCTTGATGTTAAGTGCACCCGGGGAAGGAGTCAATTTGGCAGCCTGGTGCACAATTGCGGGATGATCTGTCGCTAACCGTTGGGCGGGCTGCCATTAACCGTTGGGTTAGCGAAAGCCGCGTCGAGACGAGAGCGCGCGTCCTCGCCAGAATCCCCGATCATTTGTTTTCAATCACTTCCGCCATCAGCGCCCTAAGTTTGTGACACGCCCTGCGTTTGGCCCGGGCCTTGCATTACTCAAGGACGTAAGCGACAGCAAATCGCAGAGAAAGGAAGCAGCCATGAAAACCAAGACGAATGTGAAGGCCGGACAGCGCATCGCCACGATGTAACGAAGGCAGCTAGCGTCGGCAAACGGCTAAGTAATGCGCCGAGGGAAAACGGAAGCGAGACTACTAAATTAAAAAGGAAAGGAGAGCAGCCATGAAAGCCAAGACGAACGTGAAGGCGGGCATCCAAATTCGCTAAACGCTAGGGCCCGGAGTATTGGAATCGGTAGCTCTCGCTCAAAGTGAATTCCGAGAAAACACAACCAGGAAAGCAGCACAACTCGAAGAAAGGAGAATAGCCATGAAAACCAAGACCAACGTGAAGGCAGGCAGCCTGCGGATGGTGCAATAATGAGCCGACATGCCAACCGGGTCCGCGCCGAGCGAACGCCAAACATCAGAGAAACCCAAAAGCCGCCCTCGAAGGCGGCTTTGATTTTTTTCCGTCCTTGAGCGATGCCTGTTTCATTTGAGTGCCGATCCTCGTGGCTGCGGCTCTGGGAATGATCCTTTCAGGTTCAGATTGCGGATCAGACGCAGTAAGGAATTGGGATGGATGCCGAGCACCTTCGCCGCCTCGATGTAGTTCCCGTTGCTCTGCTGCATCGCCTTCTGCACCACTTGTTTCTTCTGCTCCTTGACGACACTCTGAAAATTTGACGGGCTTAGTTCCCCCGCAGCCGATTCGAATATTTCGGCGGGAAGATCTTCCGGCAAAATCTTGTCGCTGGACCCCAGCACCAACGCCCGCTCCATCGCATGTTCCAGTTCGCGTACATTTCCCGGCCAGTCATAACTCAATAGACAGGCTTGCGCCTCCGGCGAGATCGGCTTGGGGCGCAGGCGGCACTTGCGGCTCGCTTTGGCGACGAAATAGTCGGCCAGAAGCGGAATGTCCTCCGCACGCTCTCGCAGTGCCGGCAACGTGATCGAAACAACATTCAACCGATGATAGAGATCACGGCGAAACGTCCCAGCCTCCACTGCCTGGAGCAAACCACGGTTGGTTGCGGCAACGAAGCGAACATCAATCTTTATCGGCCGTGTTCCGCCCACGCGTTCGAACTCACGCTCCTGCAAAACCCGCAAAAGCTTTGCTTGCAGAGCTACAGCAAACTCTCCGATCTCATCGAGGAAAAGCGTGCCTCCGTTGGCCAGTTCGATCTTGCCTTTCTTCTGCGCCACGGCTCCGGTGAATGCACCCTTCTCGTGGCCGAACAATTCACTTTCCAGCAGCGTTTCCGTAATCGCCGCACAATTCACTGCGACAAGCGGCCCATCCGCCCTCGAACTAGAATTGTGAACCGCACGGGCGACAAGTTCCTTGCCGGTGCCGCTTTCGCCCTGGATCAGAACGGTTGAGTCCGTCGCGGCCACGCGCCGAATCAATTCGTACACGGCACGCATGCGAGGACTGTCGCCCACGAGTTCGTGATTCAGATTGATTTCTTCCTGCAGATAATTGTTTTCTTCTCGCAATTTCTCCAAGTGCCGAACATTCTCCCAAGCCAGGGAGATCAGGCCGGCGACTGCCGTGATCAACTGGAGATGATCGTTGTCAAAAGGATTCTCCGGGCTCCGAGTATCGAGGTAAATCACCCCGCTCACTCGATCGGCAAAGAGCAGTGGAACGCAGAGAGCAGACCTCACTCCGGCAGATTGCAGGCTGGCGGCCTGTCCGAGGGAGCTGCGCTTGAGGTTGTCCAACAGAAGGCCAGTTCGTTCGGCAGTTATCTTTTTCAGCAAGGTCCGGCTCACACGGACGGGCACCTCTGGTCCATGCACGCGATCCCAGGCCGCGCTGCTGGCGATCTCTCCTGCGCCGTCAAGAAACAGGATTGCGGCCCGTTGCGCGGGCACGACGTCAAACAACATTCCTAATAACTGCCACTGCAAACCTCCTTCGTCTCGAATCCTACCGATATGCGTGGCGATCTTAAGAACCGTACTCAAGTCTGCTGCTAAACGCTCCGCCTTCGGTTGCCCTGTTGCCCGCTCAGGATGAAGATAACTAGAATCTTCGGGATGGAGGGATGCAACCACATCTTCTTCTACTGTCGTATCGTCCAATTCCAGCGGATTTCCCTCCGCAATCGCCTCTTCGTCTCCCAACAGGAAGACCAGTGTTGAATTACCCACGGTGATCCGATCCCGATGGCAGAGCTCGTGTTTTTCGATCTTCTCCCCATTGACGCGTGTACCGTTTCGTCCGCCCAGGTCGGACAGAAGAAACTGGCCGTCCTCTTGCTTAACGATCGAGAAATGCCGCCGAGACATCGAGGAGTCTGCAGCCCAAAGTTTGTTGGACGGTTCTCTCCCCACCGATATCTCGTCATCGGTGAGTGCCAAGGTCATCCCATTGAGCGGCCCCGCAATGCCCACAATCCGAGGATTCATCCCTTGCTCCGGTTGGAACTATTTACCATATCAGAGCCCTGAATGCACGAACCTCCACGATATGTGACTTGGAGACCTCGCGCCATTTCAACGAAAAGTGGAAAACCGCATAGGCCAGAAGTGAATGTGACAAGCTATTCGGTAGGTGCATTTCGCAAGCAAGGCGCCGAAGGCGATCACTTCTTGGCAACGGTGCTGAAAAGCAATGTGCAGTTTGTGAAAGGTGAACAGCGTGACCTGGACGCAGTCGCTCGCAAATAACGGAGTCAGCGCCACAAAACGTCGAAAAAGGAACTGGACAAGCTGCGGGCTGCACCGGACGCTTTGTTTCTTAAATGCTGCTTGGATGAAGAGCGCTAAGACCGCTGAAACGCTTGAAGTCCGCGGCGTTTAGAGTCAAGATATGGCTCACGTCGTGAACGAACATAGCCGCTGCCAATCGCGCATCGTGTGTCTGAACGCCCAAGACCCCGTACTGCACAACAATCCTCCGCCATTCTCGGTAAACTGCTTCGCTATCCGGCAACAGAGTCATGCCGGCCTCGATTGCCTGCACTTGGCGCTCAGCCTCAGTAATCGTCAAACCGAGGCCATTACGGGGTAGAGGCCGAGTCATCGCATTCCAGAGCTCAGCAATGTTCTGGTGGGTGTAATGGAGGATCGTACCTTGGGAAGCGAGTCGGACCAGCGCTGTGTCTACGAGCTGGTGCTGGGGATCCGAGCGGCGTGTCATGCGTAGAAGGATGTTGGTATCCACGAGACACGACGCAATAGACATTTAGTCGTGATCCTGATAAAGCCACTCGCGCGAAATGGTCTCAGGCAACGGGGGAATTTTGTCCGAGAATTGGGCCAGTGAGTCGAGCCAGACGCGAATCTCTCCTTGCGTGCGCGGCCCTCGAGTTTGCTGAGGACGCGCTAACTGTTGCGCCAATATCTCTTGGACGTAGGCTTCAAGGGACAGGCCGCGTGCCTTGGCCTGTACCGCGAGTTCATCGGGGATGTTGACTGTGACCACCATGTCAAAACTTTAGCACGAATTGAATCGAAGGGCTGAACTCTCTGGGCCGCACGGTGTGCCATAAGTGTGCCGTACCGTTCGATCCCATATGCGCTAACTCGCGTCTTTTCAATACCAGACCAAATTGCTCCCGTGCGGGCTTGATTGTCGGTAAGTGATTGAATCGTAACGGCGATAAGACGCGGAAGACTCTATCAGACTCGCCTACTCTTAATCAGTAGGTTG
>Ga0209040_10002181_pt1 | contig 15450 bp, 9 predicted proteins | sample BogFormECP12_OM3_FD_188240 | JGI IMG/M metagenome (GOLD analysis project Ga0209040, IMG submission 188240) | Bog forest soil microbial communities from Calvert Island, British Columbia, Canada - ECP12_OM3 (SPAdes) (version 2) | ecosystem: Environmental > Aquatic > Freshwater > Wetlands > Bog ...
TTCCGTTGGTCTTTCTGCTCGCCTGGGGAAAGGGCGGCGAAAAGCCTGGTGAGCAGGTCTCCGGAACAGGCGAAGAGGTCTTGCGTAAATTTCTGAAGCAGGTCGCCGAAATGCCGTCTGAAGAGGATGAGCAGCCGGTTCAAAGGCTCGCTGACCACATGCTTTGAGCACAGAGTGTGCGCTTGACCGTGGACTTATCGACCACGAGGGTCTTTACAGGCTCACGCCTGTTCTGGCAGTCTAATCGCGCACCTGCGACAAGGACCTGGCTAGCTCCAAAAGCCATCTCAATGAGGGCCGTTATCCCCCGGCGAAAGAAAGTTTCTACGATGGAAAGCCAAACTTTATTGAAACTTGAGGTCGCAGCTTTAACCGACGTGGGTTGTAAGCGCTCGAATAATGAAGATAGCTTCGGCTATGACCTTTCTACCCAGATCTTTGCAGTTTGTGACGGGATGGGTGGAATGGCGGCTGGCGAGATCGCAAGCAGCATGGCGGTCAGCGAACTGGTGCACTTCTTTAGTCAACAGGCGATGTCGGGCTCAGGAGAGGAGCGGTTATACCATTCAATCCTGTACGCAAACCGGCAAGTATGTTTGCTTGCGCAGGATAACGATGATCTGCGCGGCATGGGAACGACGCTGGTTTCGGCGTGCGTGGATGGCCGAAAGATCGTGATCGGCAACGTCGGCGACAGCCGCGCGTATTTTCTTCGGAACGGCGCATGCGCCCAGATTACCCATGACCATTCCTTTGTCGCCGAGCAGGTACGCAGCGGAGTTATCACCGCGGATGAAGCCGGTTCGTCGCCGCTGCAATCACTGATTACGCGCGCCATCGGGACTACGGAAACAGTGGAGCCCGATCTTTTCACCGCAGCCATCGAGTCCGGAGATATTGTGCTGCTCACCACAGACGGTCTCACTCGTTACGCCGATGCCGACGCAATCGCAAGTCTGATTCTTTCAAGCCCGGATCTTCCGGCGGCGTGCCAGGCATTGATCAACACAGCGAAGGATCAGGGCGCGGTCGATAACGTAACCTGCCTGCTCCTGCGATTCAGCGAAGCCGCTGAGGCTGCCCCAACCGTCGAGCTGGAGACGCTGCCTCACTGAGTCACTTTCAGAACGCAGTGGAGACCGCTCAACCCTCCCGGCATCAGCAGGCTCGCGCCAGGCCCGGACAATTCAATGTGCACAACCAGCGGCGTGCCGTTGACGACGATTGGAGTATTAGACACCTCGAGAGGGTAATCCAGTCGCCCTGGTTGCCGGCATGCACCACGCGCCCCTTGTCAATCAGGTGGAAGATCGCTCACGGTCCAGTGAATCAAAGAGGAAAGTTGTTCGCGATCAGTTGTGCCTGTTGCGCAGTTTGCAAAGACCAGGTGAATGGCTTCGAGACGTCGGCGGGGCCCGAAAGTCGCTGAGCATCGACCACGAATGTCACGTTGTCAATGCCCTTCGAGGGCATAAGGCGTGCTGTGAATGCGAGACTTGGCGAAGTCGCGCCTGCCGGGTACATAAGAGTCGACACGCCGGCCGCCTTGTTAAAAAACTGCAGGAACGCTGGATTCACTTTTTGCGGAGCGTTCAAAGCAGGCGCGTACGATGTGTCTTGCTGAACCAGCAATGGCTTTAGAGTAGTGTCGTAGAACTGCCACAGAGAGCCCGTTCCTGGCTGGAAGACAGCCGCGACCTCGGCGGCGCTCGCTTCGGCTGTTGCATTCGGCGAGAACGGGAACTTGGTCATCAATGGACCTAGACCGGCGCACAGCGGGCCTCCGCTTGCCAGTCCGGGTTTTGCAAGGGCCTCTGTCGAGGTAATCAGAATCGGCAGCACAGCAGGCTCCTATGGGGACGAAATCCTCGTCATAGATCAGGTGCCCGCGTCCGTCCCGAAGAACGTGCGCGATGGGAATGGAAAGCATCTCCTGGGTCAACTCAGCTTCCGTGACCAGCCGGATGTTTTTTTGGCCCAGCTCGATCTCGCGCTCGTCTATGCCGTTTGTCTCATCGCGCAGCGTGCGTTGCATCCGCGAAAAGCGCACGCCGTTGGCCGCCCCGGTTTCGATAGTGCTCAGGTCGCAGTCGAAGCCGTTGTCCCGCCGGCTCGGCACCGCCAGGTAGAGCGGCAGCACCGCATCCGTGGTTGGAAAGACCTCAAGCAGATTGCGAGCGGGCGGCGGAGGGTCCGAGTCAGGCAATTCAAAGGTGAGTCCGTCCGGAAAAATCCCCGAAGCATGCAGCAAAGCTGCGCTTCCGTTCCGGATGGCTTTCTGGTCCAACTCAGCGTGCAGCAGCCCCCATGGCTCATGCCACAGGCTGGCCGCCAGGAAGGAGATCGAATCTTCAAAATAGCGGCTTTGCGTTTGAAAATGATGCGGGCCGAGATACATCCCCCTCAGACCACACCACCCGCGACAAAAATTTCATATAACCGGACCATTTGGCAAGCCTGGCTGTTGAGCGGCTCGCAGACATCTACAACCGTAAGGGCCGATCAGCAAGGGCCGACCGGGGCGTCTGCCCAAGGAGTTTCCTGCGCTCGGGTTTACTGCGGCCAATTCGTGTGTGCATCGTAGGTTGCCAGCTCTTTACTGTCAAGTAAATGCGATGTAGTCTTGGTCTCTAGAATCAAGCGATAATCTGGAAACACCGTGGCACTTTATGGACGCGTCCAGGACACCCTTCGATGAGCCCGATTCTTCCAGCAAGAGTGAATCTGCCGCTCATGAGCCATCGAGCGCAACCAGAATCTTTGGAGCAGTTTCGCCCCGACCAGCGCAGCCGGCGGAAGGTGACCTGCTGAGATCTCCGCTTAGAAAGGAGGGCGCTCCGGCGAGCCCCACCCCCCCGGCGAGCCCTTATCCGGTATCTCAAACGCAGGAATGGCCTACGGCGGCTCCTCCCGCCCCTCCGACGAACCAGCAGCCTTCTCCGGGTCCGGGCGGCTTTACCCAGATGTTGCAGGCGCTCTCGAATCCGCCTCCCGCAGCTACTCCTTCAGCGCAGCCGGCCTCACCCATTCCACCAAAATCGCCTTCCGATTTAGCGAGTTTGTTCACAAAGATTTCGGTGGAGAAATCTCCCTTGCCGGACCCGCCAGTGCAACCTTCGGCACAGAATCCCGGAGAGTTCACGCGGATGCTGCGATCGCTCGGGAATCCGGCGGAACAATCTGCAAGTAAAGCTCACGCCCCTCCGGCAGTCGAGGCCGCAGGGGCTGTGTCAGGCCCGGGCAGCTTCACACAGATGTTCAACGCGATCTCCGCGAAGCCGGGCGAAAGCACTGAAGCGGCGCCAACACCCAGGACGTCGGTCCCTGACCCTCTGCAACCCGCGAAGCAGGAGGCAACTGCCTCTACCTCATCCGAGTCCGTGCCTCCGGCCCAGGGCGGGTTCACCCAATTGCTTCGTGCGCTGCACCAGGAACAAGCCCCTCCAGGAAAACCAGCGGAACCTTTGATGCCTGCGCCTCCTGCTGCATCAAATCCGGCGGCTGGAGGATTTACGCAGCTTCTGCACAGCCTCTCTGCCGAACCGGTTCCACCGCTGACCGGGCAGCCGCCCCATGCCCACCCGCCGGCAGCGCCTTCGATAAAGCCGGTCTTCTCGGCGCCACCCCCGGTGGGAGGACCAGGCGAGTTTACGCGGGTGATTCATGGTTTGGCGTTGCGCGACCTGCAGGGGCAGGGTGCTGCTCCGGTTCCTCCCGTGGCTGCTGCACCCGCAAGACCCGGCTTGCCGCCCATGCAGATGTCCCAGGCGCCGGCGTTTCCTCAAGCTCCGGCAATGCCGCAAATACCCCATGCGGGGGCGGTCGCTCCTCCGGCGATGCCGCAATTCCAGCCTGCGCCCTTTGCATTTCCTCCTGCGCCAGCGCCTCCTCCTCCTCCGGCACCGGTACCGGCAGCGAGCAAGCTGCAACAATACCTACCGCTGATGCTGGTCCTGAATGTCTTTGCACTGCTGGTGGTCGTGCTGATAGTAATTTTCCTTTTACAACACCGATAATCCTGATTCTCACTCGGGTTGGCAAAGAGAATGATCAACATCTCATCCTCTACATTCAGGCTCAGATCACCTTGATGAAGCGAGCATTTCAGGATCCGGTGATCGCCGGACCGGGCGCCCACACAGTTTCCCAGCGCGCAGGACAGTGCGATGCTGATGCTGAAGCACCAGCCGCTGAATCAGGTGTCTATGATTCAGGTGCAGCATTATGTGCGCAGCGAGAAATGGATCGGCATTATCACCCTCACCACGCTCGAGTCCGAATTTGCTGAAGGTCAGGCCAGACTTCGAGCAGTTCCTCAAACTTGTGCGCATTGCGCCGCCCGAGCCTGCACCGACCCCTACCATCCCGCTGCCGGGGCGTTAAGCTGCGAACCGTCCCGCGAGCCGAATCGCACGCCATCCCACGATAAAATCAAAAGATATTCCTGCACCACAAGGAGCATAGACATTCATGGCGTTAGTGCACACAGGCGAGGCTGAGCAATTGAAGCAGAAAATAGAATCGCGAACGGCTCGCATCGGGGTCATCGGCATGGGCTACGTCGGCCTCCCGCTGGCCCTGCTCTTCAGCGATCGGCGTTTCCGTGTCACCGGGTTCGACATCGATCCCGTCAAGGTGGCCGCCCTGAACAGCGGAGGCTCCTACATCGTTCGCATTCCCGCAACGGAAATTCAGTCCGCCCAGCAGAGAGGCTTCTGCGCGACCTCTAACTACGCCGACATTGCCGAAATGGATGTAGTCGCCATCTGCGTGCCCACCCCGCTCAGTGAATTTCACGAGCCCGACCTCAGCTACATCCGCGAAACGGCGAAGGCTATCGCGCTGCATCTGCGCGAAGGGCAGTTGATCATTCTCGAAAGCACCACTTATCCAGGAACCACCGAGGAAGTGCTCATCCCCATCCTCGAAAGCAACCCGTCAGGTCTTAAGGTGGCGCGCAATGCGGAAGCGAAGGGCTTCTACGTGGCCTTCTCGCCTGAACGCGAAGATCCCGGCAACGACACCGTCGCCCGCCGCGATATTCCGAAAGTAGTGGGCGGTGTGGGCCCGGTAGCGCTCGATCTGGCCTCGGCTGTCTACACTGCCATCTTCGATAGCACGGTGCCCGTCTCATCGCCTGCAGTGGCGGAGATGACCAAGCTTCTGGAGAACATCTACCGCTGCGTCAATATCGCGCTTGTCAACGAACTCAAGCAGCTTTGCCAGCGCATGGGCATCGATATCTTCGAGGTGATCGACGCTGCCAAAACCAAGCCCTTCGGCTTCCAGGCGTTCTATCCCGGCCCCGGCCTGGGCGGTCACTGCATCCCCATCGATCCTTTCTATCTCTCATGGAAAGCGAAACAGTTCGACTTCCGCACCAGATTTATCGAGCTTGCCGGGGAAGTAAACCTCGCCATGCCCTACTACGTCATCGAGCAAACAGCCGCGGCGCTTAACGAACATGGCAAGCCTCTCAAGAATTCCCGGGTGCTAGTGCTGGGCATGTCCTATAAGAAGGATGTCGACGATCTGCGCGAGTCCCCGTCTCTCACCATCATCGAGTTGCTCCGCAAGCGAGGAGCCATCGTCTCATACAACGATCCCTATTTTCCCTACGTCGGACACGGACGACACTACCACCTCGACATGCACTGCACACCCCTCGACGATCTCGCGCAATACGACTGCGTCCTCATCGTCACCGACCACTCCGACTACGATTACCCGCGCATCGTCGGGGAGTCGCAGCTTGTTGTCGACACGCGCAATGCCACGAAGGGCATCCAGTCAGACAAGATTGTCCGCTGCTAACCGGACACCGATTCCAAGACGCATGTCTTTCTGTTAGAAAGACAGTCATGCTCCGTTGCCTCCGATTTCTCCGCGCCATCCTCAGCCTGGCGTCCGCAGCTTTGTGCCTCTCCTCGCCGATTGCGGCCCATGCCACCGAAACCCCCTTGCGCGAGGGATGGAGCCTGCAATCCGCCTGCAAGCTGCAGGCCGACGGTGCCGCGATCTCTTCAACTACCTATCATCCGCAAGGCTGGTCCACGGTCACCGTGCCTTCGACCGTGCTCGCCGCGCAGGTCGCCGCAGGAGAAATCAAGCAGCCGTATTACGCACTCAACCTCCGCAAAATTCCCGGCGCAAACTATCCCATCGGCCAGAACTTCTCCAACCTGCCCATGCCCGAGGACAGCCCGTACCGGTGCGGCTGGTGGTACCGCAAGACCTTCACCGTTCCCGCAGCCGAGCATGGAAAGACGCTGTGGCTCCGTTTTGGGGGCATCAACTACCGTGCCGATCTCTGGGTGAACGGCAAACAGATCGCCGACGACCAACAGATCGCCGGAGCCTATCGAACCTATGAATTCGATGTCACCCGTGACGTCATCCCTGGCAAGGAAAACACCATCGCCGTCAAGACCTTTGCACCCACGGAGACTGATCTCGGCATCAACTGGGTCGACTGGAACCCCTGTCCGCCTGACAAGGACATGGGCCTGTGGGGCCCGGTCGATCTCATTACGACCGGCGCTGTCTCCCTCCGCTCGCCGCTCGCGACCACACATTTCACTGACGCATCGCTCAAAGAGGCTGATCTCTCCGTCTACGCCGAGCTGCACAACGCGTCGGATCGCCCTGTGCATGGAATCGTAACCGGCACCGTTGCAGGAGTCCGCATCGAGCAACCTATCGATCTCGCGCCGAATGAAGACAAGTCTGTCGCCTTCGCACCGGACCAGTTCCCGCAGCTGCGCCTGCGCAATCCGCACATCTGGTGGCCGTATCAGATGGGCCAACCGAACCTCGAAACGCTAACACTCACCTTTACGGAAGGCGGACACGTATCCGATGAGCAATCGGTCCGCTTCGGCATCCGCGAAATCACATCCGAACTCACCGACAAAGGCTTTCGCCTCTTCCACATCAACGGCAAGCCTATCCTCATTCGCGGTGCGGGCTGGTCGCAGGACATGCTGCTTCGCCAGGACCCCGAAAAACTGCGTGACGAACTGCGCATGGTCCGCGACATGCACCTGAACACCATTCGCCTGGAAGGGAAGATGGAGACCGAAGACTTCTTCCATCTGGCAGACGAGCAGGGAATTCTCGTGATGCTCGGCTGGTGCTGCTGTGATCACTGGGAGCACTGGGACAAGTGGCAGCCGGGCACGCTCGACGTCGCAACGGCCTCACTGCGCTCGCAGATGCTTCGCATTCGCAGCCATCCCAGCCTGCTCGTCTGGCTCAACGGCAGCGACAACCCGCCGCCAGCCAACGTCGAGAGCGCTTACCTCGCTGTCGAGTCCGAGACGCACTGGCCGAACCCGATCCTGTCTTCCGCCTCGGCCACGCCCACCACCGTCACCGGCAAGAGCGGCGTCAAGATGACTGGCCCCTACGACTACGTCGCGCCCTCCTACTGGCTGGTTGACACTGGTCGCTACGGCGGCGCTTACGGCTTCAATACCGAAACCAGTCCCGGCCCGGCAATCCCCACTCTCAGCAGCATCAAAAAATTCATTCCGGCCGATGAACTCTGGCCTCCGAACGCTACGTGGAGCTTCCACTACGGCGGCGGCGAATTCAAGGAGCTCGCCGTCTTCGATGATGCGATGAGCGCCGCCTACGGCCCCACTAAAGATATCGCGGACTACATCCGCATCGCCCAGACCATGAGCTATGACACAGAGCGCGCCATGTACGAGGCCTATAGCCGCAACAAATACACCTCCACCGGAGTTATCCAGTGGATGCTCAATAATGCCTGGCCATCGATGATCTGGCACCTGTACGACTACTACCTCGACACAGGCGGCGGATATTTTGGAGCCAAGAAGGCTTGCGAGCCTCTCCACGTGCAGTATTCCTACGACGATCACAGCGTCCACGTTGTGAACAGCACCTACCAGCCGTCGCCGCACCTGGTGGTCTCCGCCCGCGCCTACGACAGCAACCTCAAAGAGCTGTTCGCGAAGCAGAGCGACCTGGACGCTCCCGCCGACAGCTCGACCAGCGCGCTCACCATCCCCGACTCAGTGTTTGCCGCAAACTCTCCGATCACTTTCATTCAACTCACTCTGAAAAATGACGCAGGCCAGGTGGTGAGCCGAAATTTCTACTGGGTTCCCTCAAAACTCACCTCCTGGAATTGGCCGAAGACCGACTATACGCACACGCCCGCTCTGGAGCATGAAGACATGAAGGCCTTGCGCTCGTTGCCGCAGGCCCGCATCGAGGCCACGGCGCAAGCTGTTCCCGGTTCAGAGAGCGTACAGGTCCAGCTGCACAATCCGTCGAAGGCTCTGGCGTTCCAGATTTCGCTAGCGGCCACACTACCGAGCGGAGAAAACATCGTGCCCACGCTCTGGTCGGACAACTACATCGAGTTGATGCCGGATGAATCCGTCACTCTTACCGTCGTTTTGCCGCCGCATTCACCGGAGAAATACGCCGTCGTCGTCTCTGCGTGGAACGCCCCGTCGATCACCTTGCACCCTGCAGCCGCAACGCATACAGTTGCTTCTGTCTCGCCGTAAATCGCTTTACTCCGCGCAGCGCTGGTCGGCCTGCGGCAAAAAATCAGGAAGAGTCACACCGATGACGAAACTTACGCAGGCAGCTTCGCTCGCTCTTATTGCAACCGGTATCACTTTGTCCGGAACCCTCCCGGCGCAGGTCACCATCACGCAGCAGTCCGACGGCGTCAAGGTAAAAACCGCGACCGATACGCTTCGTCTCACTGTCTGCGGGCCCGCGTCCATCCATGTCGTCGCCAGCCCTGACGGCACAGCGCAGGCCGCGACGCCGAAACAGCCATGGCTCATTCAAGGCTGTACTCCCGGCAAATTCACCTTCGCCATGCCGAAGGGAAGACCTGCGCTATCGACCGATGACAAACTTTGGAGACCGACCGTTGCAACGGTGGATACTGGTGCTGTCAAGGTTCTTATCTCACTGGATTGGGGCAATCTTGAGTTTCAGGACGAGCAAGGCCATCGGCTGCTGCAGGAGTTCCAGGACGAGCCGCGCCGCTACGTGAAGACCGTAGTCAATGGCGAAGAGCTCTACAGCGTGAAAGACCAGTTCTACCCGGCCGTGCAGGAGGCCGTCTACGGTCTTGGCCAGCATCAGGGCGGCCTCTTTAACTATCGCGGATCGACGATCGAGCTCGGCCAGGCCAACACCGACGTCACCATCCCATTGATGGTATCGACCAATGGCTATGGCATTTTCTGGAACACCGCCGCCCTTTCCTGGTTCGACAATCGCTTCCCGTCCGAGATCAGATTCTCCTCTAACGCCTCGCACGCCATCGATTACTACTTCCTCTACGGTCCGGAGTTCGATCAGATTATCCACCAGTACCGGGATATGACCGGCCACGCGCCAATGTACGGCGAGTGGGCTTACGGCTTCTGGCAATCGAAAGACCGTTACAAGAGCGACGACGAGCTGCTCAGGATCGCCAAAGAATACCGGGACGCCAAGGTGCCCATCGACAACATCGTGCAGGACTGGTACTGGTGGGTGCATCAGGGCGACCCTGATTTTCGGCCCGAGGCGTATCCCGACGTGCCCGGAACGTTGCAGAAGCTTCACGATCAGCACTTCCACACCATGCTTTCCGTCTGGGCCATGTTCGATCCCAAATCGCAAAACTTTCAGCAGATGAAGTCGCTCGGCCTCACTATCCCCGACACCACCGACTATGACGCCACCAATCCCGCCGCAGGCGAATATTACTGGACCCACCTGCTCGGCAAGTTTTATGCCCAGGGCTGGGATGGCTTCTGGCTCGACAGCTCTGAGCCGGAAAAGGCCTTCGCGCACGGTGGCGAAAGCGACGCCATGCTTTATGACAAGAAGCTCTTCATCGGCAACGGCGCGCTCTACACTAATGTTTTTCCCCTGATGCACACGGGTAACATCTACACGCACTGGCGCGGAGACACCGACAAGAAGCGCATCTTTATCCTGACCCGGTCGGGATTCGCAGGAGACCAGCGTTACGCCGCCACCACGTGGTCGGGCGACGTCTTCAGCACCTTCCAGGCCTTTCAGCGTCAGGTTCCCGCCGGACTCAACTTCGCCCTCTCCGGCATGCCCTATTGGACGACCGATATTGCCGGCTACGGCCCTCCGTACGCGCGCGACACGCACGACCCCGCATACCAGGAGCTCTACACGCGCTGGTATCAGTTCGGAGTCTTCTGCCCCATCTTCCGCACGCACGGCCACCGCGCCAACGAAGAGAACGAGCTCTTCAGCTACGGTCCGGCCATGCCAACTCTCGTGGGCTATGACAAGCTACGCTATCGCCTGTTGCCGTACATCTATTCGCTGGCCTGGAAGGTCACCAGCGATGACGCAACCATCATGCGTCCGCTCGTGATGGACTGGCGCGCCAATGGGAAGGTTTGGAACATCGGCGACCAGTTCATGTTCGGCCCGGCTATTCTCGTCAGCCCGGTTACCCTGGAGGGAGCGACCGAACGCTATGTGTATCTGCCGCCTGCTGCGCGCTGGTATGACTTCTGGACAGGTGCTACCACTGACGGCGATCGGCGCTTCGACGCACCCGCGCCTCTCAACCGCATCCCCCTGTACGTGAAAGCCGGATCGATCCTGCCTCTAGGCCCCGAGATCGAATACGCTGGACAGATGCCGGACGCGCCCATCGAACTCCGTGTCTATCGCGGAACGGACGGCCACTTCGATCTCTACGAAGACCAGGGTGACACCTATAACTATGAGAAGGGAGAGCACTCGCTGATTCCCATCGACTGGAAGGAGTTGTCGCAGACTTTAACCATCGGAGCGCGCATCGGCAGCTATCCCGGCATGGTTCAATCGCGCAAATTCAATGTTGTCTTTGTAGGAGAAAATCAGGGAGCAGGCGGGGAAGTCACTGCCACTGCGGATCGCACCATTGACTACAGCGGGGCGGCCATCAGCGTGCGGAGCAGACAGCCTGGATCAGGGCGCAACGGTAGCATCCCGCAGAAACTCGAAGTTTCCCGACGGTGACGTGTGCACATCTCCAAGCCGTTTGCTGTGAATCACCACTGTGTCCAGGTACCAGAGATTGATCGACGGCAGATCTCGCGACAGGATCTGCTGCACCTTCGCATAGTCCTCGCGCTGACGCGCCTGATCGCTCGTTGTCGCTGCATCGTCCAGCAGCGCGTCCAGAGCGGGATTGGCATAAAATCCCCGGTTGCTCCCATGCGGCGGAAAGCTTGCCTGCGAATATGCATAGTGAAAAATATCCGGCTGTTCATTACCGCCAATCCATCGCGAAGGAGCCATCTGGAAAGTCCCCTTTGTCAGGTCCGAATAAAATGTCGCAAACTCGTAGCTGCGCAGGTCGAGGGCGATCCCGATTTGTGCCAGTTGCTGTTGCACAATCACCGACAGCAGTCTGACCGTCTCGTCCGTAGAGGTCTTCATGCCAAGATGGAAGCGGATGCCTCCAGCGCCGCGACGATACCCCGCCGCATCGAGCAGGGTGTTTGCCGTTGCAGGATCATACGGATGCTTCTCCGTGTCTCCGTTCCACGCCCAGTGCTGCGGCGGCAGAAGGCTCTCCGCCACCCGCGCCTGATCGCGATACAAAGAATGAATAATCAGTGGACGATTGATTGCCAGCGCGATCGCCTGCCGCACGCGGGTATCTTTCAGGATGGGATCGCGCACGTTGAAGACGATATAGTTCAGCCTCGTGCCCGGGCCATCTTCTACCACCAGGTTTGCGTCACGTTTTAGGGCGTAGATCATGTCAGGAGTCAGCGCGTTGACGGCCACATCAGCCGATCCCTTCTGCAACTCAAGCGCCTGCGTCGTCGCATCCGGAACAACCGCGAACCTTATTTGCTGAATATGCGGCAGCGGCCCCCAGTAGCTCGCCGCGCGCTCGAGCACGACGTCCCTGTCGGTCTCCTGGCTCACAAAGCGATAGGGCCCGCTGCCGATCGGATGACGCCAGAAGTCACGCCCGCTGCCATACGGCACAACGCCAAATCCGCCGTCGCACACGTTCCACAGCAGCGCTGGATCTGGCTGCTTCATGTGGATGGTGACGGTGTTTTGATCGGGCGTCTCGACGCTTGCAATGTTTCGGTAAGCGCCGGATTTGATGGTTACAACCGTTCCATCGAGGATCGAATCAAGCGTCCACTTCACGTCGCGCGAGGTTAACGGCCGTCCGTCCTGAAAATGCACCCCCGAGCGCAGATGGAAGATCAGCCTCTTCGGGTCGGGTGAGTCCCACTTCTCTGCAAGCCACGGATCGAGCCCGAAATGCTCGTTCCGCCGTACTAGAGAGTCAAAGATCAGCGGATAAATGTGCTGCGACTGTGCATCCGTCCCAATGCGCGGATCGAGATTTGTCGGGCTGCTCTCAATCAGCATCGTCACTGTATTCGGATCGGTTTTGCTGCGCCCGCAACCGACTACGATCCCGAGCGCCGACGCCAGCAAGAACAGCAGAAGACGCCGATGCGTACTACCCATAACAGATCTCACCCAGCACGACAGCTCTCTTCGCACCTGTTGCCGGCGGAACATTTCCCGGCAGCCCATGCCACGTCTGCCAGGCCAGCAGCGCAAAGGCGACCGCCTCTTTCGCCTGGGATGGCAATCCCATCGCATCGCTGACGACTACCTTGCAGCCCATCGGCTCCAGCCGTTCCCGCAGCATCTTCATCAACGTCGTATTGCGCGCTCCACCCCCGGAGACGATGTAATCCACAGCCTCCCCTTTGTTCAGAGGTTTCACGAACGGCTCATATGCCATCGCGATGCTCTCCGCTGTGAGCGCCGTAGCAGTTGCCACTGCATCCTGCGGCGCGCCCCCTGCTCTCTCGCATGCCCCGGAAAACTCCGCCGTAAATGCCGTCCCGAACTGCTCGCGCCCAGCCGACTTTGGAGGCCGCCGGGAAAAGTACGGTCCGCGCAGCACATCTTTCACGACGCCCTCAAGCACGCTTCCGCGAGCCGCAACGCGCCCCTCGCGATCGTATTTCTTCTGGAAGAACCGCTCCATGAGCGTGTCAATCACCATGTTGCCCGGACCGGTATCGAAGGCAATCATCTCCGCAGCCATGCTGTTCGCTGGAATCGCGGTCAAATTTCCGATCCCGCCGATGTTCTGCAGCACGCGCATGCGTTTCTCATTCGCGAACACGACATAATCGAGCAGCGGGACCAGCGGAGCGCCCTGTCCGCCCACCGAGATATCCGCAGGCCGAAAATTCGACACCACCGGAACCCGCATCTCGGCCGCGATTAACGCGGGTTCGCCCAGTTGCCACGTGCAGGCCACCTGACGCCTCACATACGCCGAAGCCTTCGCCTGGTGATACACCGTCTGCCCGTGGCATCCTACGAGATCGATCTTCACCCTATGCTTCTCAACCGCAGCGCGCACAGCCTCCGCATATGCCATGCCCAGACGCCAATTCAACCGCGCCAGCTCGGCAGTGGAAGTCTGCTTAGCGTCCATCGCAGTCAACACCGCTCGCCGCAAAGCCGGAGGATAGCCCACCGCATGATGCGCCAGCAGCTTGATCTTCGGCTGCGCAGCCGAAGGAGTGATCATCACCAGCGCAACGTCGATCCCATCCGCTGAGGTCCCGCTCATCACTCCGGCAACAATCATCGCCTGCTTTTTTGCAGACCTCATGCGGCAACATCCTCGGCAAACTTCTTCACGCTGGCCCGCAGTTTCTCGATCTGCGCCGCAGACGCTGTGCGTGGCATCGCTGCATCGAGATAACGGTCCTTGTGCTCAATCACTCGTTGAGCTGCGGCCTCCACGCGCCGCCGGAATGCGGGCGAACGTTCTGCCTCCGTCAATAACGCCTCGTATGCGCGAAGAATCAGCGCGGGGTCCTTACAAATCTCGATGATGTCCGTACCAGCGAGCACAGCCTTCACCGCCGCTTCCTCGACCGATGCCTGCGTGAGGATGCCGCCCATCTCCATATCGTCCGAAATCACCAGCCCTGCAAAGCCTATGCGCTTTTTAAGCACCGTCGCAATCCAGTACGGAGAAATCGAAGCCGGTGTTGCATCCTTCACTCGCGGATAGGCCGCGTGCGCCACCATCATCATCGGCAGCTTCGGAGCCAGCGCGCGAAACACCGCAAGGTCTTGCTCCCAGAGTTCCTTCCATATTCGATCAATTAACGGCATCGCTTCGTGCGAATCAAGTGTTCCTCCTCCGAGTCCGGGGAAGTGCTTGCCGCAGCCCAGAATGCCCACTGCCTCGAGGCCCTCGACAAAAGCGAGAGCATACTCCGCCACATCGTCCGGCTCCGCAGAAATAACACGCGTCCCCATTACTGCAGCCGAAATCGGCAAGCCAAGATCCAGAACCGGGGCGAACGTAACATTGAAGCCGAGCGTCTTCGCCTCTTGCCCGATCAGCCTGCCATGCCTCACGAAATTTGCGGGCTTGCCCGTCGCAAAGACCGCCGCCGGGGAAGGCATGGGCGCAATCAGATCGCGCAGCCTGTCCACCAAACCGCCTTCCAGATCCACGCAGCGAAAGAGTGGGGCGCCCGCAATCTCCGTTGCCTCGCGCAGCAGAGCCGTCACCTGCGCAGACTGCTCGATATTGCGCCGGAAGAGGATCACTCCTCCCGGACGCACGAGCTTCAACCACGCGCGTTCCAGTGCGGTCAACTCCGGTCCTTCGACGCCGGCAATGATCAACTGACCAACCTGTTGCCGCAGATTCATGCGCCGCTGCTCCCCGACTTGATCTCCGTCTTCAACTCTTCCAGCAGATTCAGTGCCTGCAACGGCGTCAGCGAATTGATATCCGTTTCCTCCAGCCGATCCAGAATCCGTTGCGATAGCGGCGTAAACATCGTCATCTGCAGCGGAGCCTCGGTCTCGACCGCCACATTGTGGCGCTCCGAACGCTCGTGTTGCTTCAGCACCTGCCGCGCCCGCTGAATCACCTGTGGGGGCAAACCCGCCAGTCGTGCCACATCGATGCCGTAGCTTTTGTTCGCAGGTCCCTCTTCAATTGCGTGAAGAAACACAATTCCCTGCGGAGACTCCTTCACCGCCACGCGCAGATTCTTCAGCTTCGCCAGTTGCTCGGCCAGAATAGTCAGCTCGTGATAATGCGTCGCAAACAGCGTCCGCGCGCCTACATGCGCATGAAGATACTCAACCGTGGCCCACGCCAACGCCAGCCCGTCGAATGTCGACGTGCCCCGCCCCATCTCGTCCAGCAAAATCAAGGAGCGCGCGGTCGCCGTATTCAGGATCGTTGCCGTCTCCATCATCTCCACCATGAACGTCGACCGTCCGCGCGCCACATTGTCGCTCGCGCCAATGCGCGTGTAGACGCGATCCACGATGCCATAGCGCATCCGCTCCGCCGGAACAAAGCTCCCCATCTGCGCCATGATCGCCAGCAACGCC
>Ga0209040_10002182_pt1 | contig 15443 bp, 15 predicted proteins | sample BogFormECP12_OM3_FD_188240 | JGI IMG/M metagenome (GOLD analysis project Ga0209040, IMG submission 188240) | Bog forest soil microbial communities from Calvert Island, British Columbia, Canada - ECP12_OM3 (SPAdes) (version 2) | ecosystem: Environmental > Aquatic > Freshwater > Wetlands > Bog ...
TTGATGGCTGAGTGTGGCAATCGGGACTCACTGGCCGCCCAATACGGTGTCCGGGTGGCGGCCGCCGACCGAAACCGGCTAATTGAGGACAGGCCCTAGACTAGGGTCGTGATTACTCCCCTGACAGTTCCCGCCGCCGCCGATCCAGCTCTTCGCTGTAGCGGCGCAGCGCGTATTGCTCGGTCAGCAGGCCGATCACCCGCCGGGTCTCCGCCCCGTCCACCACCGCCAAGGCGTCGCTTTCGGCGTTCTCGAACATCGCCACTGCCTCCTTGATGGTCATCTGGGGCAGCAGCACCGTGTCGGTGTAGTGCAGCAGGTCGAGGACCCGATGATTCTCATCGGCATCGGCATGCACCTCGGCCGGCAGCACGATCCCGGCGTAGCGGTCGTCCTCATCCATCACCACCACTCGCTGGTGCGCGCCCAGCGGGAAGTCGCGCTTGAACGCCTCGATCGGGGTCTCCGCCCGTACCGTGCGCATCTCGCGCCGCATCATCCGGCCCACCGTCAGGTTGCGCATCCAGCCGATATCCACCGCGCTGCGGATCGCCTCGCCGCGCAGGTGGAACCGCCAGGTGGCGAACGAGTAGCCGAAGGTCCGCCGCACCGTGAGTGCCGAGATCACGCAGGCGGCCAGCACGGCCACGGTCAGCGGCAGGCTTCCCGTGCTCTCCAGCGCCAGAAAACCCATGGTCAGCGGTCCGCCGATGATCGCCACGGCGAGCCCGCTCATCCCAACCAGCGCACAGACCACCGGCGAGACGGCATGCGCTGTGCTGAGGGCGGCGAGTGCGCCAGCGAACGCCTTGCCGACCAGTGCACCCAGGAACAGCGAGGCAAAGAACAACCCGCCGCGGAAGCCGGAACCGATCGAGATCGCCGAGGCGATGGATTTCAGCACCACCAGCAGCGTCACATGGGTCAACGTGTATGGCGCCTCAATCACCACGCCTAGGGCGCCATGCCCGGAGGACAGTACCGCTGGCGTCATCAAGGCCAGCGCCCCGACGGCCAGTCCGCCAATCGCCGGGCGGAGCCAGCCCGGGACACCGCTCTTGCGGAACAGGTCCTCGGTCAGCGTCACGCCGCGCATGATGGCGATGCCGACCAGGGCGCACACCATGCCGAGGGCAAGGATCGGGATGTAGTCGAGCGCCTCGACACGGGTGGGGACCTGCAGGATGAGATCGAACGGTGCGTTGCCAAGTGCGTTGACCACCGCGACCGCCACGATGGCGGCGACCGCGACAGGGGCGAAGGTGCCGAGGGAGTAGGTGCCGATCACCAGTTCGAACGCATAGAAGGCGCCGGTAAGCGGCGCGTTGAAGGCGCCAGCGATGGCGGCGGCCGCGCCGCAGCCCACCAACAGCCGCAGATCGTTGCGCCGGACGCGGAACATCCGGCCGAAGCGCGACGCCATGGCCGAGCCGATCTGGGTATAGCCGGCCTCCAGCCCTACCGAGGCGCCGACACCGTTGGACAGGATGGTCTGCCCCACCACGATCAGGCTGTCGTTCAGCGACATGCGCCCGCCGTACAGCGCGTTCGCCTCGATCGGGTCGACCGCCCGCCGTGGATGATAGCGCACGACCGCCAAGCCGATCAGGCCGAGCAGCAGCCCGCCCAATGTGGGCACGGCGACAGTGCGGATCGGGTCGAGTTCGACCATCGCGCTGAGACGTTCGCCGGCACCGATCCGGAACAGTAACTGGTGGATCAGTTGCGTGGTCTCGGTCATCAGCCACACCGCGACGCCGGCGCCGCAGCCGACGAATGCCGACAGCACGACCAGCCAGATCTCGTCGGCGCGGACCAGCGCGCGGAGCGTCTGTGGTGCATGCAGCACGGCATCGCCGAAGGCGCGGCGCGGGCGATGATAGCGAGTGGGCGTGCCTCTCCCGGCGTGCGGGGCTGTTGAAGCGCCCGCGAGGGTTGAGTCGCCAGGAAGTGTCGACATGCGCGACGTCCAGCGGGCTAGCGAGGAACAGCCGCATTCTTGGAACTTGTGCGCCGCAGGATCAACCGCTGCGGTGCCGTTTTGCCACGAGGTGTGGCAAATTTAATCGCTCATCCTGCGGGCGTCGGCAATCCTCGCTCCATGCGAGTCGCCTGAAGGTCATCCTCGACAAAGGCCCGCACCACCTCCACCACCGGTTCGTGTGAGGCGAAGCCCAGCATATGGGCCCGCATCGGCTCGAAGGCGGGTGGCCACAGGCCGACAATGGCGGCGATCTCCTTGTCCTCGACGTGCCGCACCAGCGCGGACGCACCTGGCCTGATCGCATCGAGCGCCTGCAACAGATGGGCGATCGTGGTGCTGATGCCGGGCGGATTGACGCCGCGATCGAGACCCATCGCTGACGTGTCCATCGTGGCGGCGTGCAGCAGCCAATCCACCGCGCGACGCGGACTGCACACCCAGGCCGCGAAGGCGTCCGGAACCGGAAGATCAGCCGGAAGTCCGAGCAAGGGCTCGCGGACGATCGCGGAGAGGAAGGAGCTGGCGGCACGATTGGGCCGGCCCGGGCGTACGATCACGGTGGGCAGGCGGATCGACACCGCATCGAGGAAACCGCGGCGGGTGGCATCCGCCAGGATCAGCTCCGCCGCCGCCTTCTGAGCGCCGTAGCTGTTTGCCGGCACCTGCCGCGCATCGTCGTCGAGCAGTGCGTCCTGCCCGCCTGAGAAGCTCGCTACCGATGAGGTGAACACCACGCGTGGAGGTTTGCCGCCAGCGGTGACGAGGCGGCGACATGCATCGACCACCGCGTCGGTGCCACGCAGGTTGACGCGGCGCCCCAGATCGTAGTCGGCCTCGGCCTGGGCGGAGACTACGGCGGCAAGATGGAACACCACATCGGTGCCTGGTGGGATGGCTTCGGGCGGCAGTTCCACCAGGTCGCCGGCGATCGCGGTGGTGGGGAAGGCGGCGTCCGGCTTTGCGGGCACGGTGAGATCGAACAGCGTCAGGCTGGTGATCGGTTGGTCGCCTAGTCTGCCTTGCCGCGCCAGACGGGCAACGACCTTGCGGCCAAGGAACCCGGCGCCGCCAAGCATTGATATTTTCATGGTGAGCCCTCTGCTGCTGCTCGATCACGATTGCACCACGCCGTGAAGCGGTCCACCGTACCGCAATGCTTGGCCCAATGCCCTTCCGCCTGGTTGCCAATCCGCGCTTCGGTGGACCACGGACGAGGCTATTGCCTGATGCGGATTTTCAGCGCGCCAAGGCGGAGATCACAGCGTGGAACGGCTATGAAATCACGCCGCTGCACGCGCTGCCGGCGCTCGCCCGACAGGCAGGCGTGGATGGGATCTGGCTGAAGGATGAAGCGACGCGCTTCGGCCTGGGCAGCTTCAAGGCGCTCGGTGGTGCTTACGCGGTTGCCTGGGTGTTGGCCGCCGAACTGGCACGCCGCGGTGTGGCGGTGGGGTTACGCTCAACCGACCTGGCGAGAGGCAGCTATCGACGCGCCACCGAACGGATCACCGTTACCTGCGCCACCGACGGCAATCATGGCCGCGCCGTGGCCTGGGGGGCGCAGCGCTTCCACTGCCGTTGCGTCATATTTGTCCACCAGAGCGTAAGCCAGGGACGGGTGGATGCAATCGCTCGCTATGGTGCGGAAGTGTGCCGCGTGCCCGGCACCTATGACGATGCCGTGCGCGAAGCGGCGCGGCAGGCGGAGGCGAACGACTGGTTCATCGTCTCGGACACGTCGTGGAGCGGCTACACCGAGGTACCGCGGCAGATCATGCAGGGCTACCGGCTGATGGCAGACGAGGCCGCCGATCAGTGGGGCGGCGGACCGCCGACGCACGTGTTCATCCAGGGTGGTGTCGGCGGCGCGGCGGCGGCGGTTTCGCTGCAGATGTGGGCGCGGATTCAGCCGCCACCTGCGCTGATCGTGGTGGAGCCCGACCGCGCCGCCTGCCTGCTGGCGAGCGCCGAACTGGGGCAGCCCGCCACCGTCCCAGGCAATCTCGACACGCTGATGGCAGGTCTGGCCTGCGGCGAACCGAGCGTCCTGGCCTGGCAGGAACTGGACCATGCGGCCATGGCCTTCATGGCGATCCCGGACGAGGCGGCGGTGGCGTGCATGCGGCTGCTGGCCAAGCATGGGTTCGTCGGGGGCGAATCCGGTGTCGCCGGTCTCGCCGGCTGCCTGCTGGCTGCTGGCGATCCAGCGGCGCGCGAGGTGCTCGGGCTGGATAGGTCGAGCCGGGTGTTGGCGTTCAACACCGAGGGTGCCACCGATCCGGCGCTGTACGAACATCTGGTGGGAATTCCGCCAGGTCTTGTCGGGGTTGGTATTGTAAGGGGGGTGACGACTCCTGTCGGGCGTGCCATGCTCGCGCGGATGTTTGCGGTCTCAAGCGGCTGTCATCCACAGTCGCTGTTAACCTGACACCAATTGGTTCGTAGTAATCACTAGGAACCGCGATTGACCGGAGGGGGCGCGGCCATGGTGGGCAGAAAACCGCTGATCGGAGCCTTGCTGGCAGTCGGGGTCGCCTACGGCGTCTATCCGTATGTGACCCTGTATCGGCTTGGCCAGGCGATCCGAAACGGCGATGCTGTCAGGCTGGAGGCGATGGTCGATTGGAACTCGGTGCGCGAGGGGATCAAGGAAGACATTTGCGACTTCGTGATAGAACAGCCGCACCAGGCGCAAGACGATGGCCGGCTGCCGCCATTCGGCGCGGGGTTCGTGCGCGGCATAGCCACCAACGTGGTGGACAAGCGAGTGACGCCTGAGGCGCTGGTCGCGGCGGCGCAACAACCAGCTCCGGAGCAGGCAGCCCGCGGTGCAGCGGTGCAGGTGAGCTGGGCGTTCTTCGCCAGTCCGTCGGCTTTCCTCGTGGATCTGAACACGCCGGGCCAGGCCACGCCGATCCGGCTGCAGTTGGACCTGCGCAATGGCGCTTGGCACGTAACGCGGGTTTGGCTGCCGCCCGACCTGCTCGGTCAGGCCCACACCCGGACGTAGTCGGTTGTCGCAGGTGGCGGATTGGATGGGTGTCGTTGCATTCAACCCATCCAACTGCGGTATCGCCGGCGTTGCGCGCGGGATAGGGTGAGCGGGAGCTAAACCCATCAAATTTCGCCGGCGCTCAGCTCCCGTCGTCGCCGTGCACCACCTCCCTGAGCGCCTAGCGGTCCCGGAACCCGCCCGAGGCTGGCCGAGAACAGCCACGCCACGACCTCGTCGCGCTGTGAGTGGCCGCCGCCGATCTGCGGCAGCGAGACCATGCGATCGGTGGTCCAGAACGGATGCTCGACCGGTCGCGGCGATCTGGGCCACCTGCCGGCCGATGACGCCCAGTCCGAAGATGCCGAGCGTCGAGCCGCGAAGCCAGCGTCGCAGCGTTCTTGCCGAATGACGACCTGAAGCCGGCAACCATGCCGCGTTGAGGAATATTTTCTGATCGCGGTTGGGATTCCCTTGCCTCCGCCTACAACCTGTGGTTTCATAAGTTCTCGTAATGTTCGCGCCAGAGTGTGCCTCAAAATGGAGACAGTTGCATGGGTGCCAAGGCCAGCCACAGTCAGTTCGACCCACACCGCCGTACCGGACCGCTGCGTCGCTGCGAGCCGTTCCGCGACGCCGAGGAGGCCTGGTTCTGGACCATGGCGGCGCTGATGGCGCGGCGCGATGGCGCCCGTTACACGGCAAATCAGGGTCGTGTCGTGCGCCCCTGCGAGCCGGACGACGTGGTGAAGTGCCTCGATGGGCTGTACCGCCAGCGCCGGATCGACCTCGTACACGCCCGCATCCTGCGCCGTTGGGGCGAGCGGCAGGCTTCGCCCAGCCCGGCGCTAGCGAGCGAACGCTGCGACTGGCGGTTGTGGCGCGAGGCGCTGGAACGGCTGGAGTGGCCGCTGCGGGTCAAGGGTATCGTCGGCTGACGATGCCGGATGATAGGAATATTTGCTTGACAAGCAGAGGGGAGCATCCCATAATCTGTTGACGTCAACGGGCGGAGTCCGTTCGTTGACCTTTCTCCTCCTCCTCGAACCTCAAGGGCTGCCGCGACCCGCGGCGGCCCTTTCTTTTTGCCCGAAGGGACCCCCAGCCATGGCTTTCGCCATCCGCAATCTCTCCGTGCTTGCCTACGCCAACGGCTTCACACTGTGGCATTACAAGTCCGGCAAGGACCGGCTCACTCAGGTGGAGAAGCCGGATTTCTTCGCCGACGCGGCCGACATGCTGGCGGAGGGCGACATGATGATGGTGTCTGCGCCTGACGGTGGCCGCATCGTCACCATCGCCTCGGGCACCGCCGGCGAGATCGCCACCGCCCGGTTGGCCTGATGGTTCACTGTGTCGGGACCGGCCGCTTCAGTACAACACGGGCATGCCGAAGCGACCCGGCCTTGGTAATCCCGTAGCGTCCGTCCCGCCGGTGCTCCGCGAGGCCCATCGCAGCGAGCCGCGCCAGGCAGGGCCCGTCCTTCAACCCGGCGGGGCGCCCTGCCGGCCCGCTCAAGGTGAGCCGATGCAATGCGGATCGGCAGCAGGTCTCGAGATAAGGCTCACTCCACATGTCCGGCATCGTCGGGTGTCGATGCCACCATGGCAAGCGCGGGTGGGCGCCTGACCGACGCAACGCCACCACGCGTGTTGTACCAACCATCTGTCGCGTGAGGCGACAGTTTCTCGCAGAGGCCCTCATGCGCAATGGCACGCCGCAGTCCGAACCGCGCGACCTGGTACGGGCGTACTTGCAGGATCGCCTGGACTATTTCGAACGGCTGGCGGAGGAAAAATTCGAGGCGCGGGACCGCGCTTTGACCGTCGCCCTGGTGGCGATGGATCGTCGCCTCGATGGGATGGACGAATTCCGCGATGCGCTGCGCGATCAGACGAATCGGTTCCTGCCACGCGAAGAATACCAGGCCGCACACGAGGCCCAGGTGCGCAACGTAGATGCCACGCGCATTGAACTTTCGAGGTACGCGGTACGCGTCGACGAGTTCGACAAGACATCGTCGGTGGACCGCGCGCAGCTCGACAAGCGGCTTGATTCGATGAACGAATTCCGGTTGCAGCTCAAGGATCAGGCGGCGACCCTGATCTCGCGCAATGAAGTCATCGTGATGGTCGACGGATTGGCAGCGGATGTCAGGCGCCTGGAAATCTCGGGCAACGAAAAGGCGGGGCGTGACGACTCGCTTGCCGCCTTTGATCGGCTCGATGTCAGGATGAAGCTCGTCGAAGCAAAACTGGCAACCTGGGATGGCCGGCTGTGGGCGCTCGGAACCGTGTTCCTGCTGATCAACATCTTCGTCAGTTGGTGGCTCTCAGGCTTGCATTTCGTGCATTGATCGGGCGAAGGCCTCGGGATGGACGATCCGACGGGACGACCGCCAGAGCCTATGAGTGCTCAACCCGGCGAGCCAAATCCGTCCCACCGGCTTTCGGCACAGGGGCATCGCGGGCATAAGCCTGCCGCCCATGACACCCATCATCGCGTCCACCCTATTGCCGCTGTTGCGCCGGATCGACCCGGAACGGGCGCATGATATCGCCCTCCATGCGTTGCGCTTCGGCCTCGCTGGCAGCGCCCCGCGGCACGACGATCCGGCGCTGGCAGTTACAGTACTCGGCCGGCGGTTCGGCAATCCGATCGGCCTCGCCGCGGGGTTCGACAAGAACGCCGTGGCGGTCGCGGCTCTCATGCGGCTCGGTTTCGGCTTTGTCGAGACCGGCACGGTCACGCCGCGCCCCCAGGCCGGCAATCCAAGGCCGCGGCTGTTTCGCCTGGATCAGGATCAGGCGGTGGTCAACCGCATGGGGTTCAACAACGCCGGCCTCGACGCCTATCTCGCCCGGCTTGCGGGGCGCCCGCGCGGCCCGGTCGTACTCGGCGCCAATGTCGGCATCAACAAGGAGGGTGTTGATCCCGAACGCGACTATCCGGTATTGATCGCCGCAGTCGCGCCGCACGCCGACTATGCGGTGATCAACGTGTCCTCGCCGAACACGCCCGGGCTGCGCGACCTTCAGGGCGAGGCGCAGTTGCGCGCGATCCTGCGCGCGGTGGCCGAGGGTGTGCCGAACCGCCCGCCGGTACTGGTGAAGATTGCGCCGGATATCGGTGACGAGACGCTGGCGGCGCTGGTGGAGACCTGCGTTGCCGAAGGGGCGCAGGGACTGATTGTGTCGAACACCACGATCGCCCGGCCACCGGGACTGCGCTCGCCATTCGCGGGCGAGGCGGGCGGGCTGTCCGGGGTGCCGCTGTTTGCCCTGTCCACGGCCGTGTTGGCGCGCGCCTTCCTGCTGGCGCGGGGCCGCCTGGAGCTGATCGGCGTCGGTGGCGTGTCCACCGGCGAACAGGCGTTGGCCAAGCTCCGCGCCGGTGCATCGCTGGTGCAGCTCTACACCGGCTTCGCCTATGCCGGCCCGGCCCTCATCCCGCGACTGAAGCGCGAGCTCGCCACTGCGTTGCGCGCCGGCGGTTTCGCGCGCGTGCAGGACGCGGTGGGCAGCGACGCACAACGTCTGGCAGAATGCCGCTGATGGAACACCTGCCAGGATTCGCCCCGCTCGCCGACCGGTATGACGGCTTCATCCTCGATCTATGGGGCGTCATCCATGACGGCGTGAATGCGTTCCCGCATGCCGTCGATTGCCTCGCCCGGCTGCGGGACGCCGGCAAGCGCACGCTGCTGCTGTCCAACGTGCCTCGGCCGAATGATGCGGCGCAGACTATGATGCGACGGATGGGGATTCCGGACGATCTCTATACCGACATCCTCACCAGCGGCGAGGCGGTACGTCGCGCGTTGCAGCGCCCGCCGGATCTGTGGTGGGCGGAGCTCGGTCAGCGCGTGTTCCACCTCGGCCCGGAGCGCGACCGTGGCGTGATCGAGGGCCTGGCGCTGACCAAGGTGGCGGAGCCGGCCGAGGCCAATTTCGTGTTGAATACCGGCCCGGACGATCATCGCAACCCCACCGAGATGTCCGAGTTCGAGCAGGTGCTGCGGGACTGCGCCCGCCACGGCCTGCCGATGATCTGTGCCAACCCCGACCTGGTGGTGATCCGCGGCGGTGTGCGTGTGCTGTGCGCCGGCTCGCTGGCGCTGCGCTACCAGGAACTCGGCGGCGACGTGCGCTCGATCGGCAAGCCGGATCCGACGATCTATCAGCCGGTGCTGCAGAGCCTCGATCTCCCGGTCGGGCGGGTGCTGGCGGTTGGCGATGCGTTGCACACCGACATTGCCGGCGCGGCGGGGGTCGATATTGCTGCGTGCTGGGTGCTGGGCGGCGTTCATGGTGAGGCGCTGGCGGACGGATCGGGGCGTTATGATCTGGCCAGGGCGGAGAGCGCCGCCGTAGCGGAGGGCGTTGCGCCGATCGCGACGGTTCCTCGCTTCGTGTGGTGATGCAGACGAGGGCTATGGGTTTCGCTGCGCTCAACCCATCCTACGGCTTACCGACCATCCGGTGCATTCCGTCCCGGTAGGATGGGTTGAGCGCGCAGCGAAACCCATCGGTCACTCGACTCCGAACCTCAATGCGACAGCAGCACCGGCGCCGTCATCTCCGCAATCAGCGTGCGTGTTACGCCGCCGAACACCAGCTCACGTGCGCGCGAATGCCCGTAGGCACCGGCGACGATGAGATCGGCGCCGATGTCCGCGGCATAGGACAGCAGCGCCTCGCCGTCGGCGATGTCTTTCGCCACGGTGTGTGATGCCTCCGCCTTCAACCCATGGCGCGCAAGATGCAGCGCGATATCCGCCGCCGGCACGTCGCCGTGCCCGCCGACGCCGCGCTGCGGGTTGATCGCCAGTACCGTCACCTGCTTCGCGCCGAGCAACAGCGGCAGCGCGTCGTTCAGTGCGCGCGCCGCCTCCCGGCTGGCGTTCCAGGCGATCAAGACGCGTTCGCCGATGGTGGGGAACTCACCGGCGAACGGAATCGCCAGCACCGGTCGGCCGGAGGACATCACCGCAGTCACCGTCACCGCATCGGCGTCCTGCGGTTCATCCCGGTTGGGCTGGCCGACCACGATCAGGTCCGCATAGCGCCCATGCAGCGCCACCGTCGCGGGCGGCGCCCCTTCCACCAGCCGCCATTCGCCCTCGATGCTGTTGCGGCGCAGGCATTCGCGGAACGCTGTCTCCACCGGTCCGGCCGCCTCGGTTGCCTCGGCCCGGATGCGCTGAACGATCTCCTCCGGATTGGCCGGCACGAACGGCATCGCCGCGCCATAGAAGTAGTTGGCCGAAGGAATATCGATCACGTGCACGCCGGTCAGATGGGCGTCGTGCTGTATCGCCAAGCGCGCAGCCAGCTCCAATCGCGTGGCACAGCGCGGCGCGGTGTCGAGATGCACCAGGATGTCCTTCAGAGCCATCGGCCATTCCTTCCTGTCACTGCGGTTTGCCTGGGGTATATGCCATCGCTTGCGCCGTCGACTTGATCTGGATCACACCGCCCTATCGCAGCGGCACCTGAACGGCCAGGCCCGGAGTCTGAATGGGGCGCTTTTCCTCGCTGGTCTCGAACTGCGAACCAGGGACGTAGCCCAGTCCCTGGTTAAAGCGACGAACCCGGAAGTCGCGCACGCCGACCCGTGGCCCTTCGGCGGCCTCGGACGGCGCCTGCGCGTCGCGGTCCGGTACCGGCGCGGACTGGTCCGTCGGCGGATGCGCCGGCGGGATCGGAGGCACTGGAAGCGAGCTCGGCGGACCGGCGCCCGCGGTCGCGAGCAGCGCAAACACCGCCCACCAGGCGCGTATCATCTGGCGGTCCTGGAAGCGGCCGGCATCAGCCGCTCGGCGCCACGCGGATCATGCGCTGGGTTGCCGGCGGGAACGCCGAGTGGAGCGGATCCGGCTCTTTGCCAAGCATCGAGCGCCCAGATGACCGAGGGAAATGCGATCTCGTCGCGCGGAATCCGGGGCGGGGGGAACAGTGCCACCTCCAGGCTCTCCGGTCCGGCGGCGAATCGCGGTACGTTGGGCGAGGCGAAGCGGGCGCGAAAGATCACCTGGACCTGACCGATTCGGCTGATGCTGAACACGCCGAGGATGCCGTCCAGCACAATGTCGGCCTGAGCTTCCTCCCATGCCTCGCGGGCCGCGCCCTCTTCCAACGTCTCGCCGTGTTCCAGATATCCGGCCGGCAGCGTCCAGTAGCCGCGGCGCGGTTCGATGGCGCGGCGGCACATCAGCACAGAGTGACCAGCGACGACGACCGAACCGACGACAACCTTTGGGTTGTCATAGGCGATGTGACCGCAATCGGCGCAGATAAGGCGCTCGCGATTGTCACCCTCGGGAATTCTGCGGACGAAGTCCGGCATGCGCGAAAGGTCGCGCTTTTGCGGCTGCGGATCAATCCCTGAATGCGGCGGCCGGAGCTGCCGGCGACTATACCGACAGATCGAGCAGAGAACCGCGCGGCAGGGGCTGGCCTGGCGCGATATCGCCGCCGCGTGCGGGTGGCGCGAGGGTCGCCGGCGCTGTCGCCGACCCGGGCTGCGCCGGCTGAGCACCGACCGCGCGCGCGCGGTGGACGGGATTTGCCTGGACGAAGCCCAACTGCGCCATGCCAGTGGAAACAGCAGCGAGAGAGCCAGGCGACAACATGCGGGCATGGTCGCGCAGACGCATTAATGTCACCTGAAGATTCAGACCATTTCGATATGGAACGCCTCGCGCAGTGCGGTGGCGGCACGGAACAGCTCGGCCTCCAGTTCCTCTGTCAAGGCGCCGGCGGACTCCGGCGTCTGCCTCATGGCCTGCATGAGCGCGCGCAGCCGGGTCTCCAAAATGGCCATGCCGTACTCCGCTGCCATGCCCACCATGGCATGCGCATGGGCGACGATCTGGTCCGCAGCCTGCTCCTGCACGGCTTCCAGCAACAACGTCAGGTGTTCAGACAGCTCGACCAGGCACTCCTCGACCAGATTGGCCAGCATGTCGGCGGGCAGTGTCGCGCCCAATTCATTCAACCGGTCGGGCGACAATATCGGCGATATCGCGGGCTCGGCCGGCACCTCGGAGGCAGCAATGGACAGATGGTCGGGCCGGTGCGGCCAGACATGATGCGCAATCGTGTCCAGCAATTCGCGCGGTGCGACCGGTTTGTTCAGCAGCCCGTTCATCCCGGCCGACGCGCAAGCCGCCTGGTCCTCCGGACGTTCGTTCGCGGTCAGCGCCACGACCGGGACGGCTCCCGCGGGGCCGCCCAGGCTCCGGATCCGTCGGGTAGCGTCTAGACCGCTCATGCCTGGCATGAAGATATCCATCAGCACCAGGTCATAGGGCCGGTTCGCCACGGCGCTGATCGCCTCAGGCCCATTGCTGACAACGTCGACCAGGTGGCCTTCGCGGCGCAGCGGGGTGGCGGTGACGAGTTGGTTGGCGACGATGTCCTCGACCAGCAGAATCCGTGTCCGCGGCAACCCGCGCTGGGGCAACGCGTCGGGGCGAGACGGTGCCGGCGGTGACTCATTCAGCACCAGCTTGAGCGGCAGGATCAGCCAGAACTCATTGCCGGCGTCCCGACCGCCTGCGGTCCAGACCGAACAGCCGATCTCGCCGCCCATCCGGTCCACGTGGTGTCGGCAGATTGTCAGCCCGAGCCCGGTGCCGAGAGGTGCCGCTTCGCCGGCGTCTTCCAGGCGGGAGAACGGTTTGAACAGGCGGGAGCGGCTCGCCTCGGGTATTACCGGCCCGCGGTCGCGCACCGCCAAGCGGATGCACCGTTGTTTTCCCTCCTCACGTAGTTCCGCCATCACCCGCACTTCGCCGGCGACCGCGAATTTCACCGCGTTGGACAGCAGATTGATCAGCACCTGGCGTAGCCGTCCGGAATCCTCGTACAGCTCGTCCGGCACGCCGCGTGCAATCGAAACCCGCAGCGCGATCCGGCGCTCCGCCGCCTGCGCGCTGAACATCTCCAGCGCACTTTCGATCAGCGGACGCAGTGCGAACCGGCTCGGGCGCAGGGCGAGCTGGCCGAGCTCCGTGCGCGACATCTCCTGGACGTCGTTGATCAGCATCAGCAGCGCCTCGCCGGACTGATGTGCCATGTCGAGCAGGGCCTGCTGCGTTGCCGCCATTTCGCCGTCCGCCAGTAGGCTGAGGCTGTTCAGCAGCGCGTCGAGCGGGGTGCGGATCTCATGGGACACAATCGCGACGAAGCGCGACATCGCCTTGGTGGCGGCTTCGGCCGTGGCATTGGCTTCGCGTAGTGCATTGACTGATTCGCGGCGCGCGGTGATGTCGGTGTAGAGCGTGACGAAGCCGCCGTCGGGCAGCCGGTTGCGCCGCAGCTCCACCACCCTGCCGTCCGGCCGTGTGCGCTCGACGGTGTTGGCATTATCGCCGGCGCGCAGGGCGGCGACCCGCTGCGTCACCTCCGCCTCGATGTCGACGTTGCCGAACACGCCGGCCTCGGCCTGCGCCCGGAAGATGTCCTCCATCGGCAGCCCGACGCGCAGCATCCCACCGGGGACGCTGGCAAGTTCCGGGAAGCGCGAGTTCCATTCAACGAGCCGCAGATCGCCGTCCACCATCGCCATGCCGTCCGACATGCCGGCGAGCGTCGCCTCCAACTGCATGGTCTTGCCGTCCGCACGTGCGCTGGCCAGTTCCAGCTCGGTGCTGGCCGAGGCCAGGACGGCGCGTTCGTGACTGAGTGCCGCCTCGCGACGATGCGCGGCGCGAATGTTGCGCATGACGATGGCCGCAAGCAACAGCAACAGCCCGCTGATCCCGGCGATGAGAATATAGGCGCCAATAATCCAGCGATCCGTCGCCTCCATCGCCTCGTCGCGGTCCACCGCGACGACGACGGCCAGGTCGCTGTCGGCCACGCGGTGGAAACCATGCACGCGTTCGACCCCATCAAGCGCGGTGCGGCCGACCCAGACGGAATCGGGATCCGCCCGCATCGCCTTGAACATGTCGCTATCGGCGATTCTGCTGCCAGGATCGATCGGGTTGGTCCCGAGCGCGAAACGCAGGATCCCATGATCGAGGCCCACGACGGCGATCATGCCGTGCGTGCCGAGGTTTGCCATGCGGTAGAAGCCTGCGAAGGCGTTGATGCGCAGGGAAGCAACAATCACTCCGGCGAAAGAGCCGTCGCGGTGGTGCAGCGGGCGCGCCAGATTTATGTGCCATTGCCGCACCTGCGTGCCCAACGTGCTCGGACTGATGAACATCTTGCCGTCGTCGAAAATCCGCTCGGACAGCCCGCGAAAGTAGTCGCGGTCCCCAACATCGCTCCCTACCAACTCCGGCACAGTGCTGTCGCGCACGATGCCGCGTTCGTCGGCGATGAACACGTCGGGACTGATCAGGTTCAGCAGAACCAGGCTGGTGCGCCAGGGCTGCAGGTGGAAGCGGTCGGGATCGGCCTCCCACGCATGGGCGAGGACACCCAGCGTCTGATCCACCTCGAGCAGATCGATCTGGACCTGCGCCTCGAACAATGCCGCCTGATCTGCCACGTTGGTTTCGATGCGCATCTCGGCCGCGGCGCGCTGGGCGCGTGTGGCGCTGAACGTGCCTAGCCAGGTGAGCGCGATCAGGATCACGGTGATGGCGACGATGCCGATCAACCACACGGACTGGCCGACGCGCGTCCGGTTCATCGTGCCACCACGTACGGAGCCATCCTGTGTCCTGCTGCGACTGCCCTGGTGCAGCCTATCACCGTTTCCCCTGGATAAGCATTTCATGCGGCCAAATACAACTGGAAGTCACGCCAGGCGGTTGCTCCGGGCACAGGCGGGTGCGAATGCCCGCCCGCTTGCGGGACGGCCGGGCACGGCGAACCCGGCTCACCTCTTTCTGGACGAGGACAGGATGGCGAAGATCAAGGCGAAGACGCCGGTCGTAGAACTCGACGGCGATGAGATGACCCGCATCATCTGGGGGTTCATCAATGCGCAACGATCACGCCGGACGAGGCGCGCGTGCGCGAGTTCAACCTGAAGCGGATGTATCGCAGTCCGAACGGGACGATCCGCAACATCCTCAACGGCACGATATTCCGCGAGCCGATCATCTGCCAGAACGTGCCGCGGCTGGTGCCGGGTTAGATCCAACCGATCGCGGTCGGCCGCCACGCCTGCGTGCGCCCCGCACGCCGGGGCTGGGGCGGGGCGGGTCCACCTAACAGCGTGTCAGAGTGCGGCGAGCGCGGCGTTCAGCGTCGCACTCGGCCGCATCGCCGCCGATGTCTTGGCCGGATCGGGCAGGTAGTAACCGCCGGTGTCCACCGGCTTGCCCTGCGCGGCGATCAGTTCGGCATTGATCTTGGCCTCGTTGGCCGCGAGCGTCTCGGCCAGCTTCTTGAAGCGGCCTTGCAGCGCCGCGCTCTTGCCCTGTGCGGCCAGCGCCTGCGCCCAGTAGAGTGCCAGGTAGAAATGGCTGCCACGATTGTCGATTTCGCCGACCTTGCGCG
>Ga0209040_10002185_pt1 | contig 15436 bp, 13 predicted proteins | sample BogFormECP12_OM3_FD_188240 | JGI IMG/M metagenome (GOLD analysis project Ga0209040, IMG submission 188240) | Bog forest soil microbial communities from Calvert Island, British Columbia, Canada - ECP12_OM3 (SPAdes) (version 2) | ecosystem: Environmental > Aquatic > Freshwater > Wetlands > Bog ...
GTCCCAGTCGGGCTCGGGAGTGAACAGCTCCTGCGGTTGCGAGACGCCGCGTAAAGCGTAACGGCCGACCGAAACCAGCCGGCGGCGCATGTCGGAGCCAAGCGCGCCGGCGAAGCTGGCCGAGAGCAACACATCCTGCTCGACCGATCGGCTCATCGCCAGGATCCGGCTGACCTCATTCACCGCCGGACCGATAACCGTGAAATCGAGGCGATCCTTGCTGCCGACATTCCCGTAGAAGACGTCACCAACATGCAGCGCGAGATAAACCTCGGTCGTGGGCAACCCGGCTCCGGCACGGGTCGTATTGAGCGCGACAACCTCCCGGCGCACTCGCGCCGCGGCAGCAAGTGCCGCAAAGCAGGCCCTCTCGCGGTCCTCGACCGTAAAAATGGCGAGTGTTCCATCGCCGATCAGCTTCAGCACATCGCCGCCATGACCGTGGACGGCAGAGACGACCACATCAGCGTAGTCATTGAGCAGAGGAATGATCTGTTCCGGGGGAGCGCTGTCTGCGATTTGGGTGTAGCCGTGTAGATCGCTGTACCACAGCACCGCACCAATTTTCTCGGCGATGCCACGGGCGATTCGGCCGTTCAGCACTCGCCGGCCCGCATCGCGGCCGAGATAGGTTTCGACGAGCGTCCCAGCTATGCGCGCGAGTGCCGCCGACTTGAGGGCGAGTTTGAGAAACGGCGCGAGCCTCTTCAGCGCGTCGATCGCAGCTTCGTCAAAGCCGCCTGCCGCATCCGTAGACCAGGAAGAATAAACGCAATCCATCTCGCCGATCACGCCTTCGGCGGCGAAGCGATGAACCAGCGCCAGGTAGTCCGTCATCCCTTCATCGCGCGCTTGGATGATCGCGGGGAAATCGGCCGCATCGCCGGCCGTCAAGCGGCGCCGCATGTCCCTTCCACCCGACTGCAGCAAATAGTAGAAAGGGCTGCGTCGCCAGCTCTCTGCCGCCTCGCCCTCGTTGGTGCGCCCATAATCCACCACCTCGGTTGCGTCGGGTGCATCGGCGCGCCAGCGGAACACGCGACCCTCATAAATCGGGTGCAGCGTGTCGAGAATGACCATGGCGCGTGCCAGCGGTAACCCCGCATCGGCGAGCCGCCGGCAGAAACCGGTCATCAGCTCGCTCTCGGTCCGGCCGATCAAGCCGGCTTCCGTCACCCAACTGGCAAGCCCGTCAAAACCGATTTCGTCCATTTGAAAGCTCCTTGACGATCTGCAGGGCGTGGACCAGCGGTTGCGAGGCCGATCGCCCGACCGCCGCTACATCTTCTCGAAGACCGCGCAGGTGATCCGATATTCGGCAGCGAGCCAATAGAGCCGCCCCATCGAGCGCTTCCACTTTTCGAGGGACAAGAACGGCACCGGGAAGCGCCAGACATGGCGCAACAGGAGCCAAGGCCGTTCGCGCACCGCGTTGCGATACGAGACTCCGGTCCCCAGGATCGTTCCGTCCAGCAGTCGCGCTCCGGTGAAGAGGTCCCCGAGTTCAGCGGGGCTCGGCCGATACATCGTGTCGATCGGATCGCGATGATAGGGATAACTGAAGGGGACCGTGACAAAGACGAGCCCGCCCGTTGCCAACAGGTCGAGGCAGTGCCGAGCCAGCCGATCGGGCTCGGTCACGTGCTCGAGGAGGTTGCAGCAGAGCAGCGCCTGTGGTCGAAGCGCGCTCAGAAGTCCGACATCGGCGGGATCGGTCAGATCGGCCCGGACATCGACCCCCGGCAACTCGCGCCTATCGACGTGGGCGACCTCGACATTGCGGGCGCGTAGCGGGCGAAATATCTGATCCTCGATCCAAGGCTGTACGACCTCGCGGATGTCGGCAGAGCCGCTGCCGAGATTGAGCAGCGGCGATAGTCGCACGGGTGGGAACGCGTCCAGCGCCCAACGGAGCCAGCGGGCCTCGGCTTCGAACATCGCGGTCTTGCGCCCTGCGAAAACGCGCCACGATGCCCTAATCCCGCATCGCTTCGAAAGGGCCAATGCGCGATCACCGACAATACGATAATACCACTATGCGATAATAACACTATCATAAAGTTGCCTAATTCATATTGCAGACTCCGGCCACACTCGGCAATGCGACCGAGGCTGAAAGAAGGAGATGAAGATGTCTCAAGGTCTTAAAGCCGCCGGCCGGATGAGCTTTTCAACCTGAAGGAGAGTCTTTGCTGTGGATTTTGCTGCAGATGCAGCGACGATCGATCACCGACGCAACAGTTTGTTGCGGTTGGCGGCATCCCGAGCGGCTGTCATAGGCTTGCTCGGTAGTAGAGCGCCCGTGCGAGGTCCCGCGCATCGACGGCGATTTCAACCTGATGCGCCGCTAGATTGCATGCGCTATTTACGAAAGCCACTGGGCCGGTGCCAGCATGAAGGACGATATCGTCAAAGGCGGGAGTGAGGCAGGCTTGACCGACGGCAGCGCTTTGCTTGTTTATCGAGATCGCATTGTCCCGCGCTCGGAGGTCCATTTCCTGCGCCGGCAATATGTCGGATTTCACCGCCTGGCGCCCGTCTGGATCGGCTGTCGGACGGATGATGGCCTGCCCGATCTCGGGGCCGAACCGATATTGCTCGGGCGGCGCGGCGCAGCTGGCGCGCTCGACCGGCTCGCGTTCAAGCAGTTCGGCCATATTCCGCCTGAGCCGGATCTCGCGGAGCTGCGGCCGCGGCTGATCCATGCCCATTTCGGCCGCGGCGGCGCGCTTGCTTTGCCGATTGCTCGCGCCCTGAGGCTCCCATTGGTGGTCACGTTTCATGGAGGTGACGCGACCAAAGATGAGCACTTCCGCAGGAAGCTCATTCCGCCGATCTTCCAGCGACGCTGCAAGGCGCTGCAGCGGGAGGCGGCGCTGATCATCTGCGTCGCGGAGTACATCCGCGAGGCCCTGCTCGCCCGCAATTTTCCGGCGGCGAAGCTCAGGGTCATCCGCTACGGCGTCGAGCCAGAGACGGACGGCGAGGCGCTACAACCCGCCTCGCCGCCGTATCTGCTGTTTGTCGGCCGCTTCGTCGAAAAGAAAGGGGTCGGGCATCTCCTCGATGCCATGGGGATGTTGGAAAGTGAGGGTGCTAAGGTCGACCTGGTTTTGATCGGCGATGGCCCGATGGGCGAGGCGCTGAAGCGCCATGCCTCCGGGCTAAAGCGTGCGCGATTTATGGGCTGGCTACCGAACCGCGAGGTGCGGCGCCTGATGCGGAACGCGCTCGCGCTCTGTGTCCCGAGCGTGGCGGCTCGGACCGGTGATTCCGAGGGGCTGCCAAACGTCGTGCTCGAGGCGATGGCGTGTGCGGTGCCGGTTATCGGCGCGGATGCCGGCGGGATTGCCGAGGCGGTGGAGCACGAGCGCACCGGGTTCCTCGTGCCCCCGGCTGATCCGCCGGCGATTGCCGCAGCCGCCCGACGACTGCTCGGTAATCCTGCGTTACGCAGCCGGATGAGCCTCGCCGCCCGGGCAGCGGCGACCGAACGTTTTAGCGCTATCGCCCAATCTCGCGAACTGGAAGACGCCCTGCTCGCGGTCAGCGATAGTCTGTCGGCATGACCACGACCAGTCTTTGTCGGTGGACCGCATCGCTGCGTGCTTGCGATTTTCCCGCCGGCACGCCGCTCAACGCGTTCTTCGCCTGGAACGAGGCGCGATGGTGTCGAGATCGACGCTACACGATCGCCTGTGACCTTCTTTATCTCTATCGGCGGTTCAATGCGGATGGAGCGGGTTTGACAGTCTGCGTTTCCCACATGGCGGTCCGTCCGGTCATTCGGCGCCGCTTTCGGTCGTGGATCCTCCTCTCGTCCGACGGTCTTGAGAAGGCCACGGCCTTGCTGCCAGGCTTTCGCGACACGCCCGCAGTCGCGTCTGCGCACCGGGTCGTCGGGAGCCTTTTGGCGAGCCTTGGCACCGCTGAGTTCGAGAAACACGCGGCTGTATTCAAAGCCTTCGAAGAGCTCTCGGGGTGCGTCGATCTCGCTGCTTTGGCCGCGCGCCGACCGCGGCGGGTCACACCACCTTCGTCATCGGCGCGGCGCAAGATCCTCGTCATCAAGCTCAGTGCGCTTGGAGACTTTGTCCAGGCGCTTGGGCCTGCAGCGGCTATTCGACGGCAACATGTCAGAGACGAAATCACGCTGCTGACAACTCCCGGATTCGCCGAGCTCGCCCAGCAGAGCGGGTTCTTCGACAAGATCGCCATCGATTCCCGACCGACGCCCTTCGACGCCGCAGGCTTGCTTGCCCTTCGTCGCGTCCTGCGTAGCGGCCGTTTCGAGCGAGTTTATGATCTTCAGACCTCGGATCGCTCGAGCCTTTACGCTTGGCTGTTCCTGCCCGCCCACCGGCCGGAGTGGTCCGGGATCGCCTGGCATTGCTCACACCCCCATGCCAATCTGCGGCGCGACCCCCAACACACAATTGACAAGCAGGCCGAACAGCTGCTGATGGCCGGGATATACCCGACACCCTTGCCTGCCTGCCCGGCATCGTCCCGGCCCCTGCCGGAAGGATTGGGGCATCGCGCCTTCTTTTTGCTGATTCCCGGCTCGTCGCCGCGTCATCCGGAGAAGCGCTGGCCCGCAAGGTGCTTCGGTGAATTGGCCCGACGACTGTTCGACGCAACGGGCCGTCTCCCGGTCGTCGTCGGCGGTCCGGGCGAGGAGCCGCTCGCGGCCGAAATCCGTGCGACCTGTCCTGTCGCGATCGACCTCGTCGGCCGCACGGAACTCACCAGCCTGGTCGATCTTGCCGACGCTGCCGCTTTCACCGTTGGGAACGACACCGGCGCCACGCACATCGCGGCGGCCGGTGGCCACCCGGTCGTCGTACTGTTTTTCGACGGCTCGGATCCGAGCCGGTGCGCGCCGCGCGGACGCGAGATTCATGTCCTGGCCAGCCCCCGCCTGGACGAGCTTTCGGTCGACCGGGTATTTCTTCAGGCGAGGCAGGTAGGCCGGACCGCCGAAGCCTTTGCGACTTCTCAGGTCGGATCGTGCCAATAGTAGTATTGCGGGCGTGACGACCGAGTACCTACCCCATCCGGCGGATCTCGTTGGGGTCGCCACGACTTGGGGGATCGCCGTCATCCTTTTGTTGGCAGGCGCGGGATTGGTGGGCCGCCGCATGCCGCCCGAGGTGCAGATCGGCGCCGGGTGGGGTGCGCTCTGCCTCGTGCTGACGGCCTGGGGCGTATTGGTTCCGCTCAGCCTGACGGTTCCGGCGGCAGGCTTTGTCCTAGCCTCGCTGTGCGTGCTGGCCGTTCGGGATCGGCGACCGAGTTCGGACACGTGGCAGACCCTTGGGCGGATCGTGCTCGTGACACTACCGCTGTGGCTCGTCATGGCGCCGATTCAACCGTCCCAGCCGGATACCTGGCTCAATCTCTTGCCGAATGCATTTTATCTCGTCGATTGGGGCCGGCTGCCGACCGCGGGTTTGCCGCCGAGCTACTCCTATTTGCCCGCGGCACCCTATAACACCCAATTCCTCAGTTACATCGGCGGCCTAGCGTGGCCGGACTATCCAGCAGCAGGCATGTCGCTGACCAATGTCCTGCTGCTGCTGCTGATCGGTTTGCTCGTCGCTCGCGCCCTCGCCATGCCGCTGCGTACCGCCAACACCATTCCTCCCTGGGGCGCCATTGCGGGCGGCATGCTTCTCGTGACCTTGCTAAATCCAGGCTTCGTGCCGCGCTTTCATCTGTCGGCTTACGGCGAGACTGCGCTTGCCGTGACGGCAGCCATGGCGGCGTGGCTTCTGGTGTCGGCGCAGAGTGAGATTGCCGCCGGCCGGGAGGTTCGCGGCGTGTTGCCGGCGACAGGTCTAATCCTTGCCGCCATGGTCAATACTAAGCAGTCGGGTATCGGACTGGTCGTCGCCAGCGCCGGCGCCGCCGTCTTGACGAGCTGGGCAGAAAACGGGCGACAACTCAGGCGCATGCTGCGTGTGGTTGGTCTGACCATACTGCCCGCACTCGGGCTCTACGCCCTCTGGCGCTACCACGTGTCGGTTGCCGGCGTCGACGAGTTGACGCCTTTGCCCTTTGCCCAATGGAACTGGGCGAGTTTTCCCGCGATCGTGACGAGCGCTGTCGAGGTGATCGCAGCCAAACTCGTCTATTTCGGCTGCGCGGCGGCGGCTTTGATCGCCTGGCCGGTGCTGCTGCGGCGGCAGGGCTGGACATCGACGACCCGGCTTTTGACCTATTACGCCGCCTTGCTCGCGCTCTACAACGGCTTCCTGCTGGTGATGTACATCGGTCTATTCCCGGATGAGATGAGCATCGAGGCGCATTCCTTCTTCCGCTACAACACGCATCTTGGTCTCGTGCTCGTGCTGTCCCTGGCGCTCGCGGCGCGTAACCTCGGGGTCGGGCGTTGGTTGGTCCGCGGGCGGGCGCGCGCGGCGGGCGGTCTCGCGCTTGCCGCTGTAGTGCTGGCACCGCTCGGGTATGCCTATCGCCTGCGCTTCGACTTGGACATGCCGCAGCCGCTCGTGCGGGGTCTCGCCACGAATCTGAAGCACTACCTCGCGGACGGCGATCGCCTGGCGCTGCTGCTGCCCGGCGATAACGACAGCGTCGCCACGATGATTGCCGGCGTTCTTGCCGACACGCCGCCGCGCCGCCACAGGCTCGACCTGCTGCGCCGCAACACGGCCGATCCGGCCACGCTCAACGAGGCGGACCGGTTGGGCTATCGGCTCGCTCTGATATCCTGCGTGCCCGAGGACTGGGAGAGCCTGCCCGCCTCGGAGGCGGTTCTGCTTCGCCATGGCCCAACCGGATGGCACCCGCTGGCGGCGTGGCCCTATCCGGCGCATGCGGCCGAGCGGCGATGGCAGGAAATTCTGTCATGGGGGCCCCTCTGCCGGCGGTCGTGATGCTACGGCGGCTCGGGGCTGGCACAGTCGAGATCGCGGACGACCGCGAAAATCTGAAAGGTCGGCCGCGCGAAGAACGACGCCAGACATGGGTTGGATGGCACCTGGAACAGCCGGTTGTCGGTAAACACGACGAAATCGTAGCGACCGAGCGAGGTGGGTAGACCTGCCCGGCCCGCCGCGTCGCCGTCGACCAGGGCCGCCCAGAGGCGTTGTGGTTGCGCCGCTTCGGCAAGTGCGGCGAAGGCCGGCCGGAGCGCCACCGGCTGCTGGCCCGGGATGGCGAAGAGGGTTGGCACGAAGGCTTGACGGCGGGGGATCGCCAGGACTGCAAGGTGGACCTCCGGCGCCGGCACGATGTGGAAGAGACCCGCCGGCTGGGCGACCGCGAGCTTGCTGCCTCGCGGCAGCGCATCGATGCCGGCGAGATCGGCCGAGTAGATCTCGTTCGCCTCGCGCCACACCCACTCGATCAAGCCTAACCGGACAACCAGCACCGCTGCCGCGACGAACCCGATTGCGGCAGCGACGCGCGGGGTCGGAAAGCGTGGCGCGCTCGCGGCAATCAGCAGCAGAAACAGGGCGATGGGGAGCCGGTGATCGGCCCCCGAACCGCCATACATCTGGCTCGGCAATAACAGATAAGCCGTGAAGACAAACACGACCGCCCAGGCAAGCCGAGGCAGAAGACCCAGCCGTCGTGTCCACGCGAGCCAACCGATCAAACCGAGGAACAGAGCAAAGCAAGCGATGTCAAAGGTGCGGTTATAGTTGTCGAACACGCTGAACAGCAGATCGGCTTTGCGCCAGAGCCCGGCATAGCCGACCGTCGCTCGGGCAGCGTCGCGCCGAACGTCGATGAAGAGTGCCGCCGGAACGACGAATTGCGGCGCTGCGATGGTGATCCGGCGGCCGAGCGCCGACCATCGGCGAGCGCGCCATTCGCCCGATCCCGGAAGCATTTCGACGCCAAGGATCATCAGCGCATAGACGCCGAAGGCCGCGATATGACTGACGAAGCACGCGAGCGCCACGAGCGAGGATGACAGCACTCTGAGCCACCAGCGCCGCCCTTCCAGCGCCAACCACAAGGCCGTTCCACCGAGGGCCAGACCGATGCCGAACAGGTAGTTCAGAAAGCCCCACAAGAAGATGCGGTTGTAGAGCAGGAGAAAAGCGAGCAGCGGCCATAGCCGCCAGCCGCCCGTGGCTGCGCGGTTCAGCCACATCGCCCCGCCCGCGATCAGGCCGAAGATCATGACCAGGAACAGCTTCGCCGCGAGGTCGAGCGGCATCAGCCGCGCCAGCGGCGGGACGATCAGATCCTCGGCCAGATTGGGCAGCACGGCCCAGCGCACGGCGTAGAAGGCATCGCCGCCCTCGGCGAGCAGATACATGCGCGCCAGATGGTTCGGGTAATCCACGAGCGGCGGCAGCACCGTCGAAAACACCGGCACCGCCGCCAGCGTCAGCAAAATTCCGAAGGCGCCCCAGACCCGGACGGCGCGACGGTCCAGTCGGCCCGCGATCGTGAACTGGGCGCTTACGGGGTGGGATTCCCGCAGCCTCAGAACCGCTCGACCCACGGACGCAACTCGATCTCCCAGGTCCAGGCCGAGCGCGGCTGGCGCAGCACACTGAGGTAGGAGGCGGCGATGGCGTCGGGGTCGAGCATGCTGTCCGGCCGGTCCGGGGGCTCGACCCGGCCGGGGTTGCGGATCGCGCCGTCGATGACGAAGTGGGCGATGTGAATGCCTTGCGGGGCAAGCTCGCGCGCCATGCTCTGGGCCAGGCCGCGCAGCGCGAACTTGCCCATCGCGAACGCAGCGGAGAGCGGATAGCCCTTGACGCTCGCGGAAGCCCCGGTGAACAGGATTGCACCGTGCGCTTTCGGCACCATGCGCGAGGCAGCCTCTCGCGCGACGAGAAAGCCGCCGAACGCGCTGACCATGATCGCCCGCTCGACCTCGGCCGGAACGAGTTCCGCGATCGGGCCGCGGGCGCGGCCGCTGGCATTGTAGACGACGACGTCGGGCGCCCCGACCGCCGACTCGACGGCCGCGAAGAGCCGCGCCACCTGATCGGCCTGAACAGCGTCGCAGGCGAAGGCCTTGGCGCCCGTCTCGGCGCAAAGCGGTGCCAGCTTTTCGGTATCGCGCGCGGCGAGCGCGACCCGCAGACCCTCGCGCGCGAAAAGGCGCGCCAGCGACGCGCTGAGCCCGCGCCCGGCGCCGACGATCAACGCGGTCTCGTAGGTCGGGTTCGGCATGTTCGGTCTCCTCGGTTGATGTTCAATTACTCGGCGGCCAGCGCGCTCGCCGGTTCGCGATCGAGGCCCGCGGCCGCGATTGCCTGCTTGAGCCGCTCGATCTCGTGGCCCGGCAATTTGACGAGGGGCGGGCGAACGACGGCCGGCGGCAATCTGCCGAGGAGCGCCAGCGCCTCCTTCATGCGGTTGTGCATGTCGAGGAAGGGCGGCGCATAGAAGGCCTGCGCCAGCGGATAGATCCGCTCGTTGACCGCCCGCGCCAGGGCAAGATCGTTCGCCCGGACGGCGCGGAACAACGCCACCTGCAGATCGGCAATCACGCTGCCGGCGCCGGAGAGAAGACCGTTGCAGCCGAGGACTAGCGAGCTCATCAGCCACGCGCTGTGTGTCGTCAGCACATTGACCGGCCGCGGCAGCGACTGGAGCGCGCGGATATTGCGCTCGTGCACCATCGCGTCGCCCGACCAATCCTTAATCGCGCGGATCGACGGCACCCGTTCGACGAGCCGCAACAAGGTCTCGTTCGGGTAGCCGAGCCCGCCCGACAGCGGGTAGTTGAAGCAGATCAGCGGCAGGCTCGTCGCACCTGCGATCGTCGCGAAATGAGCGATCGCCATCTCGGGGCGCTGCTGCCCGCCCATCGCCATGCTCTGCGGCGGGAAGACCAGCAGACACGCCGCACCGCCGGCCTCGGCCATGCGGGCGATCCGGGCCGCTTCGAGGCTGCCGTCGGCGTAAACGCCGGCGACGACCGGCACCCGGTCGCCGATTTCGTCGAGGGTCAGCTCGAGCACCTCGCACTGTTCCTCGATGGTACAGGCGTGAACCTCGGAGGAGTGGCCGTTGACCGTGATCGCCGAGATGCCGTCGACCCCGACTACATCGCGCAGATGCTTGCGGTAGGATTTCTCGTCAATGCTGAAATCGGCGTGGAACGGCAGCAGCACCGCCGGAATGACGCCATGCGGCGTCCAATCTTTGAACCTCGTCATCGCCGTTGCTCCTCAATCCATCAGCAGGCCGCCGGAGAGGTTGATCGATTCGCCGGTAATGTAGGCCGATTCGTCCGAGGCGAGAAAGGCGGCGACCCGCGCCACGTCATCGGGCACCGAGACCCGCCCGACCGGGATCGACTTTTCCCGCTCGGCGGTTTCCGGCAGCCCGTAGCGGCGCTGTTGCGCCTCGATCGCGGTGCGCATCGCCGTGTCGACGACAATCCCCGGGCAAATCGCATTGACCCGGATACCGTGCGGCGCCATCTCGCGCGCCAGCGCCTGGGTCAGGCCGATCACCGCGAACTTGCTCGCGCTGTAGCCGGCGAAGAAAGCAGGGCCGGTCTTGCCGGCCCATGAGGCGAGATTGACGACCGATCCGGAACGTCGGCCGATCATGTACGGCAGCACCGCACGGCTGACGATAAACACGCCTTCGACATTGACCCGCAGCATCGCCTGCAAGGCCTTGAGCGGCATCTCGAGCGCCGGCCCCATCCAGGCAATGCCGGCATTGTTGACCAGCAGGTCGATCTTCTCGAAGCGGGCGAGGGTGGCTTCGACGGCGCGGCCAACCTCCTCTTGCGAGGTCACGTCGGCCGTCACCGCGAGACCGCCGATCTCCGCCGCGGCCGCTTGCGCGGCGGCGCCATCGCGGTCGAGCACGGCAACCGCCATCCCATCGCGCGCGAGCCGGCGCGCGATCTCGCGCCCGATGCCGCCGCCGCCACCGGTGACCAGCCCGACCCGGCCGCTCAACGCGTACATGATCCCTCCTCATCTCACCACCAAAACCCGCGCTCACGTTCCGTTGATCCGGGCTCGGTGACACCAGCCAGCTTGACATTTGACCTCGACCCCTCGGGCGCTCCGTAATCATAACGGCAGCGGGTGGGCACCGATATGAACGGCACGGATCGGCTCCAGCCCGGCTCCCGGGGAAGCATATGACGCCGGCCCGACCAGTCGATACGCATGCAGCCCCCAGGCTGTCGCCAGTCTGCAACATGAAGTTGTATCGTAGATTGGCGGTCGTTGCGTCTGCAGCAAATCTGCAGCAAGATCTCTCCTCAAGGTTGAAATGACGACCAACCCGGCAGGGCCGCGATTGCCTGCGCCAACGGCTCGACATCGTGACGCCCCTACCATTGAGATAGGTCATCGCGATCTCGGCTCCGGCGCGGTGCATCGCCTGAGCGCAGCCCCAGGCGATCGAGCGGTCTTAGCGCTGCCCACATCAAGTGCCTTGCCTGCGCTCAGCACAGGAAGCATCGCCCAAACGTGGGTGTCGACCACTTTCGTGACCTCGGCCCCTTCGCCCGTGGTGAGGACGCCCCCGGCAACCGCCGCCGTGACCGCGGCCATCGCGGCGCAATGTCGGCCGGGCCCGCGATCGGCGGCAGATCCAGATGCACGGGCGGCGGCGCGGCGCGATGATGCGGCTATCCTCCAGGGCGCGTGCCATGGCCGTCCGGGTCAGCGCCTCGACTTCGCCTTCGAGCAGGATCTCGGCGGTGCGCGAGGTGTGGCTACAGCGGCCCGGTGGCTTGCCGGCGGGGTTGCCGGATTGGCCCTTCACGAAGTGGCCCTCCGGGGTCCGCTCCACCTGATATTGCACGCGCGATTCAGGCTTGGGTGGGTCCCCTTATTAAGATAAAGCAATTACGTCGGCCATCGGCGTGAGCCGATTCTCCCCCTCCGTGATTCCTCGCTCTGCGCGTTCCAAGATGCCGCCTCCTTGGGGTGAAATCCATCACGTACTCTTATCACATCAACACGAAATTGTCAATTAAACAATAGACACCGTCCAAAAGTTTCGCCTCGGAAGCCAACGGCGGCGCTCTCGATCACGCTCAGGGAATGGCCGCGCATGAGAGCCCGCGGACGACCAAGCTTTAAGACCGGACGAAGGAGCGGTTCACCCAGGACGAGGTCGAACGGATCAGGCTCTAGCACACCGTTGAGGCTCTTGTTGTCTACGCGGTCGGCATGGCTCTGTATGACCATATTCATTGGCAGCGAGACCGCCTGATGTCCGCACAAACCATAGAGATTCTCAAAATCGTCGGCTCCTTCGCCGGTGCGATCCTCAGCGGCTTGGCAGCTTTACTCATCAGAGAGTGGTTTGATCGGCGACGCGAACGCCGACGGGAGCACCAGACACGCCGGCAGCCTCTTTTCGCTGCTGCGGGACATCTGAGGCAGACATTGCACGAGCTAGTCGAAACGTACAAAGACGTAGCGCCTGAATATCGATGGGGAGAACACACCTGGCGAGATTGCATCGCGTTAAACTTATAAACTACGTGACTCTCGCTGAGGGACAAATGAAACGCCAGACGATTTTATCGGCGCTGATTGCTTGTTTCGCTGTGGCGGCATGCGTCGTCGTGCCCCCAGTCGGTAACGAAACTCGACCGATGACCGCGGTGGATACGAGCTGGCAGGTTGGGAAGGGATTTGATCTCGACGAGGCGAAGACGCTGATCGAATTGTGTACTTCGCTGGATTACAGCGTTGGCAGCCCTTCTTACGATACCCCGGGAGTGGCACAGCCGCAGAATGTCGTCGGTTGGGAGGAAATATTTCCCACACCAGAGAGCATATTGCCAAGTAATGGTCCCCCAACGCCCATTGGATTTTATAAAAACTCATGGGGGCTTTGTCGAAATAGAGCCCTTGATAAAAACAATCTACCTATCTACATCATCGGTATTCGTGGTACTATTGATGATGATAGGAGTATCTTACAGAATGCGCTTGCATCAACGACTTCAGCCCAGGTCAGGATCCAGGCACGCCCTGATCGCGTGCTGTCATTCAAGCTTGCTGAAACGCCGCGGGCGGAGGTGCATCTCGGCTGGACTTACGGGATGGCCGAACTGATGTTCGATCCTCAGCTTGGTATCCTAAAGGCGCTGCACGATCGTGTTCCGCCAGGTAGCCGCATTCTGATCACGGGCCATAGTCAGGGTGCCGCCATCGCGACGCTGGTGCATGCATTCCTCCACTACGCCATCACTGCAGACCCCTCGAACAAGTTCGGCCTCCGAGACAGCCGATATTCGCTGAAATCGTACGTTTTCGCGCAGCCTAAGCCCGGCAACTGGCAGTTCGCCATGGATTTTGCCCGCATCGCAGCCAGCCGTGGAACGGCATTTGTTATCAACAATGACCGGGATTGGGTCCCACAGGTGCCGCTCAGCATCCAATCCTTCGATGAGCCCGGCACGGATTTGGCGGCGGTGCTCAACGCGCAGCCGAGTTTGCGTGGGACCATCAACTCGATTCTGGCAAGCGGCGCGATTGGTTTTGCTCAAGGAGAACGAACCTTAATCGCCTTGCAAATTCAAGACGAGACAATCAGGTCAATCGAGAGAGGCAACCGCTTTGAAGATCGCTATTTATAATCTGGAGCCGCCGCGGACGGCGCGACACCCGCCTATTCCATCAACTATACGGTCGTCGGAACCCAAGTACCTATCTTTGGGTCCGCCTCGCCAAACATTCCCATCGATCACTCGGGGATGGCGCAGCACCACGGGCCAACGTATCGGATGTTGCTCGAGTCGCCGGAGGCGCTCGGCGGCCCGCCGCGGAACATCGAACCGGCGGTGAGCTATAATGGGATGTGACCTGGTCATCCGCTTGTGGGGAACTACCGGACGCGCTCGACGGTCACCCGGGCGGTGCCGAAATTGTTCGGGTAATTGCCGTCCGTCGGCCAGCCAGGCCGTATCGCCAGCGCTGCGTCATTGACGAAGAGAAAAAGTTCGCCCGTTGATCGCGCGGTGATTTCAGCGATTAGTTGTCTCCGCCCGATCCGTTTAGGCACACGCGCCGCCGAGACCGCATCGATCGGCTTGAAGTGATCGGGCTGATTGATGGGGACAACCTCGCCATGCGGCTCGCCTTCCGGTAGCGGTGGAAGGGGCGAAATCGGATTGAGCATAGACTGGTCCCCAATCTAGCACAAATTCCTGCCGTGTCAATAACCCCAGCAAATCCGCCATTTTTGATCCTTTGAATATTATTGAAATATGATTCAAATCGGACTCAATCGGACTCAATCGGACTCGGCATGTTCCAGGTTTTTTCTCCCCATTTTATCCCTGGCTCACCGTCCGTAGGACGTAATTGCGAACTGTCGTCGGATACCATGTCGCCCCGTTGCGTGTACGGACTCCCCGGATGTTCAGTGCCTCAGCTATCCCTCGGTGGGTCGAGCCACGCGCCGCTTTGATCTGGTCGATGATTGGTAGGACGTTCTCGCAGAACGAGTCGGCGTGCTGTGTCTGCGAGACGTGGCCGTTGTGCGATGCTACGGCAAGACGAGGCCCACCCAATTTGACACCTTGGGCTTTCTTCTGTGCCAAGGCTTCCCTAGTGCGATCGGAGATCAGCTTGCGCTCCTTCTCAGCCAGTGCCGCATATACGTGTAACATGAACGGATCAACATCCTTCCCTAGTTCTGAGACGTAGAACGGGGTACGCTTTGAGGCCATAAGAGTGCTGATAAAGGCAACATCGCGAGACAACCTATCCAACTTGGCCACGACCACGGCACCGCCGATCCTCTCGGCCATCCGTAGGGCCGCTGATAGCTCGGGGCGACGTTCCAGTGCATCCGAACCCTTGCCGCTGGCTATCTCTGTAAACTCGCCCTCCAGTGTGTCGCCTTCCTGCTCTATGAACTTGTGCACCCGTTCCCGCTGGGCATCTAGGCCCAATCCAGACTTACCCTGCTCATCGGTCGAAACCGGATAATATGCTACAACTTTCATCTCATCGCCCTCTATCGTAGCCGGTAAAGTTCCCCTATCTGCCCAAGATTTCCTGTACGTGGCTAGGCAATTGTTCTACGATCTTCCGTCTTCCACCTATGGTATTTTCATAAAAGATGCAACGATACCCACTAATATCAAATGGGAGTTTTTTATCTGTCTGCACGAGAAGAATTGTCGGGATTTTTTGCGCATGAGCGTAGCCAACTTCATAGTAGACGTTTGGATTAGGTTCCGTTAAGTCTGCAATCACAATTTTAGATTCCGATATATCATTCTCTATATCCTTTATGATGATGCCAGGGCCTAATCTTTCACCTGCGTGGTATGCAAGGAGGTTATTATCCTTTTCCTCAACTATCGGTTTGATTACATCGGCAAAAAGGTCTTTGATATAGTAATCTTTGAATGGTATTACGACAAATACCTTTTCTGGTGCCTCGGTTACAGATACGTCCTTAAACTCGACTTTGCTCAGGGCCGCCCATGCAA
>Ga0209040_10002186_pt1 | contig 15435 bp, 15 predicted proteins | sample BogFormECP12_OM3_FD_188240 | JGI IMG/M metagenome (GOLD analysis project Ga0209040, IMG submission 188240) | Bog forest soil microbial communities from Calvert Island, British Columbia, Canada - ECP12_OM3 (SPAdes) (version 2) | ecosystem: Environmental > Aquatic > Freshwater > Wetlands > Bog ...
CGGTGACCACCTCGAGGCGGCCCCCCGCCGCGTCCTCGAGGCACCGGCGGTGGGCGGCCACGAACTCCCCCAGGAGCAGCCCCAGCTGGGTGGCGTGGCGGCGGCGGGCCTCGGGCACCGGGGCGTCCTTGTAGCCGCGCAGGACCGCGTAGAGAGGGCTCGGGATCCGGGCCACGCTGAGCGGGACCACCGGGACCAGAGGGCGGCCGAGGGCCTGGGCGGCGGCGGTGCACGCGAAGCACAGAGCGAAGCCGGGGCGGGAAGGGCCGTGGGCGACGGCACAACTCCGGCGCCGGCACCGGGCCGGGCCCGGCTCAGTCGCCGCGGTCGCGATGCAACAGAAAGGTCCCGGTCGCCCGGCTGATCAGCTCACCCGACAAGTCGCGCACCGAGGCCTCGCCGTAGGCAACCTGTCGGGCCATCCGGACCACGTCCCCCCGGAGGCGGTAGGGCGTGCCGAGCCGGGCCGGGCGCATGGTCTCGGTCTTGAGCTCGAGGGTGGCCTGGCTCCGGTCGTGACCGGGCAGGGCCGCGTTGATGGCGAAGTTCATGCAGGCGTCGAGCAACAGGGCGTGGATCCCGGCCTGCACGATGCCGTGGGGGTTGCAGGCGGGGAGTTCGGGGACGAAGTCGCCCTCCACCCAGCCGAGATCCTCGCCGTCCAACCCGTAGCGGGCGAACGACCCGCCCACGGTGGCGATGATCGGCATCCCCCCGTCCCCGAGCCACCGGTCCATGTCCTTGCCCCGAGCCATGGCCGGCCACGCTAGTGGTGGGGCGCTCGGGGCCCCGAACCCACCCCGGGGGGCCCGGCGGCGGCCGGCGGTAGGATGGGCGGACCGAGACCGGCAGGCCACCGCCGCCGGAATGGAGGAGATCACCATGACCACCGCCGTGATCGTCGATGCCGTGCGTACCGCCGGTGGCAAGCGCAATGGCAAGCTTCGCAACTGGCACGCCGTCGACCTCGCCGCCGAGCCCCTGAAGGCCCTCCAGGCCCGCAACGACCTCGACCTGGCCCTCGTCGAGGACGTCATCACCGGCTGCGTCATGCAGGTGGGCGAGCAGTCGCTCAACATCGGGCGGAACTCGGTGCTGGCGGCCGGCTGGCCCGAGTCGGTCCCCGCCACCACCCTCGACCGTCAGTGCGGATCCTCCCAGCAGGCCATCCACTTCGCCGCCCAGGGCGTGATGGCCGGCGCCTACGACGTGGTCGTGGCCGCCGGGGTGGAGGGGATGACCCGGACCCCCATGGGCTCCTCGGTCGTACGCGAGCTCGGGTTCCCGTTCGGGCCCACCATGATGAAGCGCTACGAGGAGCGGGGTGGGCTCGTCGGCCAGGGGATCAGCGCCGAGATGATCGCCGACCAGTGGAAGCTGTCGCGCGAGGACCTCGACACCTTCGCCGCCCGCAGCCAGCAGCTGGCGGCCACCGCCACCGCCGAGGGGCGTTTCGAGAACGAGATCATCCCGTTGACCGTCCGGGACGACGAGGGCAAGGACACGAAGGACACCATTTCGAGCGACGAGGGCATCCGGCCGGACACCACGGTCGAGACGCTGGCCGGGCTCAAGCCGGCGTTCATGCCCGAGGGCGGGAGAGTCACGGCGGGCAACTCGTCCCAGATCACCGACGGGGCCTCGGCGGTGCTGATCATGAGCGAGGAGAAGGCAGCGGCCCTCGGGCTGACCCCGCGGGCCCGCTTCCACGCCTTCGCCCTGGCCGGCGTCGACCCGGTCACCATGCTCACCGGGCCCATCCCGGCCACCCGGGCGGTGCTGGAGCGAGCCAAGCTGACCATGGACGACATCGACCTGGTCGAAATCAACGAGGCCTTCGCCTCGGTCGTCCTTGCCTGGGAGAAGGAGCTCAACCCCGACATGGCCAAGGTCAACGTCAACGGCGGGGCCATCGCGCTCGGCCACCCGCTCGGCGCCTCGGGGGCCAAGCTCATGGCCACCCTCGTGAACGAGCTCGAGCGCACCGGCGGCCGCTACGGCCTCCTGACCATGTGCGAGGGCGGCGGGATGGCCAACGCCACGATCATCGAGCGCCTCGGCTGAGACCCCGGGGACTGCGCCGGTCGGGCCGCGGGCCCGAATCCCGGGCCGGTCGGTAGGATCCGCGTCGTGCGCCAGCGGTGGTTGTCCGCCCGGGCCCTGCAGCTGCACGCGGCGGTCGTGCTGTGGGTGCCGGCCTGCCTGATCGCCTTCTGGTGGCAGGTGCACCGGGCCTTCGACGGCAACGGGCTGAGCTACGTGTACTCGGCCGAGTGGCCGGTGTTCGCCCTGCTCGGGATCTGGGCGTGGTGGGTCCTCGTGCGCACCGACCCCGAGATGGCCGGGGCCCGGGGCCAGCGACGGATGGCCGAGCAGCTCGCCGCGTCCCAGGCCGTATCGTCGGCGACGCCATCGCCGTCGGAGCCGTCGCCCGCCCCGGCGTCGGCGGGCCCGGGCCGGCGGGTCGAGGAGGAGGACGACGAGTTGGCCGCCTACAACGACCGTCTGGCCGCGCTGGCCGACCGGGGCCCCAAGACCTGGCGCAATACGTGAGCGGGGTCGAGGGCGCCCTCCGCCGCTACCGGATCATGGCCTACGTCGTCGGGGTGTTCCTCCTCGTTCTCGTCTGCGTCGGGATCCCCCTCCAGTACGCCGCCGGCAAGCCGGTGGTGGTGCAGATCGTGGGACCGATCCACGGGTTCCTCTACATCGTCTACCTGCTCGCCGCCGTCGACCTGGCCCGGCGAGCCCGGCTCAGCCTGCTCCAGCTGGCCCTCATGGTGGGGGCCGGGTTCGTCCCCTTCCTGGCCTTCTTCATCGAGCACTGGGTGACCAAACAGGTCCACGCGGAGCTGGCGGCCGGCCCGTCCGCCGCCTGACCCCCCGGCCCGGACCCGTCGGCCAGGACTGGACGAGTGGCGAGCACCCTCAGAGCCCGAAGGCCGCCTGCTGCAGCTTCTCGACCACCGCCGGCTCACCGTCCCACTCGACCCGGGCCGCGCCCTGGCGCCCGGACGCCACCAGCAGCAGCTCGGAGGGTGGGCCGGTCACGGTGACCGAGGGGACGGCCGACTTCACCGTGACCCGGCCGTGGCCCGGGGCTTCGAGGACCAGGCCGACGGGCGAGGACCGCCCGATCAGCCGGGCCATGAGCTTCAGGCGTGACCACAGGGCCCGTTCCAGCCCGGGCGCGAGGTCCCGGGCTTCCCATGCCCGCTGGGCCCGCCGGACGTCCTCGTGGTGGATGAAGAACTCGGCCGTGTTCATGGCCTCGTCGATGACCCGCAGGCGCAACGGGAACGGGGGCCCCGAGCGGACGGCGGCGACCAGGTCGGGCCAGCTGCGTCCATCGCGCTGCTCGCGCTGGACCCGCTCGAGGTGGCCCGACAACGGCGGCACCACCAGGCCGAGGGCGGCATCGGGCCGGCGCTCCCGGACGACCAGGTGGGCGGCCAGGTCCGCCGCCTGCCACCCGTCGCACAGCGTGGGGGCGTCTCGGCCGACCTCGAGGAACAGGTCCGCCAAGGCCCGTCGCTCGTGCTGGGCCAGGTCGCTCACGAGATGAGGGGCCTCAGTGGTACCGGGTCGCCATCAGGAACCCCACGAAGATCATGCCCAGCCCCCCCACCAGGTACCAGACCCTGGTCCCGCCCGGGAGGACGTTGAGGTAGTTGAGGAGGATCGTGAGCACGCCCAGGAGGAGGAGGACCAGCAGTGTCACCCCGTACCAGCGCGGGCTGCGCCGGACGCTCTTGGGGATCGGCGGGGTGTAGCGGCCGCTCTCCTCGGCCGGGGTGTAGCGCCCGACCTTGGAGCCCCGGCGACCCGGGGTCCCCTTGGCCGTCGCGCGACCCTCGGCCGACTTCCCCTTGCGCTGGGCCCGTCCGGGCCCGGTGTTCGCCTTGGCCGCCATCGCCGACGAGGATAGTCCCGGCACTCTTGCCTCGGCGCGGCCGGTACGATCGACCGGTGGCGGTTCGGATGCTGGTCGTCGACAACTACGACTCCTTCGTCTACAACCTGGTCCAGGAGCTGGGCGAGCTGGGCGCCGACCCGGTGGTCTTCCGCAACGACGCCATCGACGTGGCCGGGATCCGCCGAGAGGCCCCCGACGCCGTCCTCATCTCACCGGGGCCGGGTCGGCCCGAGGACGCCGGCATCAGCTTGGGCGTGGTGGCCGAGCTGGCCGGGGAGGTTCCCATCCTCGGCGTGTGCCTCGGGCTCCAGTGCATCGGGCAGGCCTTTGGCGGCCGGGTGGTCCGGGCCCCCCGGCTCATGCACGGCAAGACGTCGGAGATCCACCACAGCGGAGACGGGATCTTCCGCGGACTCCCGAACCCGTTCGTGGCCACTAGGTACCACTCCCTGGTCGTGGCCCCCGAGTCGGTGCCGCCCGAGCTCGGCGTCACCGCCACCACGTCCGATGGCGTGGTGATGGGGCTGCGGCACCGGACCCTGGCCGTCGAGGGGGTCCAGTTCCACCCCGAGTCGATCCTGACGCCGTCGGGACCGAGCCTGCTGGCCAACTTCTTGGACCTGGTCGCCGTCGGCTGATCGACGCCCCTGCCGGGGGCCGGCGCCGTCAGCTAGTGGTGCTGGTGGTGGTGGCCGGGGTCGTGGTCGTCGTCGTGGTGGTGGACGGCACGGTCGTCGTCGTGGTGGACGGCGCGGTGGTGGTCGTGGTCGCCGCCTGGCAGATGGTGATCGTCACCGGGGCGCTGGTCTGGGCCGTGGCGCCGGCGTTCGGCGACTGGCTGAACACGTTCCCGTTGGTGGTCGGGTCACAGCTGGTGGTGTTGTTTACCGTGACGTTGGTGAAGCCCTGACCCGACAACGTCGACTGGGCGGCACTCTGGCTCTGGCCGACCACGTTGGGCACGACCGCCGAGCACGGCCCAGTGGACACGGTGAGGGCGACCGAGGTGCCCTTGGGCACGGTGGCCCCCGAGCCGGGATTGCTCGCGCTGACCAGCCCGTTGCCGATCGTGTTCGAACAGTTCTGGGTGGTGCTCCCCACCTGCAGGTTGGCCCCCGCCAGCTGGCTCCCGGCCTGGGCCGGGGTGTCACCGGTGACGTTGGGCACGGTCGTGTTGTTGCCCCCGGCCACGGTGAGCAGGACCTGGGTGCCGGGTTTGGCCGTCGTGTTGGCGGCCGGATTCTGGGCGATCACGGTGCCGCCGGGCGCGTTGCTCACGACGAACCTGAAGCGGTAGCCGAGCTGGGCCGATTCCAGGGTCGCCTCGGCGACGGCGAGTGTCTGACCGACCACGTAGGGCACCGGGACCGGCTTGACCGACGGGCCCGAGCTGATCGTGAGCGACACCCTGTCACCCTTCTTGACCCTGGTGCCGGCCTTGGGCTCGGTCGCCAGCACCGTCCCGGCCTTGGCCTTTGCGATCATCTGGCTGGTCGAACCCACCACCAACCCGTCGTGCCGGATGGTGGCGGTGGCCGCCGCCGCCGTCTGACCCACCAGGTCGGGCATGGAGAAGGTGCTCTTCCCCCCGATGTACCCGAGCGAGCGCAAGAGCAGGATGGCCACCACCGCCAGGGCGATCAGCAGGATCACCAGGGCGGTGCTCAGACGTCGGGTCCGGCGCCGGCGCGCCTCTTCGTCCTCTTCCTCTTCGGTGAGACCCTCGCCGTCGGCCGGCGGTACTACCTGGGTGGCACCATTGACCGCTCCCACTATTTGGGTGGTTCCGACGCCGATGGCCACAGCGCCGATTGCGGTCTGCATCCTTGTCGACCCCGGGTCGACCGCCTCCACCGGTCGTCCTTCGACGAACCGCAGAAGATCTGCGCGCAGATCATCGGCGGTGGCGTAGCGGTCGTCGGGCGACTTGGCCATCGCCTTCATGATCACTGCCTCCAGCGCGACCGGGACGTTGGGCGTGAGGTCGCGGGGGAGCGGAGGCTGGTCCCGCACATGCTTGGACGCCACAGCGACCGGGGTGTCGCCGAGGAAGGGCGGCCGGCTGGTCACCATCTCGAAGAGGACCACTCCCAGCGAGTAGATGTCGCTGCGGGCGTCGACCCCGATCCCCTCGGCCTGCTCGGGCGAGAAGTAGGTGGCGGTCCCCATCACGGCCCCGGTCTGGGTGAGGCTCTCCTCGGTGTTGATGGCCCGGGCGATCCCGAAATCGGTCACCTTCACCTGGCCGTCGGCCGTGATCAGCACGTTGCCCGGCTTCACGTCACGGTGCACCACGCCGTGGCGGTGGGCATAGGCGAGGGCGGCCGCCACATGCGCACCGATGTCGGCGGCCCGGGTCGGAGCTAGTGCCCCCTGGGCCCGCAGGATTGCCGACAGCGGGCTTCCGTCGACGAACTCCATGACGATGAAGTAGGTGCCGGCGTCCTCACCCCAGTCGAAGACGGGGACGATGTTGGGGTGCGAGAGGTTCGCCGCCGCCTGGGCCTCCCGACGGAAGCGCTCCACGAAGGCCCGATCGACGGACAGTTCGGGGAACAGCACCTTGAGCGCGACCGGTCGGTCGAGCAGGCGGTCCCGGGCCCGGTAGACTTGCGCCATCCCACCGCGGGCGATGAGGTGCGTCAACTCGTAGCGATTCGAGAAGACGCGCGTGGTCTGGGCCGGATCCATTGGCGTCAGAGCCTACGCCGTCGTCGTCCGGTGCCCGGGTGACCGCTCAGCGCGCTGCGGCACGTCGGGTGCGGTCGCTTCGCCCGCTCCGCCCGGGCCGCACTCCCGGGTGGGTTCGGCCGCCTCATGTCGTCGGTGGCGTCGTCGGCGCGACGGTCGTCGGCGTGGTGGTGGGCACCGGCTCGGTCGGCGCGGTCGTCGTGACGGGGGGAAGTGTCGTCGTGGTGACCCCCGGCCCGGTCGTCGTGGTCGCGCCCGGAGCGGTGCTCGTGGTGCTCGGCGCGGGCCCCGGTGGTGACGCCGGCGCGGGCGCGGTGGGCGACGGTCCGGTGTAGTGGGGCACGGGCCCCGGGGGCGGCAGCGGGCCGGTCATGGCCAGCGCGGCTTCGATCATGGCCTTCACCACCGGCCCGGCCGCCTCGGCCCCGGTGATCGACGGCGCCGAGAACGGGATGGTCACGGCCACCGCCACCCGGGGCTGGGAGGCCGGGGCGAAGGCGACCATCCAGGCGTCGACCAACTGGTTGTTGAGGCCGGCCTGGGCGGTACCGGTCTTGGCCGCCACCTGGTCCTCGGGCAGGAAGCCGACCCCGCCGGCGGTGCCGGACGTGACCACCTCCTCCATCAGGGGGGTGATGGCCGCCGCCGTGGCCTGGGTCGTCGCCCGCATCCACGGCTGGAGGCCGTAGTTGGCCACCACGTTGCCCTGGGAGTCTCGGATTTGGGCCATCACGTGGGGCTTCATGATCACGCCCCCGTTGGCGATGGCCGCCGCCTCGAGCGCCCCCTGGAGCGTCGTGGCCGCCACGTCCTGCTGGCCGATGGACGAGTAGGCCAGCCCGGGCAGGTCGTTCTGGAGCTGGGTCGGGGTCGGGAAGTTCGACGGGATCACCCCGGGCAGGTCGAGCGGGGGAACCTGGTCGTAACCGAACTGGGTGACCTGCTTGTACATGTTGGTGGCCCCGACGTCGAGCCCGAGGAGGGCGTAGCCCTGGTCGCACGATGGCGGCAGCATCTGGGCGATGGTCCCTCCGCACACCGCGCCTCCGTCGTTGTGGAGCAGCAGGGGGGACTGGGGCAGCTTGGTGGATGACTGGACCGGATAGGACTTGTTCACGAGCAGCGGTGCGTAATCGTAGGCAGCGGCCGTGGTGATCACCTTGAAGGTCGACCCCGGAGCCCACCGCTCGGCGTAGGGGAGCGAGTCGAAGGCGCTGTACCCGTGGCCGTTCTTGGCCAGCATGAGGAAGCGGCCCCTGGTCTGGATCGCCGACGAAGGCGAAGCCAGGAGGTTCGGGTCGTAGGTGGGGTTGCCGTACATCGCCAGGACCGCGCCGGTGGTCGGGTTCAGCACGACCACGGACCCGTCCCGCCCGGCCAGTTCCTGTTGGGCCAAGGCCTGCAGCTTGGGCTGCACCGTCAGGTACACGTCATCGGTGCTTGTGGTGGGGTTGATGAACTGCCCGAGGGAGTGCGGGGGTTGCTTGTGGGACACGAGCTGGTCGTTGTACTGGTACTCGGCGCCCCAGGTCCCGTAGTTGATCGAGTCGTAGCCGACGATGTCGGAGAACAGCTGGGCGGCGGCCTCGGGGTACACCCGTTGGTACTGGTAGTCCGCCCGTCCGGCGTTGGGGATCTTCTGGGAGTAGGCGAGGACCGTGCCGTCGGCCGCCAGAATCGAACCCCTGAGGTTGTTCAGATCCTGCAGCCGATTGCGGGGGTTGGCCGCAGCGGTGGCCAGCTCGGTGGACCGCCGGAACTGGAGGTTGACCAATTGCACCAGCACCAGTGCGAAGCACAGGATCATCACCAAACCCATCCAGCGGATCCGCCGGCCCATCAGTCCCCTCCTCCTCGAACAGGCTCCCCGCCCGATGCGGCTCCCATCATGGTGTCTGGAAGGCGGTTGCGGCGGTCGTGGCAGCCGGGGGGGCGGCGGTCGGCGGTGCAAACGGTGCCGGCGCCCCGGGCTTCCCGCTCACGGGCGGGGGCACGGTCGTCGAGGGGAACGTACCGGTTGGCCCGATCGCGGTGGTCGTCGTTCCCCCCCCGGCGGATCCGTTGTTGATCTGCTGTTGTGCCGCCTTCTCGTTCTGGAGGTTCTGCACGTAGTGCTCGGCTGCACCGAGCGACGGCTCCTCCACGTTCTGCTGCAGCTGGGGGATCCGGATGAACACCACGTCGTTGGTCGTTACCCCTGTCCGGTCGACGATCTTGGGCTTGAACCACAAGATGCCGCCGGGATGGCCCTGGTAGACCACGATCTGGTTCTGGTTCAGCGTCACGTACCAGTCGTCATTGGCGTACCACCGCAGGAGCGCGTAGGCGCCGGCCAGTACCGCGGCCAAGAGGAGGAAGAACCCGATCACCCGGAAGGTGACCCGCCGCGGGATGCCGGCCCGACGGCGCCTCTCCCCTCGGCTGAGCTTGCGCTCCGAAGGTACTCGCCCTGGGCCGACGACACCGTTCCCCAGTACCTCGTCGCCCACCACCCCGATCCCTTCGCCAGCCGGAGGTTCTGGGCCTTGGGGGACCGGCGCCGGGGTGAGGCGCCGCGTCGTCCCGGTCTCCCCTGGCCCTGGCGGAGCCGCGGGCTGGGAGGGCACGACACCGGTCATCGAGTCCTCCCCGGTGCCGTCTGGCGGGGCCGGCACCCGGGCGCCGGGGGCCACCGTCGATCCCTTCGCCCCCGCTGGGCCGTCCGCCGCCAGCACGATGCCGGCACCGGCCGTCCCCCCGACCACCGGGGCGATCACGGTCGAGCGATTCTTGCCCTGCTCGCCGACCAGCACGTCCACCACCACGACCGTGATGTTGTCGTTCCCTCCGTGCTCATTGGCCGCCCGAACGAGCAGCTCGGCGGCTTCGTGGGGATCGGTCACCGATCCGAGGACGTCAGCGATCTGACTGATCCCAACCTCGTTGGTGAGTCCGTCGCTGCAGATCAAGATCCGGTCACCATCGCGGAGGTGCATCTCCCAGAGGTCGACATCCACGTCCGAGGAGACACCGAGAGCCCTGGTCAGGATGTGGCGGTGCGGGTGAACGGCCGCCTCCGCCTCGGTGAGCTCCCCCTTGCGGACCTTCTCCTCGGCCAGGCTGTGATCGTCGGTCACCTGGGTGATGCGCCCACCCGAGTAGAGGTAGGCCCGGGAGTCCCCGACGTTCGCAAGGGCGACGACGTCGCGGCCGTCCGTCCCGGCCACCAACGCCGCTGCCGTCAGCGTGGTGCCCATCCCCCGCAGGTCGCTCTGGACCTGGCTCGCCCGCCAGACGGCGGCGTTGGCCTCTGCGACCGCCTCCCGCAAGCCCTCGATCGACGGTTGCCGGGCGAAGGCCGAGCGGAGGGCGTCCACAGCCACCCGGGCCGCCACCTCACCTCCGGCGTGGCCGCCCATCCCATCGGCCACGGCAAAGAGGTTCTCCCCTTCCAGCGGCAGGTCCTGGTTGGCATGGCGGACCCGGCCGACGTCGGTCGCCGAGCCGGACCGCAGGACGGTCACCTCGTCACCTCGAACACGGTGGCGCCGACCTGCAGGAGGTCGTCTTTCGCGAGCTTGGTCGGCTTGGTGATGCGCTCGGAGTTCACGAAGGTCCCGTTCGTCGAGCCGATGTCCTCCACCCAGAGTTGGTTCCCCTGCCGGTAGAGGCGGGCGTGGAGCGTCGAGCTGTAGACGTCGTACGTGGTCGGGACCCCGCAGCCGGGCGAGCGACCGACGGTCAGCTCGTCGTCGAGGTCGTAGGTGCGGCCGGCCTGATCCTGCGGTTCGATCACTTCTAGGAAGAGTTGCTTGCGCCGTGGCTTGGGGGGCTCGGGCTCGGGCAGCGGTGCACCCCCACCAGCACCGGCGGCGACGGCCGCCGCTTCGACGGCCCGTGCCTCGCGCCGTCGATCGCGGCGGCTCTGGCGGGGACCGGCTGGCCGCACCTCGACCCAGACGGCCCGGATTACCCTGAGGAAGAACAGGAAGATGAGCGCGACCACCACCCACTGGACGAGCCGCACCACGGCCGAGTAGTTCGTGCTGGTCGCTCCGAGGAGCACCGTGCTGACGTCGTCGGTCACGACAGTTCGAACACCAGCGTGGTCGAGCCGACGGAGATCTCGTCGCCGCTCGCCAGATGCTGCTCACGCACCGTGGTGCCGTTGACCCGGGTCCCGTTCGTGGAACCCAGGTCAGTCACCACCACCGCATCACCGACCCGGCGCAGTTCGGCGTGGCGCCGGCTGACGTTCGGGTCCCCGAGCACGATGGTGCACTCGGGCAGTCGCCCGATGACGACCGGGTCGGTCCCCACCTGGACCCGATTGCCGTCCGGCAGGACCAGCTCAGCGAAGGCCACCGCCTCGGCGCCCTCCACCACCTCGGCCGTGATCGAGAACCGGCCCGGGCGAAGCTTCGTCCCCTCGAAGATCTGCACGTCGACCGGACCGACGAAGGTGTACCCCTCGATCCGGGCGTGCTCCCGGGCGGCATCGGCCAGCTCCCGGGACAGGGCATCGATGAAGTTTGCAAAGCGGTCCACGTCCGCACTGGCCAGGGTGACTGAAAAGACATTGGGCGCGATGAGACCGTGGACGCCCACCCGGCGGTGGAGGTCCATCTCGCGTGTCATCTTCCGGCCGATCTCGATCGGCTGGAGATTGCTCCGGAAGGGCTTGGCCAACGTTCCTTCCACCAAACGCTCGAGGCGCTCCTCGAACTGCTGGAGTCCCATGGTTCGCGCAATCCTACCGGTAGGTGGTTGTTTCCGAGGAAGCACGGGCCCGAAAATCCTGGTCAGCGGAACGATTCTGCCACCGTGGGGGTCGAGTAACCTGCGATGGTCACTCGGGCGAGTGGCGGAATTGGCAGACGCGCAGGATTCAGGTTCCTGTGTCCGAAAGGATGTGGGGGTTCAAGTCCCCCCTCGCCCACCCAAGGGGTCTCGACATAACTGCCCCCGACGTGTCGACACAACTAAAGGTCAGACGAGGGGTTCGGTCCCTACTGGGTCCCAAACGGTTACGCGACGTGCTGCCTATCGGCCGTTCTGATTCTTAGATGAGCTTGGGCGCGAGTCGACCCCCGCGGGGACGCGCTGGACCAGCGTGATCCCTCACCGAAGCGAGCGTTGCGACCTACGCGATCAGAGGTGGATCCGGACCGGAAGGATGGGAGTCGATGGCGGCCACCCCACTCGAGTCGGGCAGCCAGTCGGTCAGGTCCCGGGTAGCCCGGCGCCGGGGCAAACGACGGACCGTGCCGCTGGCCTCACCTTCAGCCTCTGCCCGGTAACTCTCGATCTTGCGGAGGTTGGCCGCACACAGCAGGAACGCGGTGAACACGCTCTGGGCTGCGACCCCTCGGATCCGTCGGCGTTCGGGGTCGTCGAGGGCCTCGTGGGAGCCGTCCTTGATATAGCCATTCATGCCCTCGACGGAGTTCCGTAGGGTGGCATAGGTGGCATGCCACTCGTCGCTCTCATGGAGTAGGGGCTGGGCGAACTTAGCTCCCGCCTCAGGGGGGACGGTGATGCTCTGAGCGGTGCAGATCTTGGGCGGGTGGGCCCGCAGGGCGTCGGTGACTGGGATCCGGAGCCTCCCGCGGGTTGATGGGCCCTCTGAGCTGGGCTTGATCTCACATCGGGCCACCGGTGAGGGCTTGGAGGCCGGGCACCGGGCTCGGACGTGGCCACCAGGATCGGGGCCGGCCTTGGGAAGAATGGCGTACTTCCACCGCTCAACCATGAGGACCCGGTGAGTCCACTCATCGATGGTGCCGTCACGGAGGTCTCGGGTGGCGTTGATCAGCTTCTCGGGCATCCCCGGGCAGTACCAGCCGCCATCGACGAGGAGCATCCCCTGGTAGGAGTCCTGGACGCCCAACTGGTCGACCTTGTAGTCGAGAACGAGGAGACAGCCGAGGGCCCGGGCCGGCAGCTGGAAGTCCTCGGGCTTGGCGTTGGAATAGGCCCGGTCCCCGGCCAAGTAGTGGGCCGGGTGACCTCTTTCGTGGATGCTCCGCAAGGCCACCACGGCGTTGCGGCCTGGCTGGGTGCCCGGCTTGTGCAGAGGGGCCATGCCCACCACCAGGCTCGGCATGGCCTGGGGGTCCGACGGGTCGTCGCTGCCACTGACCACCAGTGTGGCCTCGTAGCCCCACACCGAGAACTTGGGCTCCACCTCCCCATCTCTTCCGGAGCGCTCCCCACGGTGGTACCAGTCAGCGTCGGGATCGGCCGAGTGGGTGATGACCTCCGGCGTGGTCCCTTTTCGAGTGCGCTGCTTGCGTCGGTCGGGTCGGGCGAAGGCCGGAATGACCGTCATGTCGACCGCTGCCGACCCCTTCCACCGGCGTCGGACGGCCCGGGGCAGGGTGCGGATGCTCATCTCGAGGATCTCGTTGATGAACCACGTCAGACGCTCACGGCGGCGGTCCCACTCCTCATGGGTGCGGGCACCCCGATGGAGCTCCATGAGGATGACGAAGTCCACATCATTCAAGCGCCGGTTCTTCGGTGTCGGCGACGGGTCCATCAGATCCATCAAGCGGTGGAACCGGGTCCGCACGTTGCGGTAGACGGCATCCCAGCCCCGGCGGTCCAACCGCTCGGGCGGCTTGGGCACGCCCAGGGCGTGACGCATGGTCGGGGAGATCTGGCGGAAGAGCACGTCGGTGAAGGTGGTGGCCAACATGGGCTGACCGTGTGGGTGCCGAGAATGCCATCCGGAGCCCCTCAACTGGACTTTCATCGGCGGGAGGATCCCGTGGAAGCTGGGCTATGGCGCTGTCCTTCTTCTATCTGGCGTTCGTCCGACTCATCCAGTTGTTCCGACTCCGCTGTTCTGAGAACAGCGAACTGGCGGTTGAGATCGTCATGCTCCGCCACGAGGTGGCGGTGCTCCGCCGGCAGGTGTCCCGCCCCGCACTGCGTCCCGCCGACCGGGCGCTGCTCGCCGGGCTCAGCCGGCTCCTTGGGCGTCGGCGCCTCGGGAGGTTCTTCGTTCAGCCCGAGACCCTGCTTCGCTGGCATAGGGACCTGGTGCGTCGTCGATGGACCTTTCCCCACCGCTCAGGTCGACCGAGCGTGCCCTCCGGCACCGTTGGGATCGTCCTCCGGCTGGCGAGCGAGAACCCCACCTGGGGCTATCGAAGGATCCATGGCGAACTGGCCACGATGGGCATCGGGCTCGCGCCATCGAGTGTCTGGGCCATCCTCCGCCGCCAACGGCATCAACCCCGCCCCAGTTCGGACCGGCGTGGGTGATCCAACAGGCCCGCAATCTAACGATGGTGCTTGGCGAGCGGGCTCGCCCAGTCAGATTCCTGGTACGGGACCGGGACTCCAAGTTCACGGCCGCCTTCGACGAGGTCTTCCACGCCGAAGGAGTTTGGATCATCCGGACACCGATTCGAGCACCACGAGCCAACGCCTTCGCCGAGCGCTTCGTCGGCACGATCCGTCGGGAGTGCCTCGACCGGATACTCATCTTCCACCGTCGTCAGCTCGAGGTCGTCCTCGCCCAGTACGTGGACCACTACAACATCCATCGGCCACACCGCTCTCTCAACCAGACATCCCCGCTCATGACCTCCCTGGTGCGGCCGCCGAGCTCTTCTCCAAGTACGGATCAAATGCGAAGATCGGACCGACTGGGTGGCCTGATCCACGAGTACAAACTCGCTGCGTGAGGCAACCGGATGGGATTCTCGGCACCCACAGGGTCCCGGCGCTCGATCCGAAAGCAGATCTGCAGGGCGCGACATCAGAGCCCGACCGACGATACCGCGGCGCCTCACGCCCATGATGTGGTCCGCTCGACGAATCGATCACGACCACAGACCCGCCGCCGACTCTGCCGTCAGCCGGGGGTCGGACGAATGATCGAGGTTAGGGGTATGCGGCGGACTTCGAACTGGACACCCTGATTAGCCCATGAACTGCCCAATAATCTTGGGTACCTTGTTGCGATCTTTGACGTCGTAGGCCTTGGAGCATTCAACGCTGCAACCGCGCCCTTTTCAGGTCGACAGTGCCAGCGCCATGGTGACGTGTCGCCAGAACGTCCTGCCCTGGCTCGCTTCTTTGCCCTCGCGAAGCGCCGCAGAGAATGCAGGGCCATAGACGTTTGTCACCTTGCCCCCTTTCATCTGGATCTGATAGCCCCCCGGCGAGATGGCGAACGTCTCTTGAACGTTGCCGAGATGATCGAGCGGCTGCTTAAGCGAATTGTCCGTGAAGTAGGAAGGAGTGACAAAATTGCTGACAGGTATTTTTGAGCCGTCGTTCACAGTAACGGTGTAGCTATCTCCCTGCACCGGGTCACAGGCCTCGGTCGCGACAAGACATTTGAGACGGTCGCTGAACGACCAGGATGCACAGAAGATATCGCATTGGAGTTCGACGGCCTCGTGGCTCGTTGCGCCAGCGACAGTCTCTCCTGCTTGCAGGGTAGTCTCCACGGCGATCTTGCCTGCCGGGACGCCGTTCGGTTGCACGAAGTGGTACGCCAGCGCTCCCGGAACATCGGGGATGGTGTCAACCAGGAAGAAGGGGTACGACGACGAGTCCGGAGCCGTGCCGGTGCTCACGACGATCGGTTGACTGATATCCCATGCAGGGGCGACGTCGTTGCTGAGCTGGCGGGTACAGGCCTCCGCGATATTCGCTACTTCTGCGTCGCTGACGCTGGCTGACTGATTGATCAACACAATGCCCATGGGGTGGTCCCTCCATATCGTTTACTCGCTGTGATCGATTCTTGAAAGGTAACTACTCAGGTCCCCTGACCGCCGCATCCACCACCAGGGAATTCGACGCGCGTATCGTTGGGAATTCCGACC
>Ga0209040_10002187_pt1 | contig 15433 bp, 15 predicted proteins | sample BogFormECP12_OM3_FD_188240 | JGI IMG/M metagenome (GOLD analysis project Ga0209040, IMG submission 188240) | Bog forest soil microbial communities from Calvert Island, British Columbia, Canada - ECP12_OM3 (SPAdes) (version 2) | ecosystem: Environmental > Aquatic > Freshwater > Wetlands > Bog ...
GAGCCTCCGGCAGGCGTCGAGAACCATCTGCGCGTCCAGGTGACACACCGCGCCGGTATTGATCTGGACGACCGGGACGCCGCAGGCCGCAATGCGGCGCGCGTCGTTATCGGTCTGCTGATCCCCTTCGATGACCGCCCACGGACACTCGGCCGCCAAGTCGCGCAAGGTGCGCTCGAGCAAGGTGGTCTTGCCGGCTCCCGGCGAGCTGACAAGATTGACGGCCACGATATTGCGGCCTTCGAACCAGCCTCGGTTACGCGCGGCGATCCGATCGTTCTTGGCCATGATGTCGGCTTCCACCCGCACGGAGCGCGGGGCGGAGCCTTCGTCCCCGTGAGAGTGCGGCTCGCCCGGCGCGTGGGGATGCGCGTGGACATGATCTCCGTGGCGATGGAGATGCTCGGGCTCGCCGCAGCCACAGACATCACACATGGCCACCCCCGTCCTCGGCGGTCGAAAAGCTCGTATCCATTCGGCCAACCCTAGGGGAGCCAGCCTGCCTCAATATAGGGCTGGAGGCAACTGTCGGCTCATTTCCGCTTGCCGATAGTTTTGCCCGATTGCTTAGAACCTGAGCAGACTGGCGTGCTTCACTCGGTGGCGGGTCCTGTAACTGTCGATACAATCGCAGCGCGAAGAGGACAGCGAGCGTGCCGACAAAAACCCAGGTAAGTGGCAGAGGTGGAACCTGAGCGATCTCGGTCGCGCCCCAGGCGACGCCTAAAAGCAAGGTTGAGGTGACCGAGATCGAGATGAGACCAGCAAAGACGCGGTGATTCTCCCGCCGCCACCTTTGCACCCAGAGAGCGGCGGTTGCCGCGACGAACCCCACGCCGCTCGCCAACATCAGAAGGTTGGGCACCATGTATCCTCCTTGTCCCTGCGGCGCCGAACGCTGTCACTCTTCTTCCGAGTACCGATCGGAAAATACCGATCGGGCGATCTTCGACTGCATGAAGCAGCTGTGACCCACGATCCGCGCACTGGCCAGTTATGAGCAACGCTCTATCGCGAATTATCCCGGCAGCTTTTTCGACGCTTATTACGGCTTCGGTCATGCACCGATCCTTGGGGAGAAAGCGGGTCGTGTCTTTAACCGGGGTTAATCGGGATGCCACTGCCGCACACGTGTCAGACGCATAATCGATGGACGCAAGGAATGCACGCCCCCTCAACCTGCCTGCACCTGCTCCGTGAAGATCTGCGTCGGTGGGAGACCCCGAGCCTTGGCCACTGCCTTCACCGACTCCAGAAGCACAGGCGGGCCGCAGACATAGACATCCGGGAGTTCGGTCGCTTTGTCGAGTGCCGCAGCGAAGGCGTCGGCGGCGGTGCCGGTCAGTCCGGACCAGGAGCCTTGCGGATGCCACACGGTGAGCATGACCTTGAGCTTTGGCAAGGCTGTCTCGAGTTCGCGGATGGTGGCCTCGGCACCAAACATCTCGTCCTCCCGATCCGCAGCGAAGATCAGCGTGGTCGGCTGCATGTCCTGAAGATCAGCGAGACGCCTCAGCATCGACAGGATCGGACCAAAGCCGCAGCCACCGCCGATCAGGTAACGGGGCCGGGCGCTGGTCTCGTCAAGCGCGAAACGCCCCAACGGCCCCCGCACCCGAAGCCGGTCGCCCGGACGAGCCCGCTCGGCGAGGTAGGTGCTGAAAGCGCCGCCCTTGTGCAGCCGGATCACGAACTCGAGCCGGCCGTCCCAGTTCGGCAGATTGGCCATCGAATAGGCGCGGCGGATTGTCGTCCCGGGAATCCACACCTCCATATACTGACCGGGGGTGAAGTCGGCGGCGGTGCCGAGCGCCGGATCTGGGGTCAGCGCCAGGGTCACCACCACCGCACTGCTATCGACCGGCTTCAGGCTGACGATCGTCGCCTCGCGCCGCGGAATTTGCTGATGATGGACGTCCGCCTGCGGATAGGGAACATCGATCACGAGATCGCCTTCGGGGCGGCAACGACAGAGCAGCACGCCGCCCGACGGCGCATCGGGAAGCGCACCGTCGCCGATCTGGCCGAGTTCGTAGTGACCCTGGCTGACATGGGCGTGGCAAGCGCCGCACGTGCCTTCATGGCAAATGGCTGGCAGGCAGAGGTTGGCCGCCGCCGCGGCGTCGAGGATGTAGTCGGACTGGGCGGAGGGGAACGTGAAGTGCGCGTCGTCGCGCGTAAGTAGAGTGATGTTGGGCATGTCGCACACCTTGACGAGCCTCGAGGTCGAGGCCTGAAGAACTTCGGCGAATGGCCGGGGCGAATGCGCCGCCCCGGCCGCTTGCGTTATGCCGCCCGGCGCTGCAGCGCGGCTTTGAGATCGGCGTCAGCCGTGGTGATCGGCTGAACGCCGAACCGCTGGACCAGCACGTCCAGCAATGCCGGGGTCAGAAACGCCGGCAGCGTTGGGCCGAGGCGCACATTGCGCACGCCGACAGCGAGCAACGAGAGGAACACCGCCACAGCCTTTTGCTCAAACCAGGAAATAATCAGCGACAGTGGCAGTTCGTTGACCCCGCACTTGAAGGCTTCGGCCAGCGCTTTGGCGATCACCAGCGCGGAATAGGCGTCGTTGCACTGGCCGCAATCGAGCAGCCGCGGCAGGCCGGCCACAGTGCCGAATTCCTGCTCATGGAAGCGGTACTTGACGCACCCGAGCGTCAGGATCATCGAATCCTTCGGCACGGCTTCGGCAAATTCCGTATAATAGTTGCGGCCGTGTTCTGCGCCGTCGCAGCCGCCAATCAGGAAGAAGTGATTGAGGGCCCCGGATTTCACGGCATCGACCACTTTGTCGGCGACGCCGAGCACGGCATGATGCCCGAAGCCTGCGGTGATCGTCCGCTCCGGCTCGCTCGCGGCGAAACCGGGCAGGGCGTGCGCCGCCTTTACGACGAGGCTGAAATCGCCGTTATCGATATGTCGCAGGCCCGGCCAGCCGGCCGGACCGGTCGTGAACATGCGGTTGCGATAGGTTGGCTGTGGCTCGATCATACAATTCGACGTCATGACGATCGGGCCGGGGAAGGCGGCGAAATCGTTGTGCTGGTTCTGCCAGGCGCCGCCGAAATTGCCGGCGAGATGGGGATGGGCGCGCAGCTTCGGATAGCCGTGCGCCGGCAGCAGTTCGCCATGGGTGTAAACGTTGATGCCGGTGTCCTTGGTGGCTTCCAGGATCGCGCCGAGATCGCGCAAATCGTGGCCTGAGACCAGGATCGCCTTGCCGGCGATCGGCGTAATGCGTACCGGCGCCGGCGTCGGTTCGCCAAACATGCCGGTGTTCGCGGCGTCGAGCGCTTCCATCGTCGTGAAATTGCAATGGCCGAGCGCCACAGCCTCCTCCAGCATCACGTTCAAATCGGTCGGATCCCCGGCGAGGAAATCGAGCGTATGGGCGATGCCGTCGGCACTCGCATCGCGCATCACGCCGAGGACCTGGGCGTGGTGCTCGTAGGCGGCGGTACCCTTGAGCCCGAAGAGCAGCAGCCCGCGCAGGCCGACGACGTCGGCGCCCAGTGTCTCGATGCCGGCCCGCACGCCGTGCGCAGCGGCTTGGGCCAGCAGGCCCAGGAGCGTATCAGCCGGGACGAAGGCAGCTGGCCCGTCCAGCACTTCCGGCGCTTTGCCGGCGGCACGCGATGCCGCCTCATAGGCGACGCGCAGCCGGTCGCGGATCTTGGCCGCGTCGGCGATCATTGCAACGAAGCGGTTGTGGTCAAAGTTGACGTTGGTCAACGTCGCGAACAAGGCGAAGAGCACAAAGCTGTCGGCCTCACGGTCGGGCCGGCCGAGCGCGCCGAGGCGCGTCCGGTACTGGCCGATGCCCTTGAGCTGGTAAATCAGCAGATCCTGCAGATCGGCCGTGACTTCATCCTTGCCGCAAACTCCCTTCGGACCCGCGCAGCCGGGGCCCGCCTCAGTGTGCCTTGTCTGTTCACATTGGAAACAAAACATGTTGGGCTTCCTATTCGCTAGACGTGGCGGCTGGTGATGCTTGTCAGCTAATCAGCGCGCTGTGCATCTTCGACAGAAGCGCAGAACCGGCTTTAACCTCGACCAAGCCGAGGGTTAGAAAGCTTTTTTCGGCGCCGCGGCCGAGGGGTGGAACAGCTGCTCGCCATTGACCTTATAAGCGCCGATCGCGGCTTGGCCTTCGGGCGAGGCGAGCCAATCGGCAAACCGGTGGGCAGGTTGCTGCTTGGCCTGGGGATGCTTTTGCGGATCGAGCAAAATTACATCGTAGCGGTTCAGCAATTTCGGATCGCCTTCGACCAGCACGGCAAGATCACCCTTGTTGCCGAAGCTGAGCCAGGTGCCGCGATCGGACAGCGTATAGGCGTCCATCGCCGATGCGGCGTTGAGCGCTGCACCCATGCCGCCGCCGATATCGCGGTCCCACGATCCGCCGCCGGCCTTGACCGGATCGATATCGGCCGCACGCCACAGGCGGCGCTCGAGGGCATCGGTGCCGCTCTTGTCGCCGCGCGAGACAAATGGCGCGCTAGCCGCGGCGATGGCTTGAACGCCGCCACCGCGTCGTGGCCGCCGGCGATATGCGCCGGATCCGAGCGGGGACCGACCACGATGAAATCGTTCCAGGCGATCTGCCGGCGATCGACGCCGTGTCCTTCCGCAATGAACTGCTGTTCGGCCTCCGGATCGTGCACCAGCACCAGATCGGCATCGCCATGCGCCGCCGTCGCCAGCGCCTGGCCGGTGCCCTGCGCGAGAACGCGCACTGTGATGCCGGTTTTCTTGGTGAATTCGGGGAGGATGTGCGCGAGGAGTCCCGAATTCTCGACTGAGGTCGTGGAGGCGAGCGTGATCGTCTCGTCGGCTCGGCTCGGCCCGCCGGCAAATATCGCGGCACTGATTAGGATTGCCGCGGCTAGATTCTGTCTCACCACCACCTTCCTCCTCTGGTACCGACGGCGAAAATCGTCGTGCTGACGGCGACGCTGATTCCGATCAGGACAAGGCCGAGGCCGAGGGCGAGCGACAGATTTCCCTCGCTGGTCTCGAGAACTATCGCCGTGGTCATTGTCCGTGTGTATCCGGCGATATTGCCGCCAACAATCAAGATGGCCCCCACCTCCGAGATCGTTCGGCCGAACCCGGCGAGAACCGCCGTCACCAGCCGGGTCCGCGCGATCGCGAGCAGGTGAGGAATGGACTGCAATCGCGTTGCGCCGTCGACTTGGAATGCTGCACCGTACTCTGCCCAAGAATCAGCCGTCGCGTCGTGAACGAGTGCCGTCACTATCGGGATTGCGAGCAGGGCTTGTGCGATCACCATCGCGCCAGGCGTGAACAGCAGGCCGAGCACGCCGAGCGGGCCCGACCGGGAGAGGAGCAGGTAGAGCGCCAGACCGACGACGACCGGCGGCAGCCCGAGCAGAGCGTTGACGGCGATCACCAGAATTCGTCGCCCTGGGACGGCATAGACGGCGAGCGCTGCGCCAAACGGGGTGCCGAACAAAGTTGCCAACGCCGTAGCGGAAATGCTGACAGTGAGCGAGAGGGCGATAATGCGGCCGAGCGCATCGGTCTGGAGAACCGCCCAAAGATCCGAGACGGACACCGATCAGCAAAGTTCTGCGATGGCATACGGCCGACGCTGCCGAGACTGGGCATTTTTTCAGCAAGGATTTAATCTAAATCAATTCGTTTGGCACGCGAAGGCGCGAAATCTGTCGATAGGCAATCCGACGGATCCTGCGATGAACAGCCCAGCCCTGAGCGCACCCACTCCTCGCCGCGAAAGCGAAGCCGTTATTCTTGCTCTCAGTTCCGCCCGCGGCACCGAAGACGAGCCTCGGCCGAACAAGCACGACGCGGCAGCAACTCCGCCCGCTTCCGCAATGGGATTTCCGGGCGTCGATTTCCGTCGCGCAGCCCTAGCCCGACGTCAGACCGCCGCATGGCGTGGTTTGAGCGGGGAGGTTGTCCGGATATGCAAGCAGGAAGCCTTCCGGTGCGATTATCGCGGACCGGCGCACCTGCTGATCGCCTATCAGCGCGCCACGCGGCAAAAGGGCGACAGCACTCTCGAAGATCTGCCGCGATCGACGCTGCGTGACCTCAGCGGCAAGCTGACCTTCGTGCCGGCGGGCAGCAGGTTTCGGGAGTGGCACGACCCGAGCGGGCCGGTGCAGGCCACATACCTCTACATCGATCCGGGCGGACCGCTGATGGATGCGGTGGCTGGCTTCGCCACCGCGCAGTTCCCGCCGCGGCTCTTCTTTGACAGTCATGCCCTGTGGGAGACGGCGCTGAAGCTCGCAGCACTGATCGAGGCCGGCCCATCGACTTGCCGATGTTATGCCGAAGCGCTGTGTGTCGTCCTCGCACACGAGCTGCTGCAACTCGACGGTGGCAGGACGTCGGCCGCACCAGCACTGCAAGGTGGTCTCGCCAGCTGGCAGCGGCGGGTCGTCGCCCAGTATATCGAGGTGCACCTCGCCGACCAGATCTCACTGGCGAAGCTCGCCGAAATGGCACGGTTGAGCCCCTATCACTTCTCCCGTGCGTTCAAGAAGTCCTTCGGGATGCCACCCCGTCGTTATCATATGAACCGCCGGATCGACTGGGCGAAGAGGTTATTGGCCGAGCCGAGCCTATCGGTCACCGACATTGCACTCGAGGTGGGTTTCGCAAACACGAGCTCGTTTTCGGTCGCTTTCCGAAACCTGGCGGGACGGCCGCCAAGGGAATATCAACGAAGTCTCGTGTGATCGGCACGACCGCCGGCACCTCCATGAGGTCCAGTGAATTCGGGCTATGTCCCTCAGCTCGTGATCCCCGCGAAAGCGGGAATCAGCGGCGGAAGCCCTTGCCCGTCCGGCCCCCGTTCAGGCCACGGGCAGCCTCCGGACCCCCGCTATCGCGGCGTGAGGGCGCGCTGGAAGGCCGGAGCCGCATTGCCCCATCGGCTGAGGTTCCTCATAGTGTCGACAGATAGGCGGTCACCTCACTAATCCGCTCAGGGGTCAGGTTCATCGAAACCGCGTGCATCGTCACGTTCTGCCGCGCCCAGGTCTCGAACGCCTCCAGCTGACGGGCGAGATAGTCCTGATACTGTCCGGCCAGACGCGGAATCGGGCCATTGCCTTCTGCCCTCGCGCCGTGACAACTGATGCAGGCGGGGATGCTCTCGGAGGGAATGCCCTCAGTGTATACCCTCTTGCCGGCGGCTATTTCCGGCGAAACGCCGGGTTCGCCGGCAACCGGGGCCTGGGAGGCATAGAAGGCGGCGATGGCTTCGATGCTGGGGTCGCTCAAATGCGCGACCAAGCCCCACATCGTCAGGTAGTCGAGGTAGTTCTGCGCGTGTGGTGCGGTACGAGTGTCGTTGCGAAAGGCCTGGAGCTGCGCGACGATGTAATCCTTATGCTGGCCGGCGAGGCGCGGAAACTTCGACGAAACACTTCGGCCGTCCGGGCCGTGACAGGTCGAGCAGAATTGCAGGACCTCGGCCACGTCCGCCGCGCTCGCGCCTTCGCGGCCCATACCGCTCCACGCTGCGGCAATGAGCGCGACGAATGCAAGCATCTTGATGGTGCCGCACGCGGTTGTCGGACGCCGAGCCTTGTTGTCAACCATTTCTCTCTCCCCCATAAGGCCGAGGCGGTGGCTAGAATATTTTCGCGACACGAAAGAGCAAACCGAAATTCTGTTTGAATTGACCGGACACAGAAACGTCATGGTTGAGGGAGAGGTTAAGCTGCCACGTGGGCGCGACGAACTGTTGATAGGTGAACCTGATCTGCTGCTCGTGGGTTTGCGATCCCGTAACAACGCCGTCGAGTCTCTGAAAGCCACCGAAAGTGCCCGCGTAGCCGACCGAGATAGTCCCGTTTCCCAGCGAGGGGATCGCGTGCCGCACCACATCCGAAATATCATAGCTGATCCATGTGTAGACGTTATACGTGTCGTCTTGGCTTAGCGTCTGGTGGCCGGTGCCGGCATTGGGATTGTTGCCGTAGTAAATCCAGTCAGCCGCCACGTCGAACGTAAATTTCTCGCCAACCCCCTGAGTGATGTCCAGCTGAACATCGTTCTGCCAGCGGTTGGCCCCAAGGTTCAGCGCTCTGTCTTTGTTGTAGGTGCCGATAGGCACCGAAAGCCAGTCGGAAATGGAAATCCAGCTCTTGAGATCCGGACGACTGAGGGGCCAAAACGTCCCCGAGAGGATCGGATCCGATACCCCGGAAGCATCGTCCAAGCGGAAGCCATTGATCTTACCATTGTATTCAACACCAAACGGCAGCAGGAATTCAAGAAGGTAAGGGTGATCAAGAACCTGGTTGTAATAGAGGGGACGGAAAATTCCGATCTGGCTCTGGAGACCGGTGTGGTTCTTGGCGGTTCCGGTGATCGTATTGTTCAGTTCGTTTCGCGTACCGTATTCATAGTAGCCCATCAAGATGATCGTACCGGGCGTTGCCGGAACGAAGTCGAATGGCTGGTAGTCAATCGCCCTACACGGTGGCGTACCAATGATTGCAATCGCAAGTCCGGCGCATAGCGTCAGGATCTGCTTGCAAAGCGTCTTCAACGCGGATCTCAGAGGCTTGCCGAATGCGTGCGCCGTCGCCGCCGTCATCGTCTTCGCCATTGTTGTCTCCCCTTCTCCAAACTCTCTCGACCCCACGCGCCTCCGATTCCGCCGAATTACTCGCAGTCGAACGACTTGACGCGGAGCTCCCGTCCTCGCAGCAGATGCGGAGCATAGGATCCGCAGCGCGGGCAAGATGAAACCAGTTTCGCCGGTTCGAATTCGCAGGCGCAGTCTCGGCAACGGGCCTGCAAGGTAATCGTTTCGATCGCTAACTCCGCACCCTGCGCCAAGGTGTCGGCGGCAACGATGTCGAAGCAAAATCGCAGTGCGTCCGGTTCGACGCCCGCAGCAACCCCGACCCCGACCACGACCCGGGTGACCGCATGCACGCCCTCCTCGCGAGCGCACTCGACAACGAGGTCGACAATGCTTTGGCTCAGCGCCAGCTCGTGCATCGGCCCTCTTCAACCAGTACACCCGGTGGGTGGAAAACTGACGACACAGACAGGATTGCCGGGCGGCGCGCCTCGCCTTTCCTCGCTGGCTAAATCCGCAAGCGTCAAAGGCATGATATGTCGCTTCTCCTCCTTGCTTCAATGCGCGTTGTGGTAGAATATCGCGGCAGCGGCGGTGCCGTTTGTCTGAATCTGCTAAGAGTTTCGTCGAGTTGCTCGAATCGGCCTCAGCGGCGCTGGCCGGCGGCTTGCATTTGACCGAGTGGCGTACACTTGACAGGGCGGTATGTCGATGCGCGCTCGATTGAACGACGCCGGGACGGTTGAGAGAGTACGATCGCGTATCCTCGTGCGCGGTGCCGTGCAGGGTGTCGGGTTCCGGCCCTTCGTCCACCGCCAGGCGACGGCGCTCGGGCTTGCGGGCTGGGTCATCAATTCGAGCCAGGGGGTCGTGGTCGAGGCCGAGGGCGATCCCGAGCGGATCGGCGCGCTGGTGCGGAAAATCCGTGAAGGTCCACCAGCCAATTCCATTGTCGAATCCGTCGAGACGCGCGCGATCCCGGCGTATTGGGACGACGGATTCGAGATCCGGGCCAGCGACGCGGCCGGCGCGTGCACCGCCCAGGTGCTGCCCGACTTTGCGACTTGCGCCGATTGTCTCGCCGAGCTGGCCGATCCGTCGGACCGCCGCTACCGATACCCTTTTATCAATTGTACGCATTGCGGGCCGCGCTACAGCATCATCGAAGACATCCCATACGATCGAGCGCGGACATCGATGTTGCGCTTTGCCATGTGTCTGACCTGCCGCGCGGAATACGACAATCCCGCCGACCGGCGGTTCCACGCCGAGCCCAATGCTTGTGCCGACTGCGGCCCGCGTATTGCGTTCTGGAACGCATCTGGTGCGGTGCTCTGCCACGATGACGACGCGCTGACTGCCGCTACGGCGGCATTGCGCGCCGGATTGATTGTCGCAGTGAAGGGCATTGGCGGCTTTCATCTCATCGTCGACGCGCGCGATGAGGCGGCCGTGCAGCGTCTTAGGGCGCGCAAGAGGCGCAAGGAAAAGCCCTTTGCTGTTATGTTTCCCTCGCTGGCAGATGTCGCGGTAAGTTGCCGTGTCAGGCCGGCCGAGGAAGCGTTGCTGACCGCTCCGGCACGGCCCATTGTCCTATTGCGGCGGATCGGTGGACCAATTGCCGCCGGGATGGCGCCAGGTAATCCTTGGCTTGGCGCTTTGCTGCCCTACACGCCGCTGCATCATCTGCTGATGCGGGAGCTCGGTTTCCCCGTGGTCGCGACCAGTGGCAACATCAGCGATGAGCCGATTGTCTCGGACGAGAGAGAGGCGCTGGTGCGGCTGGCTGGAATTGCAGACATGTTCATTGTCCACGATCGGCCGATCGTCCGGCCCGTGGACGATTCGGTGACGCGCGTGGTATGCGGGCGTGAACTCCTGTTGCGACGGGCACGCGGTTACGCGCCGGCGCCGATCATGCTGAAGGGTGTGCAGTCCGGTATTCTCGCCTTCGGCGGCCACCTCAAAAGCACGGTCGCGCTGACGCACGCAGATAGTGCGGTTCTGAGCCAGCATATCGGCGATCTCGACACGATCGAGGCGCGCGCCGCCCACACAAGGGCGGCCAAGGATTTGGTCCAGCTGCATGCTGAGCATCCGGTTCTCGCAGTGCGTGATCTCCATCCGGATTACGCTTCGACCCGCGCCGCAGAAACATCTGGCCTTCCGGTGCTCGCGGTTCAGCATCATCTCGCGCACGTTGCCGCTTGCATGGCCGAGCACGGGATCGAGCCGCCAGTGCTCGGCGTCGCCTGGGACGGCACCGGCTATGGTCCGGACGGGACGATCTGGGGCGGGGAGTTTTTGCTGGTCACGGCTGGCGGATGGAGCCGCTTTGCCAACCTTCGGCCGTTCCGGCTCCCCGGTGGTGATCGGGCAATCCGCGAGCCGCGCCGCGCGGCCCTTGGCCTCCTCTATGAGGCTTACGGCGAGCGAGCCTTCGAGATGAGTGAGCTCGCCCCGATCTCCGCGTTCAGTCCAAGCGAACTCGGCGTGATCAGGCAGATGCTCGTGCGCGGGGCCAATGCGCCGATCACCTCCAGCGCCGGCCGCCTGTTCGATGCCTTTGCCGCGCTCGCGGGCCTTCGCCAGACATGTGGTTACGAGGGCCAGGCAGCGATCGAACTGGAAGGAGCCGCCGGCGACTGCGCGACCGATCGGCGCTACCGTTTTCTGCTGCGACAGGGCGATGACACGGCTTTGGTTGTGGATTGGGAGCCGGCGCTGGGCGAGGCTCTGGCCGATTTGCGGGCCGGTGTGGCGACTGCGGAGATCTCCGCAGCCTTCCATGATGGTCTTGCGATAGCAGTCGCCGACGTCGCAGTGCGTGCTGGTGAACGGACCGTGGCATTGACGGGAGGCTGCTTTCAGAACGCCCGCCTCACCGAGAGCACAGTCGCTACATTACGTGCGGCAGATCTGGACGCCTTTTGGCATCGGCGTGTTCCGCCCAATGACGGTGGGCTCGCCCTCGGTCAGGCCGTGTGGGCCGCGTGGATGGAAAAATCTGGAGAGGCAAAATGTGCTTAGCGGTTCCGGGGCAGCTTCTGAGCGTGGCGGGAGAGGATCCGCTGACGCGGACCGGCCGCGTCGATTTTGGCGGCATCGTCAAGGAGATCAATCTCGCCTTCGTGCCCGAGGCGCGGATCGACGATTACGTGTTGGTCCATGTCGGCTTTGCCCTCACCGTAATCGACGAGAGCGAAGCCGCGCAGGTATTCGAGGCTCTGCGTGAGATGGGCGAACTACTGGACGCTGAAGCGGGCCGGTCTCCGGAGGGGTTCGTATGAAGTTCCGTGACGAATACCGCGATCCCGCCGCAGCGCATCGCTTTGCGGAGGCCATCTCGCGCAGCGTGACGCGTCCATGGACCTTGATGGAGGTGTGCGGCGGCCAGACCCACGCGATCGTCCGGTTCGGCATCGATCGGCTGTTGCCGCCCAAGGTTAGTTTGGTGCACGGACCCGGTTGCCCAGTCTGCGTCACACCCGTCGAGTATATCGACAAGGCGATCGAGATCGCCTCCCGGCCCGAGGTGACGCTCTGCTCGTTCGGCGACATGCTGCGCGTGCCGGGCACCGAGGGCGATCTTCTCGGCGCCCGGGCTAGGGGCGGCGATGTCCGGTTCGTCTATTCCCCTCTCGATGCGCTCGCGGTTGCGCGTGCCGAGCCAGATCGCCAGGTCGTTTTCTTCGCCGTTGGCTTCGAGACCACCGCTCCGGCCAACGCCATGGCGGTCTATCGCGCCCGTCGAGAGGGAATACGGAATTTTTCGATGCTGGTCTCGCATGTGCTCGTGCCGCCGGCAATGTGCGCGCTGCTCGATGCGCCGACCAACCGGGTACAGGGCTTTCTTGCCGCCGGCCATGTCTGCACCGTTATGGGCTACGAAGAATACGATCCGATCGCGGCCCGCTACCGAGTGCCGATCGTCGTCACCGGCTTCGAGCCTCTCGATATTCTGGAAGGCGTGTACATGTGCGTCCTTCAGCTCGAGCAAGGTCGCGGGGAGGTCGAGAACCAATACAGCCGATCGGTTCGCCGGGAAGGAAACCGTCCGGCGCAAGACGTCATCCGCGAGGTGTTCCAAATCGTCCCGCGCCGCTGGCGCGGTATCGGGGAGATCGCCCAGAGCGGTCTCGGGCTCTCCGACGCCTATCTCGACTACGACGCAGAGATCAGGTTCGGGAGGGTCGAGACAGCGGCCGAGCAGGAAGTGGAATGCATTAGCGGCCTCGTGCTGCGCGGCGAGCGCAAGCCCTCGGAGTGCCCTGCTTTCGGAACGCGCTGCACGCCCGACCGGCCGCTCGGCGTCACTATGGTTTCCGGGGAGGGCGCGTGCGCGGCGTATTACCGCTATCGCCGGACGAACGGCTCGGTAGGGGGCGGCGGATGACGAGCGGGAACGACTTCGCGATGTCCTGCCCGGTGCCGGCCGGGGATGGAGAGATCATCCAGCTTGCCCACGGCGGCGGCGGCCGCGCGATGGGGCGGCTGCTCGACACCGTCATCCGCCCGGCCTTTGACGAGCCGATGCTCGAGCAGCGTCACGACGGAGCCGTGCTCCACATTGGCGGACCAATCGCTTTCACCACCGATTCCTATGTCGTGAAGCCCCTCGTCTTCCCAGGCGGCGACATTGGCACTCTCGCCGTCAATGGCACCGTCAACGACCTCGCCATGTGCGGCGCGCGGCCGCTTTATCTCAGCGTCGGCTTCATTCTGGAGGAGGGGCTGCCGATAGCGATCTTGCGCCGGATCGCGATGTCGATGCGCGAAGCCGCGGCGACAGCGGGGGTTCGGCTCGTAACCGGCGATACTAAAGTCGTCGATCGTGGCAAGGCCGACGGCATGTTCATCAACACCGCCGGAGTGGGCCGGACCGTCGCGTCGGCCCCTATCGAGCCCAACAGCGTACGTCCGGGCGACATCGTTATCCTCAGCGGCGACATCGGCCGGCACGGGATCTCGGTGATGGCGGCACGCGAGGGCTTCGCATTCGAAACCGCGATCGAAAGCGACTGCGCGCCGCTTGCCGCGCCGGTGCTCGACCTGATCGAGGCAGGCATCGCCGTTCATTGCCTGCGCGACCTGACCCGCGGTGGGCTGGCCAGCGCGCTGGTCGAGGTCGCAGAGGCGACGCGGCTCGCGGTCTCCCTCGAAGAACAGTCGATCCCGGTGTGCGCGGAGGTAACCGCTGCCTGCGAACTTCTCGGCCTCGATCCGATCCACGTGGCCAACGAGGGACGCTTTATCGCCTTTGTCGCGCCTGAGGATGCGCAGCGCGCCATCGCGCTACTGCAGCGACACGGGGTGACGAGCGCCGCCGCGTTAATCGGTAAGGTGGTCGGAGGGCCGGCCGGTCAGATTTCGTGCCGCGGCCCCTTTGGCGTCCAGCGCATCATCGACATGCTGAACGGTGAGCAGTTGCCGAGGATCTGCTGATATGGCGGAGGAAGCCGGATTCGATCTCTGGGTCCCTGCTTACCTCGACCGCGTCCACCGATTGGGCGTGGCTGATGCCGAACGGCGAGCAGCTGCCGAGGATCTGCAGATATGGTGGAGGAAGAAGGATTCGAACACTCGGTCTTCCCTCAAGGAGGACAACGGTTGGAGGGTCGTTGAAGGTTTTTGCCATGGCCACGAAAACCGGTAAGGTAATACGTGGTGCAGCGGATCAAAGCCCGCCGATGACACCGATGCATGGCCCGGACATTACCGCGAGCCTTACCCTAGGGCGCGGACGACTAGGAGATGCGCGTGCTCTTGCCCGGAATTCTTCGGAAGAGCACATGCCTCCCGCGATCTCTTTCTCAAAATCGGCTTCTCGTCGCATTGGTAGGTAGTAATGCGGGGCATCCGACGCGTGACGATCCAGGCGACCCTCACTTAAATCTCGCGCCTTCTGGAACGTTAACCATTTATCTATTGACATAATTAGTTACATTCTGTCACAAATACCGGAGACCTGCCGACCGATGGCAATGCGGGGCAGGCAATTTCGATAAACACGGCTCACGCGATTTCCGCAGCAGAGCGGGGTGGATCATGCCTGAGAACGACTTTGTGAGGCAGTTGCAGAATTGATGCGCCGCGCCGTATGTCGCAGTATTTCGTCCTCTCCTCAAGACCGTCCTCGTGCTCACCGAGCGCCCAACACCTGGGCGGAGCTAGTAAAAGGTCTTGCTGTCAACGCTCAGGTTTTGGGCAGCGCTGGCTGCACTGACCTCTGCCTAGAATCTCTCTGACCCAAAATGCAAGGAAACCTGGAGATGAACGCTGGTCATTTTGAACAGATTTCGGATTGCTGGTCACCGGAAGGGCAACCTGCCACGTACTATCGCACAACAGCGGCGCGAGCCCGGAAGCTCCAGGCAGACGCCACCACGCCCAGAGTGAAACAGTATCTCGACACGATGATTGCTCATTGTGAACGGTTGGCGGGCAAAGTCGAGCCTGGAGTCTCGCCCTCTCGATCGCCGACTATCGGGAGATCTAGCAACTTTAAGATTGGGCCGAGGTCGTCGAAATCGATGACGCGGAGTTACGGATTATCGGAACGTGAGTGTCTTTCGAGCTATCGCACGCGCCCGTCTCCCGATTTACCCTATCGTAAAGACGCTCGATAGCCGCGCTGAGTTCACACATGGTCTGGCCAACGAGCTATTCGCAGAAGTTGGTGACGGCATGAAAGGGTAGGGCGGCGTATCGTGGGGGTGTTCTCGCCTCCACTTCTCCCTGTCAACGCCGGAGAGAAAATGCATCAGCGGGCCGGAGTAAAACTGCATCACGGATGGATGCCAAAATGCCCCCACGGGAGGGCTTTTGGTGCGCGAC
>Ga0209040_10002190_pt1 | contig 15423 bp, 13 predicted proteins | sample BogFormECP12_OM3_FD_188240 | JGI IMG/M metagenome (GOLD analysis project Ga0209040, IMG submission 188240) | Bog forest soil microbial communities from Calvert Island, British Columbia, Canada - ECP12_OM3 (SPAdes) (version 2) | ecosystem: Environmental > Aquatic > Freshwater > Wetlands > Bog ...
TGGCCGGACGTGTAGTACTCCTCGTGTGGAACCTTCTTTACTCCTTTGAAGGCTTCCAGCTCTTGCGTCGGTTTTTCATCTACAAATGTGCTCATGATTGTTTGTCCTTTCCGGCTCTGGAAAACGCGTTAGCCGCGTTATCCCCGCAGCCCGATCCATTGTGTCAGGGGTTGCGCCTTACCTTTTGCAGCTTGGAATACTTTCTCGGTCATCGCTTCCACGTCTGGTACGGTCACTTCGCGGCCACCCAATCCGCCGATGAAGCCCAGTACTGGCGGTCTGGTAGCGCTGTTGCTGTACATGGCGGACCGAACTTCGGTCGCCACTACGCCACTCAGGTCCGGCGAACCGAACGAGATGTCGCGATCGAGTACGCCAATGGCCTTGAAGCGCTCCAGGCACTTGCCAATTTCCTTACCGGCAAACGGACGGAACCAGCGTAGACGAACGAAGCCAACTTTCTTGCCTTCTTCGCGCATCTTGCGGATGGCCACTTTGACCGGCGTGGAGAGTGTGCCCATGCCTAGCAGGACGACTTCCGCATCTTCGGTCATATACTCTTCGAAGAACGGGTTGCCGTACTTGCGTCCAAACGTTTTTTCGAAATCGGCATAGACTTCGCGAATCACATCGCATGCGATTTCAGTGACTGCGTAGTTCTGCCGCCGAATCTCCGTGACCCAATCTTCGTTACACTGTGGGGCCACCGAAATCACATTGTCGGGGTGGAGCAGGAGATCCCCGCGGTCGTAAGGAGGCAGGAACTTCTTGACCTGCTGCGCCGATGGGATCTGTACCAAGGCTTGCGAGTGGGTGAGGAACGCACCGTCGCAGCTGATGGCCAGAGGTACGAACATGCGGCGGTCTTCCGCCACACGATACGCGATCAAAGCTGTGTCCAGTGCTTCCTGCGCGCTGTCAACCCAGGTCAACATCCAGCCCAGGTCACGGACGGCCAGAGCGTCGTTGTGCTCCACGCCGAACGCGCCCGGATCGTCCAACGCCCGGTTGCCCACCATGGCAATCATGGGGACGCGGAGCGCGGGGGTTACCGTCAAACATTCCATCGCGTACATCCAGCCCACACCGCTCGAACCGCAGAACACACGCGCTCCGCAAACCGACGCATGCTTCACGATTTCGAATTGAGAATGCTCGCCCTCCGCCACGATATATTCGCAATCCATTTCGCCATCTGCGACCAGCTGGCTGATGTATTGCATGACTGTGTCGTAAGGCCGGATCGGATAAGCCGTGACCACGTCCACGTTGGCCAGTTTGCAGGCAATCGCAATGGCCTCAGCGCCCGTGATCAGAGCTTCCTGCTCAGTACCTTTTTTCTTTTCTTCAACCGGTAGTGTTAATGTCGCCATTTCAATCTCCTTGTCTTTCGGGCTAATTCTTCGAGCTGCCCGCTGGGCTGCTAGCCTTTCTTAGCGATTTCCAGGGCCTCGGGGACCTGTTCTGCGTACTGGCCGCGATAACGGAATCCATGAGACCGCTTCTCGATCGGTTCAGCCTTTTCAATGGTGGTTTCCAGCCATTTCAAATAGGCTTTTTTGTCTGTCTCGTAGGCTTCCCACTGACTCTTGTTGTCGTGGAACTCCGACTCATTCACCATGGAGACGCATCCCTTTACCGGGCAAACCTCTTCGCAAACGCCGCAACCGCAGCATGCTTCGAGATTGGCGTCATAGGTGCCTTCGGCGGTGACGTCGAAGGAGGCATCTGGACAATTCAGCCAGCATAGCGTGCACTTGGTGCAGGTCGAGAAGTTAATGACCGGCCGCATAGTGCGCGTGGAGTACTTTTTGAACAGTTCGTTGCGGGCCGGACGGAAGCCTCCGACTTTGCCCGTAACTGGATCCGGATAAGGGCCGCCCTGGGGCTGACCTTTAATGGAAGCGCCGGATCGCATATCTTCCCAACCGGGCAGTTCAAACTTGAACGGCACTTCGGGATTACCTTGTCCAGCTTTTACCGGAACTGAGGTAAAGTGCTCGAAAGCGGTGCGAGCCGACGTGACTTTCACAGCGCTCTTCAACTTTTCGTTGATGAATTGCTCCACCGACTTCAGGCTGAATACTTCCGGTAGCGCCTTGGCGATGGCGCCCAGGACGCGGACGTCAGTGTGGTCATCTTTAAAGACCCACATGCCGGAGAAGCTGGCAAGACCCTTGATGATTCCCAGCTTGTAAGGCTCTTCCCGGCGGTGAATGCTCTTGAGCAGGGTGGGCGCATCCTCGAGAGAAATAACGATGAGGGTGTGTCCCGGCTTCAGAGCGTGATGCACCGGTTGCAATCCGTACCAAGCCCAGGACTCTCCGCCCTTGCAGAGCGTGTCGTCGAGAACCACGGTCAGATCGACTTGTTTCGGTTCGTATTGCGCCATTCCGGCTTCGAGCGTCAGTTCGTCATTGGCGACGATTGCGAAACTCTTGGCTGGAATGCCATTGCGTTCAGGAGCATCCCCGTAACGGCCAAAGGAAATGCCCAGTTTGCCTTCGTTGTGCGCGGCTAAAACGATGTCGCGCGTAATGTTCTTCGCGAGAGTCTTTTGGAAGACTCCTCGGTAGATGACTTCGACCGCGAATAACTGACCCATTTGGCAACCTCCATTCTCTTAGAGCTTTTTCAGTACGACAGTTTCAATTTCCTGCAGGTGCCGACGCATCGCAGACTCAGCGCCTGCGGCATCGCCCAACTTCAAAGCGGACAGAATCCGGTGGTGACCGGCAAGCGATTTTTCCTGCCGCCCTTCCACCTGCAACGAGCTTTCCCTTGTTTCGCGCAACAAATCCATCAACACATCCACTACTTTCAAAATCACGTCGTTGTCGGATGCCAACGCAATGGCGTAGTGAAATTCTGAATCCTCTTCGATCCCAAGTTGACCTTGAAGCACCTTGGCTTTCTGGCGTGCGAGAATCTCTTCCATTTCAGCGATGGCATCGCGAGAGACATGCAGAGCGGCGCGGGCGGCCAGGGGTGGCTCGATCATCTTGCGCACGTCGATGAGTTCGGCAACCATCTTCCGCTTCTCAAGGAGCGCGTTCGCCAGAGGATTGGAGGGTTTTGCGGCAGGACTGCAAACCACAGTGCCGATGCCCTGGCGTGGCTCCAGAAGTCCCATCAGTTCCAAGGTCCGGATGGCGTTCCGCACGGAATCGCGGCTCACGCCCATTGTCCGGACCAGTTCGCGTTCTGGGGGAAGCAGGTCGCCGGGCTTTAACTCCTCGGTAATACGCCGCTCTAACTGGCGGGCAACTTCCTGATAGACCTTACTTCGGGGAATCGCTTCGAAACCGGCCTTCGGGAGTGATGCAGTGCCTAGCATCTGAATGGTCTGATGACTGACCACTTCATTTCAGGCCTAAACCCAAAATGGCGCAATGATCCAAATCACGGTTCGATGTGACATTTTGGCAAAGGAATGTGACGACATAGGAAAAGAAGGGCCAACCTGATTTCGCGCATTGGAGGAATCAAATGAAGGGATGGATCAAACTGCCCTGACTGCCGCATCCCTATGCTGGAATAATCTTCACAAAAGAGAGAGAATATTAGCGTCATGTCTTGCGGGGATGACATTGTCCCCACGACAACTCAAAGCGCCGTACGGGCATACGAGCCGGTGGGATTGAGTTAAGGTCTGTGCGACGCCTGCGAGTCTGGCATCCAATCGTGGGCAATGCTCGTCGGATCCAAGTCTTCAACGACAATGCCGGAATCCATCCGCGATTGTTTTACTACGGAGAGACATTACTATGGCCACGGTCACAATCGAAGTTGATGCAGCGTCGAGTAACTTCCGGCACGCCAAGCTGGAGCGTTGGGTCGAAGAAGTTGCACGGATGTGCAACCCCGATCGCATTCACTGGTGTGACGGTTCGTCGGAAGAACAGGAGTCGATGCTGCGGATGCTAGTGCTGAGCGGGACAGCGATCCCTCTGGACGCAACGAAGCGACCAAACAGCTTCCTGGTGCGGTCCGATCCTGCCGACGTGGCCCGCGTTGAAGATCGAACCTTTATCTGCTCACGAACCAAGGAAGAGGCTGGCCCGACGAACAACTGGGAAGATCCCGCGAAGATGAAGCAGAAGCTGGGAGAGTTATTCGCCGGGTCGATGGTGGGACGCACCATGTTCGTGGTCCCTTATAGTTTGGGTCCGATCGGCTCCGACATTGCACGAATCGGAGTGGAGATCACAGATTCCACTTACGTCGTGGCGAACATGCACATTATGACGAGGGTGGGAACCCACGTGCTGAATGTCCTTGGCGAGGATGGCGAATTTGTGCGCGGACTGCATTCGGTCGGGTTGCCGCTCGGCCCCAATCAGCCGGACGCGACTTGGCGCTGTAATAAGGAGCATAAGTACATCTGCCATTTTCCCGAGACACGAGAGATATGGTCTTACGGTTCCGGCTACGGTGGCAATGCGTTGTTGGCGAAGAAGTGCCACGCCCTGCGCATTGCATCGGTACAGGCGCGCGACGAAGGCTGGATGGCGGAGCACATGCTGATTCTGAAGTTGATCAGTCCGTCAGGCCGAGTGAAATACATGACGGGCGCGTTTCCTTCCGCCTGCGGCAAAACCAATTTGTCGATGCTGATCCCGACAATTCCAGGTTGGAAGGTGGAAACTATCGGCGATGACATCGCATGGATGAAATTCGGCGCGGATGGCCGGCTTTACGCCATCAACCCGGAATACGGCTTCTTCGGCGTCGCTCCCGGCACGAGCATGAAATCGAATGCCAACGCCATGCTGACTATCACCAGGAACTCCATCTTCACGAATTGTGCGATGACGCTCGACGGAGATGTGTGGTGGGAAGGAATGACCGAGGAGAAGCCGGCCAAGTTGGTGGATTGGTTGCGCCGACGCTGGAGTCCCGCAACGCCCCGGCCGGCGGCGCATCCGAATTCGCGGTTTACGGCACCCGCATCGCAGTGCCCGGTGATCGCCCCCGAATGGGAGGATCCGAAAGGCGTACCGATCGATGCCATTCTATTCGGTGGAAGGCGCGCGGGAATTGTTCCGCTGGTTACCGAAGCCTTCAACTGGCAGCACGGCACTTTCCTGGGTGCAACCGCTAGCAGCGAGACTACCGCGGCCATCACCGGAAAAGTCGGACAGCTACGCCGCGATCCCATGGCCATGCTTCCTTTTTGCGGCTACCACATGGGCGACTATTTTGGGCATTGGCTCAAGATGGGTGAGCACTCGGCCGCATCAAAACTGCCGAGAATCTTCTACGTCAACTGGTTTCGCCAGAACCAGAAAGGCAAGTTCCTATGGCCGGGCTATGGAGAAAACAGCCGAGTGCTGAAGTGGATCTTTGAGCGCTGCGACGGGAAAGTGCACGCCAAGGAGACGGCGATCGGACGTATTCCCGAAATGGCCGATCTCGACACAGCCGGCCTCGATCTCGATAGCGCTCATGTGGAAGAACTGCTCAGCGTGGACGTCGAGGGCTGGATGGCTGAAGTTCCATTGATCCGGGAGCATTTCGCCCACTTCGGCAGCCATCTCCCCGAGGGATTGAACCTTGAGGTAAAGTCTCTGGAAGAACGTCTGCGAGCGGCGAAGCAATAATTTTTGGGAGTGTGCTTTCGAGTCGCCGGCTTATGAATCATTCGCCGCAGCGGCGAATTGCAAAGCCAGCGTTCAGAGATAAGAAAAGGCTCTCTTTCCTACGGAAGGAGAGCCCTTATCTATCAGCCTCCGTCAACCATTGTTACCATTCAATTTCGCTACGCCACACCTCGCGCCTTCAGAGGCATTGGGGCGCCGGCACCCGAGATCGTTTGATCCGAAGCGCGGACGGCCCGGGCTGCGAGAGGCTTCAGCCACAACAAAGCCATAAACGCGGCGATCAGATCGCAAACGATCATGGCCCAGAAAACCTTGGTCCATGATCCGGTCTTGGCGAACAACCAGGCTGCGCCAGGTCCAGCAAAGGCCGCTGCGACACCCTTTGCGGTGTACACGATGCCGTAGTTAGTAGTGGCCCACTTCTTCCCGTAGAGGTCGCCCGTAATCGAAGGGAACAACGAGAAAATGTTGCCCCAGGCAAAGAAACACAGGCCAGACAGTGCCACGAACCAGACCGGATGGCCAATCAGTTGGAGCAGGGCGTAGACTGCGACCGCCTCGAGAATGAACGAGATGAAGATGGCATTCTCGCGGCCTATGTGGTCAGAGACCCATCCCCAGAAGGGACGCGTCAAACCATTCAAGATACGGTCGACCGTGATCGCCATGACCAAGGCGGTCATGCCCCAGAGCACCACGACTTTATCGACGTGGTATGAGGCCGCCATCGGATTGAGCTGCGCGGTGACCACCAGTCCCCCGAAGGCCAACATGGTCATCATCACGTAGATGATGTAGAACGACGGCTGGCATAGCATCTGCAGCGGTGTCATGTCGACGGCCGAAGTGTTCACTTTGGCCTTAATCTTCGCTTCTTTCTCTTTCCAGTTCGGCGGCGTCCATCCGACCGGCGGCCTTGCCAGGAAGAGGGACGAGGCCAGCACTACGACTCCCTGGATCATTCCCCAGACGATAAATGTGTGCTGATAGCCAGAGACCTTCAGCATGTCGGCAATAGGAGCGATCGTAGTTGCCGTTCCGATGCCGAAAGCTGCCGCAGTCAGGCCGACGCACAGACCGCGGTAGTCTGGGAACCATTTCAGGGCGTTCCCGATGGCCCCGCCATAGACAATTCCAGCGCCGACGCCGCCTACTCCGTACCAGAAGTAGAGGCTACCGATCGTCTCTGCGCGGCCGGACCCAATCCAACCCAGTCCGACCATGATGGATCCAATCCCCAGCATGAATCGGGGACCGATCATATCCACCAGAAAGCCTTCGAAGGGCACGAGCCAGGTTTCCAGCGCGACGAAAATAAAGAAGGTAACCTGCACCGCCTGCAAAGAGACGTGAAGGTGGGCTTGTATGGGTTTGGTAAAGAGAGTCCAGGCGTATTGCAGGTTGGCGATGGCCATCATCGCGACGATACCGGCAATCAACTGGATCCAACGATTTGGAATACGCGAGGGGTGAATCAGAGCGGCCGGAGATCCAGCCATAGTGTTACCTCCATGACAGCGCGTTATACGTTAACAGCGCATTGCAAGAACGCCAGTTTCCTCGCGACTTGCTTCCTGCGGAGCACAGGGTGTGTCGACTGACGCCTGCCAACATGTTCGGCGTCGGCTTCCACTTCCGTCAGGAATTCAATCACATAGGGAACCAAGCACTTTCCCACAACTTATCGACTTCGACGTGGAAACGTCAATGTTGATCACTGATAAAGTCCGCCGATCTCACCAAGAAATCACGTCAGTTCGCCTCCGGATTTGCCAGCGGCGATCGGCTTCACCCTGCCAGGGCAGGCTTCGGCATCTCTTCAGCTTCTTAGTGCAGCCACCCCACGTGGCCGGTAAACGGCGAATCTTTTTGGCTCGGCGGCGAAACCCGTGATATATACTGGTCCAGTCATCGAACCACTTGCGGCTGGAAAAGTTAGCATGCTTCCCACGGACTGTCAAGAGTTCTCAAATCCGAGCGACGACACGGCTCGCAAGGCGCACTCCCCAGATTTGGACACCCAGCCGGAAAAGCAACCGATGGACGAAAGCCTGCGGGCGCAGATTGAAACCTACCTCTCTCACCTCAATGGCCTGATTGGCCGTGGCCGTCAGCTCGGGGAGCTAGTGGCGGCGGATCCTTCCAGTGTGTCTGCCATCGGCGCTACCAGGGCCTGGCAAGAAGATTGCGGAGTCACTATTAATCAATTGTCGGGAGGGAGCAAGGCCCACTGGCTTGCCCGGTCATTTAGCCAGGCTTTTCTGATGCGCTCAGGGGACGGTCATGCCGTGGAAGGGGGAGCGCCGGCCGAGATCGTCCAACGGTTGCTCGGCGTCCTTCAGCAAGCGGTTGCGTCGCTCTCCCAAACTGACAGCAGACCGGTCATTTCCGCGTCGTCGGAAGCACCGCCTCCGCATCGCTTCGAATTTGTTCACAATGCCGAGCTTCGGCCCGTTGTCGAGCAGGCTTATCTCGATAGTCGTGGCGCCCTCGAGCAGGGTGAATACGAAAACGCATTGCTCACCTCTTGTGGAATCCTAGAAGCGATTGTGACCGACGCTCTGGAACACAAGGGGCTAAGTGCGCTGATTACCTCGGGCGCGCCGGCCGAGAAAATTTCCGACTGGTCGTTCGAGACGCGGCTCGCAGTTGCGGAGAGAGCAGGACTGATTCGCGGAGGGTGCGCCCGGCTGCCAGCCATCGCGCGAGCGTATCGAGATGACGCCGCAGCCGGTGGTGGACTGAAAACTAAGGTCACGGAGCGCGATGCGCGACAAACCGGCCAAGTGCTGCATGTGATCATGAGAGATCTGGATCCGGGCCGCTAGCAGGGATTTTCCGTCTGCGGTCATGCCAATGTGGATCCGACGCGAGCAGACATACGGCTTCGCGAGCGAGTTTATCAGGAGAAATAATATGGGAGTTCGAGAGGCTTGGATCGAAAAACGTTTGGCGGCAACGGCTGCTGCGAATGGTTCGCGGAACGTGTCGCAGATGCATTACGCCCGCCAGGGCGTGATTACGGAGGAGATGGCCTTCGTCGCTGGGCGCGAGAAGATTGAGCCGGAGTTGGTTCGCAGTGAAATTGCGCGCGGGCGTGCCATCATCCCCGCCAACATTCATCACAAGTCGCTTGAGCCGATGGGCATCGGCATCGCGTTCAAGTGCAAGATCAATTCGAACATCGGAAATTCCTCGACCACTTCGAACATCGACGAGGAACTAAAGAAGTTGCACCACTCGGTGCATTACGGCGCCGATACCGTGATGGACCTCTCCACTGGCGGCGACATTCCCGCGATCCGCAAAGCTATTATCCAGGCCTCGCCCGTGCCCATTGGAACAGTGCCGATTTATGAGGCGCTCTCGCGAGTGAAGCGCAACGAGGATTTAAGCATCGGCCTGATGCTCGAAGTAATTGAAGAGCAAGCCGAGCAGGGCGTCGATTACATGACGATCCACGCCGGCGTGTTGCGCGAGTTCCTGCCGTTGGCTCGCAACCGCATTACCGGCATCGTGAGCCGCGGCGGTGCGCTACTGGCGCATTGGATGAACACGCACAAAAAGGAGAATTTTCTCTACGAACACTTCGACGATCTCTGCAAGATTTTCAAGAAACATGACGTGAGCTTCTCGCTGGGCGATGGGCTACGTCCCGGCTGCCTGGCCGATGCCAGCGATGCGGCGCAGTTTGCTGAGTTGAAAGTTTTGGGTGAATTGACGAAGAAAGCATGGGAACACGACATACAGGTGATGATCGAAGGCCCCGGCCACATTCCGATGGACGAGATCAAGCTTCAGGTGGAGAAAGAAATAGAACTCTGCCACGAAGCGCCGTTCTACACTTTGGGCCCGCTGGTTATCGACATCGCGCCCGGCTACGACCACATTACCAGCGCGATTGGCGCGGCGATGATCGGCTGGCACGGCGCGTCGATGCTTTGCTACGTGACGCCGAAGGAACATCTGGGCTTGCCCAATGCTGATGACGTGAGGCAGGGGGTGATCGCGTACAAGATTGCGGCGCATGCCGCCGACGTAGCGCGGCATCGTCCTGGCGCGCGCGATCGCGACGACGCACTTTCCTACGCGCGCTTCCTGTTCGACTGGAACAAGCAATTTGATCTATCGCTCGATCCGGAAGCCGCGCGCTCCATGCACGACGAAACGCTGAAGGACGATTTCTACAAGGACGCAAAATTTTGCTCCATGTGCGGTCCGAAGTTCTGCTCGATGAACATGACGCAGCACGCCGAGGCGTTAGACGGGAAGGACCAGTCGCAGCGTGAGCAGAAATTCGTGGAGTTGCTGGCGAAGGTGGGCAACTAAGGCCAGACGCCGACTGCGCTTTCACTGGCTTAATCTTCCAGATCCTGCCGAAACACCGGTTGTGTAGGATCGAGGCTGCCGTCGATCACGGCTACCAGCAAGTTTCCGAAGGCGTTGGTGGCTTCTGGCAAGGATGCGTAACCGCGCTCTCGCTGGAGCGCTCCGCCGTCCGCGTAGATCAAAGTGAAATAGCGACCCGAGGAATACTGCAGCTCCAGCAGCTTGTTGGGCATATCCGGATCGCCCTGCTGGCCCAGCACATCCATTAAAGCGACCGTCCACTGCCTGCCCTTCGGGTCGGTGATGACCTCGCGTTCGAGGAATTGCCAGTCGTCCATGCTCCACAAGGGCATATTTATTCGAGCAGCTGCGCCAGCGCTCTTCCTACCTGAGCGCCGGTAAATGGTTTCGGAACCAACAGAACTTTGCGCGCCTTTCGCGAACGGAGGCTCGCATCCGCCTGTTCGGGTGTATCGCTGATGATCACGATCGGAAGCTCGGCGTGATTCGGATGGTGACGCAAGCTATCGAAAAGCGCCTCACTCATATCAAAGGCCGTGCAATCGAGCACCACCGCATTGGCGCGATGCTCGATCACCAGATCGTTCACCGTGGGGGTGTAGCCCGCCGCGAAGACCTCGTAGCCGAGGTCTCGCAGCGAGAACGTCAGCAGCTCGGCGATCTCCGGCGTGTCGTCGATCAGCAAAATGCGCGGCAATCTACTTCTTACCCGGGCCCGTGCCAGGCAGCCGCGGCTTCTTACCTTCGCAGGGTTCCAGATCCATCATCCAAATTCGCCCGCCGGCCGTGTAGTAGGCACGATGGTCATTCTCGATCATCGCGCCCCAGGCCTCCAGCGTGCGCATGGCGAAAGTAACACCTTCGAAGTTGTTGCGCGCATGACTCAGCACTTCATTGGTGTGCCAGTTGTCGGTAAGGATGGCGTCTCCCGGATGCACGCGCAGGACGGTGTAATAGCGGTCAAAAGCCGCTTCTGGCCGCACGTCCCGGGTCGACCCACGTTTCTTGCCTTCGGTGACGATATAACTTTCCTGCGCTTCGACCTCGGCAGGAGGAGTGGTTGCTTTTGTGTTCATACGGTTTCCGCCACAGTCGCGGCCTCTTCTGCAGCCGCCATGTTAACCAGGTTTTTCGCATCGGCCGCCTGGATCAGAGCCTCAGGCAGCTCAACTCCCATCATCCGCCATTGCTCATTGGCAAACTTCTGCATGTTGGCAATGTGCTCGGCATGGAGATGGCCGAAGCGGCCTTGCAATTTCAAATATTCCGAGACTGGCCGCATGCTCGCGGGACGGAAGCTGTAATTGAAAGCCCGCTTCTCGGGATGCCACTCCCACATCGGATAGAGCCCGCATTCCACGACCAGACGGCCCAGGTCGATCGACCGCGGCGTTTCGTACACGAAGCCCTTCTGGCAGGGGGTGTAGACCATGAGGTAGGCAGCGCCTTTGTGGTTGAGTCCCTTGCGAACTTTGTTCATCAGGTCGATGGGATAGCCCACGCTCGCGGTCGCCACATAGCAGTGGGGATGCCCGGCGGCCATCATGCGCGCGAGATCTTTGGGATATAGCTTCTTCCCTTCAGGAACTTCGGGGCCCGGAGGAGAGAAGGTCGTCATCCCGCCGTAAGGGGTACGCGACGATGCCTGGATGCCGGTGTTGGCGTACTGCTCATTGTCGTAGCAGATAATCAGGCAATCGTGATTTCTGTAGAGCGCGCCGGAAATCGAGGCGAGGCCGATATCGGATGCGCTGCCGTCGCCAGCTTCGCAGATAATGTTCGGATACTGGCCCTTCCACTTGCCCTTGCGGATCATGGCTTCATACGCGGCGGCGACGCCCGCTGTAAAGCTGCCAGCGCTGCCAATCTGCGTATGAGCCCACGGCACGTTGTAAGGCGTGCACAAGTACGAACTGTTCGCGACATACATGCAGCCGGTCGGTCCGACCAGGATGGTATTGTCGCCAGCGGCCTTGCTCGTCATTCGATATTGAATGGAGGGGCCGCAGCCGGCACACGTGCGGTGACCGGGAACGAACGGTTCGGACGTCGGCAATTCAGGGTTGTAGAAGCGCGCGCCCTGATTCGGGTTATCGAGAATCGGCAGTACCTGCCGTTGAACTTCTATGGTCGCCATATCAATTCCTCCCAGTGGCGCGGAATCTGCTCACCGTCACTGTTGTAGTACGGACGCGATAACAAAGCTCTACTCTTCAAATCCGACCCAATGCGTGCGTTTTTCAATCTTCCCACGCTTCTGTACTTCCAACATTTTTTCACTCATCCAGTAGAACTCTTTCAGCACGATCGCCTCGCCACCCATGCCCGCCATGAATGAAAGGATCAGCGGGCGCTTATCGCTTTCGTAGAGAGCGGCCGCAGCTTCCGCGTACAACACGCCGCCGCTGCTGACGCTACCGAGTCCCATGTTGGTTTCGATCACGCCCACCACTTTGAATTTACTGAGGACCTCTTTCACGCGATCCGTCGGGTAAGGACGGATGGTGCGCAGCCGCACCATGCCGACTTTCAAGCCACGATCTCGCATGTGCTGAATCGCGAACCGCGCCGTCACCGCATGGGCGCCTTGCAGAAAAAATACGACTTCGGCATCGTCGGTCATGAACTCTTCGACCCAGGGATCGTATCGGCGGCCGAAAATCTTCGCGAACTCGTCGTGAACTTCTTCAATCACGGCCATCGATTCTTCCATGGCGCGTGCTCGCTCCAATTGCAGCGGCGGACCTTGCTCCGGCATGATCTGCGGGCCATGCGACACCGGATGGCGCGGATCGAGCGGATACGGATGCTTGTACGGCGGCAGGAATTCTTTCACCTGTCCGGAGTCCGGCAACTCAACATCGCCGGTGATGTGCGAGACGAAGAAACCGTCCTGGCAAACCATCTGCGGCAGAAGGACGCGCGGGTCCTCGCCAATGCGATAAGCGATCAGGTGATTGTCGAACGCTTCCTGCGCATCGCACGACCAGCCCATGATCCAGCCCATGTCGCGCGTAGAAAGCGCGTCGGTATGCTCGGAGCCGAAGTCGCCGGGAGGATCGAGTGTGCGGTCGGCGATCATCATCTGGACCGGCATGCGGCTGCCAGAGATCGGCGAATAGAGTTCGTAGGCGAACTGCACTCCGACTCCTGAACTGCCGGTGAAAACGCGTGCCCCAGCGGACGCCGCGCCGTGCGCGATGCTCAACTGAGAGTGCTCGCTATCGGCCACAATGTACTCGGCATCGAGTTCGCCGTTGGCTACCATTTGTGCCAGCGCCATCATGGTTGCTGTATAGGGCCGGATCGGATAAGCCGCGATCACATCGACATCTGCGTATTTGGCGGCCTGGGCCGACGCGACGCAGCCGTTGATTCGAACCACCCTCTTCTTTGCTGCTGTAACTGTTTGCATATTTCGCTCCGCAGCGCCCGCCCTTGTGGCGAACGTTGCAATCTATGGACTACGCAGTTCCAACGCTGGCTCTGCGCCGTCTTCTAAATGTTCTTCGCCGCGCGGTCACCCAATTTTCTCAACTCATCCGCCTGTCGCCCGTGCAATCCCGGCGAGATGGCAAACGCTGTATCCATGCGCACGACGCCGGTATCGAAGTCGAGTTCGGGAACTCCTTCAAGACATCCAGTAGGACATTCCTCGATGCACACGCGACAACCTTTGCAGTAATCGACCAGAATTTTGTACATGCCGTTCGAACGTTCCGGACGCGCGATGCACGGTTCAGGGCAGACCAGATAACAGTTGTCGCAGGCATTACACGTGCCACAACTGAAACAGCGGCCGGCTTCCTCCACCGCCTGCTCTTCCGTGAACGCCTGAATCACCTCATCCTGCGTCTTTTTTCGGCTGGCCGACGGCAGCATGTCCTGCTGGACGCGGGGGAAGTGCGGGAAATACGTCATGTTCATGCGGTTCAAGTCGAAGATAACGTCGACTGGAATCGTACGGGGTTGCAACGATTCACCGCGCATCACCTTATCCAGATTGAACGCGACGCGCTTCCCGTCGCCAACCGCATTCACCACCATGAGCGGCTGACCTGAACCTAGTTGCACAATGTCGCCCGCGGCGAAGAAGTTCGTGTCCCCGAGGCGTCCGAACTTGTCGATCTTGATGGTGCCGCGCTCGGTTTTGAATTCGTCGGGCAACCACTTGATCGACGCGCGCTGTCCAACTGCGATGATCACGTTGTCGACGTGGAAGCGCTCAGGCTGCGCCTCGCGATTGACGGTGATGGGTGAGGCATTGATCGCGCCGGAGAAGCGTGCTGGATGCAACTGTAGGGCTTCGACCGTGCCATTGCCGAGCACGGCCGTTACGGCGCGACCATGCATCAGTTCCACGCCTTCTTCGAGCATGTCGTGCAGGTCTTCGGCGACGCATGGCAGCTCCTGGGGATTCGCCTCCACCGTGATCATGGTGACTTCCACGGCGCCTTGCCGCAACGCCTCACGAGCGCAATCGATGGCCGTGTTTCCACCACCGATAACCGCAACCCGGGCGCCCAGCTTCACCTTAGAGGTGCCCATGCCGATATCGCGAAGGAAAGGAAGACCGTAAAGCACTCCCTCCTTATTCTCCCCTTCGGCACGCACGCTATTCGGCTCGGTAAGGCCTACGGCCAGGACAACGGCGTCGTAGTTTTTCTTCAACTCATCCCAGGTAACGTCCTTGCCGACTTCGACATTCGTCTTGATGGTGATGCCGAGTTCAACGAGGCGTTCGATCTCGCGATCGAGCACGTCCTGCGGCAACACCCAATCCGGAATGCCGCCGCGATTGAGCCCGCCGGCTTTTGGTGACTTCTCAAGGATGGTGACGTTGTAGCCGAGGCGCGCGAGTTGGTACGCGGCGCTATGACCCGCGGGACCTGATCCGACTACCGCGACTTTTTTTCCGTTCGGCTTGCCGGGCTTTACCACGTCATGCTTCAGGGCTTGGCCGAGATCGCCAAGAAAGCGTTCGACAGCGCGAATCGAGATAGCCTCATCGTACTTCCCACGATTGCATGCTTGTTCGCAGGGGTGATAGCACACGCGGCCGGTGACCGAGGGGAACGGCATATCTTCCTTGATCAGCGCATAGGCATCCAGATATTTGCCGCGCTTCACCAGGTCGAGATAGCCCTGGATTTTTTCGTTGGTGCCGCAGGCATTGTTGCAGGGTGGCAACTTGTCGCGGTAGACAGGCCGGATGGCGCGCCAGTTGCCGGTGGGAAACAAGTCCTGCCCTTTTTCCTGCGAGGGCGCAGGCGTGATGCCGGCGAACGGAATCTTCAGACGATCGGGAATATGTGTGCCTTTGGTCGACATGTAATCCTTCCTATGCAGCCACTGGGTTCAGCTTCATGATGTGCAACTGGTCGAGTGCCAAATCGAAAGCGGTTTTGTTCGCGATCATCGGCTGGATCGTCTGCATCTTGACGATGCCGGTCGTCTTGACCACGGCGGC
>Ga0209040_10002191_pt1 | contig 15422 bp, 12 predicted proteins | sample BogFormECP12_OM3_FD_188240 | JGI IMG/M metagenome (GOLD analysis project Ga0209040, IMG submission 188240) | Bog forest soil microbial communities from Calvert Island, British Columbia, Canada - ECP12_OM3 (SPAdes) (version 2) | ecosystem: Environmental > Aquatic > Freshwater > Wetlands > Bog ...
CTAAGAGCGTCTTGGAGAGCGGCCTGCTGCGCGCGGACAGGAACCGTTACGTGCTCGACCGCGCGCTGACCCCATTCGCGATACCAACGAGTTTGCACGCCTCGTTATTGGCGCGGCTCGACCGCCTTGCCTCGGTGAGGCATGTGGCACAAATCGGCGCCGCGATCGGTCGCGAGTTCTCTTATGACCTAATACACGCTGTCTCCCGTCTTTCCGAGGACGAGTTGCAAGCCGCACTCGGCCGGCTCGTCGCTTCCGAACTGGTCTTCCAGCGCGGCACTCCGCCCGACGCGGTCTACAGCTTCAAGCACGCGCTCGTACAGGACGTGACCCATGGCAGCCTGCTGCGGAGTTCTCGGCAACAATTGCACGCGCAGATCGCCGAAGCGCTCACAGCCCATTCGGCCGAGATCATCGACAGCCAGCCCGAGATTTTGGCGCAGCACTACGCCGAGGCCGGGCTCGTTGAAAAATCCGCTTTCCATTGGGGTAAGGCCGGCCAGCGATCCGCCGCCCGCTCGGCGATGGCGGAGGCGGCCGCGCAATTGCAGAAGGGGCTGGACCAGCTGGGGCTACTGCCCGAGACCCCCGAACGCCAGCGAAAGGAACTCGAACTCCTAAGTGGCTTGAGCGCGGCCCTGATGGTCGTCAAAGGTTTCGCCGCACCGGAAACGGGCGATGCGTACGACCGCGCACGGGCGCTGTGGGAGCAGCTTGGCTCCCCCTCAGAGCTCCTTCACATCCCTTGGGGTCAGTCGCATTATTACGCGGTCCGGGACGAACTCGATCGGGCGCAGACTCTCGCGGAAGATTTGCTCCAGCTGAGCCGCCAGCGCGACGACTCGGCCGGGCTCGTTCTGGGTCACTACTCCCTCGGTCGAACCTTTATGTATATGGGCAGTTTCGCGCGGTCGCGATCGCACTTGGAAAAGGCACTCACACTCTACGATCCGATCTCCCACCGTTCGCTTGTCCATCAGACCGGATTGGACCCCCGAAGCATCTCACAGGCCGCTTTGGCGTTGGTGCTGTTCTTTCTTGGCTTTCCGGACCAGGCATCGGCCCAGAGCAGCGCAGCCATCGCCGAGAGTCGGAGGCTCACCCATCTGCCATCTTTGGCTCTGGCCTTGGCAAACGGCTCTCTGCTGCTTTTGCTTGTTGGAGACGCCGCAGCCCTGAAGGAGCGGGCGAACCAGCTGGTTGCGGTGACGACCGAGCAGGGTTTCGCCCTGTACCACGCGACGGGGACGATCTATCGCGGGTGGGTCAAGGTCAAGAACGGCGATGTGACGGAGGGAATAATTCTCCTGCGCAGCGGTTTGGCTGCTTATCGCGCCACCAGGGCGGAGGCGTGGGTGTCCTACTACATCACCCTCCTCGCCGTGGCATGTGAGATTGCAGGGCAGGTTGGAGAGGCCTTGACCCAGTTCGACGACGCTTTGCAGGTGGTGGAACGAACAGGACAACGCTGGTTTGCAGCGGAGCTGGAGAGGCACAAAGGCCATCTGCTGCTGCGGCAGGGCCATACCGAGGCCGCCGAGGAACTATATCGCAAAGCCCTCAGTATTGCCGAAGAGCAGGGAGCCAAGCTCTGGGAATTGCGCGCCGCCGTGAGCCTCGCCCGGCTCCGCCGCGACCAGGGTCGCCGGGCCGAGGCCCATGCCCTCCTTTCCCCGGTCTACGGTTGGTTCACCGAGGGGTTCGATACGCCGGATCTCAAAGAGGCGAAGGCCCTGCTCGACGAACTGGCGTGAGCCGGCGACTGGTATAGGTGGAAAGCCGCCGTTCGGCATCGCAAAACGAGCCGCTTGCAGCGAAACGCTTTCGAAAACTCCCCCGATTGGCTTAAAACGTCTGTCTGCGCACCTTACCGGCCGCGAAGAGCGCGGCGGCCGCAACGTCGGAGGAGACTGCCATGCCGTTCTATGAAAGAGGCCAAGTTCGCATCCATTACGAGGAGGTCGGCTCGGGCTTCCCGTTGCTGGTCATCCCCGGCGGCGGGCTCAACTCGACGGTGGCGGGGCTCGCGACGCACCCTTTCAACCCATTCGACGAGTTCAAGGGGGAGTTTCGCGTTATCGCGGCCGATCTGCGCAACGCCAAGGGTGGCCAGTCTTCCGGTCCGCTTGAGGTCGATCGGCCGTGGGACGCCTATACCGACGACCATATCGGCCTGATGGATCACCTGGGCATCCGCGAATTCATGGTGCTTGGCTTCTGCATCGGCGGTCCGTTTATCTGGAACTTGCTAAAGCGGGCTGGCGACCGCGTCGTCGCCGCCGTGCCGGCGCAGCCCAGCGGCTACCGTCCGGAGATGCCTGGCCTCTCCTACAACAACAACATGAAGGGCTGGGGCCCGGAGCTGTGCGCCCGCCGGCCCGATATCACGATGGCGATGGTCGATACTTTCCTGACCAACATGTACGGTGGTGCTCGCGCCGACTTTGTGTACACCGTGACGCGCGATTTTGTGCGCAACTGCCAGACGCCGATCCTGGTGTTGCCCGACGACGTTCCGGGGCACCCCTATGCCGTGGCGATGGAGACCGTGCATCTCGCGCCCAACGCGCAGGTGAGCCTTTATCCGTGGAAGGACACCGCAGACAAGATTCCGCTGGCGGTGCGCCATATCCGCACCTTTCTCCGCGCCCATCGACCTGTTGCAGCAGTGCAATCTATGGCAGCCGCCGCCCAGTAGCGCAAAATGACTCCGCAACTCTTTGCCTCGGGAGTGAAGATGCCCGTGCTAATGATCCAAGTCTTGGAAGACTCATGGACAAGGAATCCCGAAGACGTACAAAAGACTTTCGATCTATTTGCAAGCAAGGACGCAGAATTGGCCTGGATCGAGGGCACGACCCGACGCTTCAAAGATGGCTACAATTACTTCGGAAGGTATCCGGAAAAAGTCATCGCCTTCTTCGACAACATATGAATTAGAAGTCGCGGCCGCGCCATGTTTCGATTAGCCCCTGGTCAAGGGAAGACGTCTATTCGGCGACGCGCGCTCCTGATGGGCGGGCTTGCTGGCGCTGTCAGTTGTGCTTTTCCTCCGGTCGCTCACGCCGCAACAGCATTCGTCTTGCCCACCGCAGCAGCCAATCGACGGTTCTCCGTCCTGTACAAGGGCATCGGGATCGGCACCCATACGGTCTCATATTCATCAGCTGCCGGTGAAACACGTGTCAATACCGAGATCAATCTCGAGGTCAAGATCGCTTTCCTAACCGCCTACGCTTTTAGTCATCGCTCGGAAGAGACTTGGCGCGCGGGGCGGCTCACTTCACTCAATGGTGAAACTGTTGAGCATGGCGAGACGCTCCACGTCGAAGGCGCGGCGACGCCTCAAGGGTTTCGCGTGCTGGGCAAGGGCGGCCCGTCTATCGCTTCCACCGCTACCTTGACGTCGAACAGCCTGTGGACCCCGGCAATGTTGGAGCAGACTACGGTAGTCGACGCGCAGCGTGGCGGCATCATTGGCGTAAGCGCACGCAAGCTTGCCGAGGAGCAAATTGTGATTGCCGGAAGGCAGGTTCAGACGACGCGCTACACGTTCATCACGCCCTTTTACGCTGGGAGTATTTGGTACGACAAGGCAAGCCTTTGGGTGCGCGGCGAGTTCGAGCGTGATGGCTCGAAGGTCCAGTATGAGCTCAACACGTGAAGCCCGCTCACTCGACCACCAGGCGGCCTACTGTCGTGTCGTTTAGGCGACTGCTATTTCGGAGTGCTGCCATCATGGCAAGCGCCGTCACAGGCTGCATAGCGGTCTCCAATGCCCTCGCTCCGAACTCGGTTAGTCTCACTGCCGGGATCCCTGGCGGTGTCTATCATCCCGTCGGAAATGCGATCTGCCGCATGTATAACCTCGAGGGCGAGCATCCAGCTATGCCATGTGTGGCCGTGAGCTCTGACGGTTCGGTGGAGAACATCCGACGTGTCGAGAACGGCGACTCAGCATTTGGCCTTTCGCAGACCGATGTCGCGTTGGCCGCCTTTAATGGTGAGGGGCCGTTCGCTGCCGCCGGCCCCGATTCGAAGCTCCGCACGGTAATGGCACTTTACCCGGAAGCATTTACCGTTGTCGCTCGCGCCGATACCGGCATACGCGATTTCCAAGACTTGCGTGGGAAGCGGGTCGGCATCGGCACGAGCGGTGTTGGATATAACTTCACCCGCGATGTCATCCTCGGATTTTATGGCTGGACGACATCCAGTCCTGAGCGTGTGCTGGAATTTGCCCCTGCCGAGCAGAACCAGGCGCTCTGTGGCAACATAGTCGACGCGATTATATTTGAAGCCGGGCATCCCAACGGGCTGACCCAGGCGGCTACGACGGACTGCCGAGCGAGGCTGGTGCGCGTCGCTGGCCAGCCGGTCGATCGGCTGCTTGCAACGTATCCCTATTACAAAGCCTTTATCATCCCAGGCGGCATGTACGTTGGTAATCCCGACGATGTCCCGACAATCGGCACGCGGGCCCTGCTCGTCTCGTCGAGTAATCAGCCGGATGGGTTAATCTATGCCATGGTCAGGGCAGTGTTCGACAACTTCGCTGTTTTCCGGCAATTGCACCCTGCGCTGTCAAACTTGGAGACACGAGACATGGTGCCGAGTGAGTCGGTCATGCCGATCCATCCAGGAGCGCTGAATTATTATCGTGAGGTCGGCCTTATCCATAAATAACCGGTCGCCAAGCCTACGGCCTTGCACTTAGCAAGAAAGGTCGAAAACCGACCTTGGGCGTTGCTGCCTTCTTTCGCTCCACCCGCCGTAAAGGATGGGGCCGAGGAGGGCAAAGGTTTTGCCGTTCTCGTCGCGCTGTCGAGCCAATGCCGGCTACCGGCCGAACTTAATCAGTCGCGTCTTGTCCTCGTGCAGCGCCAAGCCGAGCTTGGTGAAACGCTTCTTGGTCTCGACCGTCGGCGGTCATCCGCCGCGCACTCTCGACCGCCTCTGCACAACGCTCATCGCATGGATCTCGCCAGCCAGGAATCACCGCGACGAAGCGCCGGCCGGACCCCGAGCGGCCGCGGGAGACTATTCGGCGGCGGCGCTCTCGGGCTGCGCGCTCCTTGCGACGCGGGCGAGCATCGCAGCGGCATTGCGATGCAGGATCTGCTCGCGCGCTTCCTCGCCGATCTGCGCTTCCGCGAGCGCCTTCCTGGTCCAGTCGCAGCCGAACTCGGTGCCGTCGGTGCCGCACACGATGCGCTCGGCGCCGTACAGGTGCACGGCCGCCTCGATCGCGCGCGGGCCAAACGAGTTGCAATCCACGTACACCTTCGCCTTGCGGAAGCGCGACGACGGCAGCTCCTCATTCGGCGTGTCGAGCAGGCAGCGGTGGTCCATGCGCTCGACTTCGAAGGGAATGTTGCCGCCGAGGTTGTGGACCTGGATCATCGCGTCGGGGTAGTCGGCGAGATAGTCGGTGAGAGACAGCGTCACCATCACCGAGGACAGGCTCGCCTGCATGTCGAGCGTGCCGTTGCGGCGGCGCGCATTGTCCGTGTCGGCCGCGACCTTGGGGTAGGCGTCGCCCGGCCGCGGACCGTTGTGGATGAAGAGCACCGCGCGGTGGCGGTTCGCGACCTCGAGCAGCGGACGCATCGCTTCGGCGTCCTTGCGCGTCAGGAAGTAGTTTCCCGGTATCTGCGCGCCGATCATGCCCGGCAGCCCGAGCGCCCGCTCGAGCTCCGTGGCGGCGGCGGAAATGTCCGTCAGGGGCAGTGCTGCGTAGGCGGCGAAGCGGCCGGGATGCTCTTGGCAAATCGCGGAAAGCCCGTCGTTGATGGTCCGGCACAGCGGCCCGGACTCATCCAACGGCAGGGCCTCGACCCAGCAGAACGAACCGAGGAGCGACAGCACGCTCGTCTCGACTCCCTGGCGGTCCATCCGACCGAGATGGAAATCGACGTCGTCGAAGGCATCGGCGAGCGGCGCTTCGCCCATCCGTGGCGCCTTCAGCACCTCGACGCCGTCCTGATTGCGCAGGATGCGTGGTTCTCTGATACGGGCGCGCAGGGCGTCGGCTACTTGGGCGGGTCTCCAATGGGCATGCATGTCGATCATGGTCATGGCTGTTTCCTTCATGGGCCGTCCGGCAGCTTAACCTCACGGCGGTTCGCTGCAAATAGGACAACTGTCAAATCGATCGATGGCACCAGCAGACCACGTAAGTTCTTGCCGCGCCGATCAGAATACGATGGGCCGGATCGAGGTTCGGGCGTTCAGGCTGGGCCAAGCGTCGTCGGGCGAAGGCGAAATAGGCAAAGCCTACGGTGTGGAGGAAGCTGCCGAAAAAGGCGGCAAAATTTAATCCTGTCTGAGGTCATGGCGAGAGGTGGGGACGCCGCCCAGGCCACGGCGTATTCGATCTTTGATGAGCCCTGCTCCGACCTGCTGGATCGGCTCGAGGCCATCAATCAGGAGCGGGCTCGCACGGAAATAGAGCGGCTCGCGCTCGCTTCGAGCGAGGGAAGCTCGCCGGCATCGACACGCGGCGACGATTTGGAGGCCGCACAACTCCGGCCCACGCAGGCCTTTAACGTTAATACGCCAACTGCCGGCGCGAACTGTTGGGATGTCAGCCTAGAATGATGCTCTGGGTCGACCGCAGCCGGTATCTTGCAAGCGGACTATGTCTGTCGGCGCCGTACAGCCGAATGCTCTCGTGGGCGGCGAGGACCCAGTCTGCCCGATTCTGTTGAAGCGCGGCCTCATAGCGCCTCCTCTTTGGCCGGACCCCGCCGCGCTGATCTGATCGCGCTGAATGGCGACTTCAAAACGCCTTGCACGATCCGTCGCACTCGTCGGGGAACAGGCTCCTGCCACAGGCGCAAGGGCCAGGATGACCCGCGACGCTGGCGTCGGTAGTCGGGGCGGGTTGCTCGGGCAGCTTCTCCCGCCGCAACTCCTCCATGCGGGTACGGATTGTCTTGAAATCGTCAGCTGCTCGGGTCCGTGACATCAAACCCTCCGGGCCCCGCACTAACATGCGTTAATACCGTTCGCCAATCGCCTAAATTTAGGTCTCCTTTGGGTCGAACTTAGCAGTCCGTATGTGAGGCTCCGAATCCCAGCTCGTGTTAGCGGTTTCGGATGCCGGCCCGTCGTGACCGATCCTCCCGTGCTGCGGGCCGGCGTCCGAAAGCCTCCAAGGAAGGAACCCGCGCGGTTGGGCGGGCGGTCTGCCGTCTATGGGGATTTGATGGGCCCGCGGCTTGTGTGAGGAACGCGCTGGCAGGCGTAGTCGGCGGCGGATCGAGGATCGCCGCAGAGAGTTCTTCGCCGCTGCTGCCCTCGACGGCGCGATTTCGGCATGCTCAGCGGCCCGCCGCCTTCGCGAAGGCAGGCTCTTGCCGCGCTCGACCCGCAGGAGCATGCGCTCGGAGTCGACATCCCCAACCTTGAGCGTGATCACCTCGGAGACGCGCAGCCCGGCGCCGTACGCGGTGGCGGCAGTACTTCAGTCCCGGCGCCGCCTGGAGCAGAAGCGCGACCTCCTCGACGCTGAGCACGCCCGGCAGTCGGCGCGGCCGGCGCAGGACCGTAAGCCGCCGGGGGAGGTCCGGCCGCCCGAACGTCACGGTGAGGAAGAAGCCGAGGGCCGAGACCGTGCTGTTGACGCTCGGCGGCTGCATGCCGGTCTGTGTCTGGCCAAACACGCACTGACGATGATGCGCGCATCCTCCCGCGAGAGGGGTTCGTTCTCTGGCTTGTAGCGGACAAACCGCCCGCCGAAGTCGCCGTGATGGGCAGGCAGCTGGCCGCCGACATCATTCCGCTGTGACAACTTATAAAAGCCGCGTAGCAGCCGTGTGGCGCGAAGCATGTAGCTTTTGACAATCAGGCTGCATGACATGAACGCCGCGCAATATCTTATTCTAAATCGACCACCTATAAAAAATGCGCTACGCGAAGTTGAGTAGCGACCCCTCATTACCTTTTTGTATCAAATGTTTCGGTTGCATCGTCCCGCTGCTTCGGCATTAATCGATGATAGCGGCGCCACGGCCGTGGGGGGCATTGCGTCATGCGTGAAGAACATTCGGACTCAACTGCATCGATGCACCATTAGATCAAATGGAATCCGAATTAGACCCAATGGAATCCGAAATTCGAGGTCGGTGCACCGACTATCTGGCGAAGTTATTGAATCGACCGGCCAAGCTGATCGATCCTCATGCGAAGTTCGCCCGATTGGGGGTGGATTCGGCGACGTCCGTATTCCTCCTCATGGAGCTTGAAGAATGGTTGGCCATCGAGCTTCCCACGGAGATTATTTTCGAATATCCGACCATCGCGCAGCTCGCGCAACACGTTGCGAGATGTCGCGCCAGTGAAACCGCCCGCGGACGCAGGCGTGGCTGAACGCTATGAGCCCAAGGCGACGCCGAGGGAGCATCCCATATCATTGGCCGATCTGCTCCGTCATCGAGCAACGGAACAGCCGCATGATCGCGCATATGTTTTTTTGTCGGATCGTGGAAATGAACAAGCGCCGTTGACATTTGCCGATCTCTACAGGCGGGCGCACGCCCTCGCAGGATCGCTGTTGGATCGCGTGAAACGGGGTGATCGCGCACTCCTGCTGTTCCCTCCAGGGCTGGATTTCGTCGTTGCCTTCTTTGCTTGTGTTCTGGCAGGGGTCATTCCGGTTCCCATGATGATCCCTCGTAGGGCAAGCTCGCGCGACGCCGCCAACGCTATTCTCGCGGATTGCTCGCCGAGACTCGCGGTGACAACCCGCGGCGTGGCGACAACCAGGCCCGATGTCATCGAGCGCTTTCAAGCGGTCGAATTCGAGTGGTTAATCCTGGAGCAGGCCACACAAACGACGAAACCAAATGTTTGCGTTGCCGCTTCCAAGCGTGGCGATATCGCACTCCTGCAATACACATCGGGCTCCACGTCGGAGCCGAGGGGCGTGATGGTCAGTCACGGCAATCTACTCGACAATTCCGAAATGATCCGGCTCGCCCTCGGCAATACCCGAGCGTCGACCTTTGTCAGCTGGGTGCCGCACTATCACGATATGGGCCTGATTTTGAACATCCTGCAGACGCTGTATCTCGGTGCGCTATGCGTGCTGATGGCACCAGTGACCTTCATGCAGCGCCCGCTCACCTGGCTGCGGGCGATCCACACCTATCGGGCGGAGGTCGCAACCGCGCCCAACTTCGCGTTCGATCTCTGCGTGCTCCGCTTTCGTGCCGAGCAGATGCGGGACATCGACCTCTCGTCCTGGAAACTTGCTCTAAATGGCGCCGAACCCCTGCGGGCCGATACACTGGATCGATTTGGCTCGACGTTTGCTCCGTATGGGTTCAACGCAAACTCGATGTACCCGGCCTACGGACTGGCGGAAGCCACGCTGTTGGTCACCGGCGGCCACAGGGGCTCTGGCCCCATCACGCGCCGCGTCAGTCGCGCCGAACTGCAAAAAGGCCGAGTGGCCGCTCCGACAAGACCGGACGACGGACAAGTTTTAATCGGCTGCGGACAACCTCTCGTTGGCGAGCACGTTGCGATAATCGCCCCCGACAGTCGCCGAAGGCTCGAGGTGGACAGCGTTGGCGAGGTGTGGGTAAGTGGGCCCAATGTCGCCCAGGGCTACTGGCAAAATGCCGGCGCAACCGCATCCACATTTCGGGCACAAATCGAGGGTGAAGGCGGTAAGTACTGGCTGCGGACCGGTGACCTTGGGTTCCTCGATCAATCCGGAGAGCTCTTCGTTACGGGCCGGATCAAGGATGTCATCATAATCAGGGGGATGAACCATTATCCGCAAGACATCGAAAACACGGTGCAGAACGTCCATCCGGCACTGCGCCGAAACTGCGGTGCGGCATTTACGACACTCGAAGAGAACGGGCGAGAGAAGCTAGTCGTGATCCAGGAGGTAGAACGGACATATCGGAGCGAGATCGCAGTTGCGGAACTCGTTGCCTCTATTCGCGAGGCGGTGGTGAATGAGCACGAAGTCAATGCCGATGAAATTTTGCTCATTGCGCCGGGAGCCCTCCCGAAGACGACGAGCGGAAAGGTGCAGCGCAATCTCACTCGCACGATTTGGCTCGACGGCTTGCTCGAAGTGGCGAAATAGCCGGAGGTTACGCCGCGATTGATTTCGCTGCTTGCGACCTTTCCCTCTCGGTTTCAATCCGCATGCATGGAAGCGTGCTCGACGTTCACCGCATCATTTTCTGCAGTACCTGCCAGGCCGTAAGTCAGTGTTGATTCACCAGACTGCGGGTCGTGATTCAAACGCCGGTTCGCCGTGAGCTACGACAGCCTTTATTTCGCGTTTTTTTTGGCCATAGTCTGGCTGGCGTTTCAACTGCTGCCGTGGCGCGGTTGGATTCTGCTCGCCGCGAGCATTGTTTTCTACGCTGCAGCCGGGCTCCGGGACAGCATCCTCGCGGCAGTGGTCATACTGGTCAACTATGGCTTTCAGTTTGCTGTCGTCCGCGACCGAAGATGGCTTTATCCGGTCCTTATCATCGATTTTGGCTTTCTCGCGTACTTCAAGTACCGGGTGTTTCTGGCGGGCGTGGCGGGCTCGAATCTCTTTACCGGCGAGATCGTTATTCCGCTAGGGATTTCCTTTTACATTTTTCAGCTCTCGGCATTCTTGATCGACATCACCCGTGGCCGAGCTCAGCCATTCGTCTCTTTGCCGCGTTTTGCATTTTTCAAGCTGTTCTTTGGCCAGCTGATCGCCGGGCCGATCATGCGTTGGCGGCAATTCGGGCCGCAGGTGGATCGTCTGTTCGACGGCGAGCCTCTTCCACGCGGCCATCGTATGGCCGGATTGGGGCTGGGCCTGTGCCTGCTGGGGCTGACAAAGAAAATCGTATTGGCCGACTCGATCGCGCCGTTCGTCGATACGATCTTTCGTGACGGTCCGTGGAACGCTGCGGCGGCTTGGTTAGGGGCTTGGCTATTCGCGTTCCAGATTTATTTCGACTTTTCCGGCTATTGCGACATCGCCGTCGGGCTTGGACTGATCTTTGGGATCCTGCTTTCGCGCAATTTCGACACACCCTTTCGGGCGATCAGTATTCAAGAACTCTGGCAACGCTGGCACATGACGCTCACGCGATTCCTGCGCGATTACGTGTTCTTGCCTCTCGCCGATATGCGACTGGTTGGACGACGCTATCGTGTCGCGCAACATTTCGGGGCAATGGTCCTGACGATGACCCTGTGCGGATTGTGGCATGGAGCGGGATGGAATTTCATCGTCTGGGGCACGTTGCAGGGTCTCGCAATGGTGTTTGGCCTCGCCTGGGCGAGGTACCTTCCATCGCCGCCAACTTGGGTCAATTGGACTGCGACGTTCGGCTTTTTTCTGGTGACCTTGGTCTTCTTCCGCGCCGCAAATCTCGGTTCAGCGGCCGATTATCTCAGCACAACATTCGGGTTCGGCGGGACCGGCTCTGCACGCGTGCCCGAGGACGGCGCCGGAGGTCTTTGGATCATCGCCGGCTGTTTTGCGCTGCTTGCTTTGCATTGGTTGGAAGCCCAACTGTTCACGCGCCGCACGGTGCGGCTGTTGTTTCGCTTCGACGGACTGTTCTTGCGGGTCCTGTTCGCTGGAATTACGATCTGGCTCCTCCTCCTGCCGAAGGCGCAGAACAATCCATTTATTTATTTCCGGTTCTGATCATGTGGCGCCTCGCTTTCCGTAGACTTGGAGCATTGCTGGCCGGCCTCGTCGCCGCAACTCTTGTGATCGAGCTCGGATTTCAGCTCATTCTCGCAACCCCGTTACGATGGGTCTTGCCGGTTCCCCAGATTGCGCTTTATGGGCCGGATGCCGATACGGGTTACCGGCATCGTGCAAATGTCAGCGGCTTATGGCTTACCGAGCACCGAGTATTCCTTAGGACTTCCAATCTCGGTTTGCGCGACCGCGACCGCGATATCGTTCATGGCAACGCGCCGCGCGCGATCGTCATCGGCGACTCCTTTATCGAGGCGCTGCAGGTGGACTGGCCAGAAACCGCGGTGGCAATAGCTGAACGAATTCTCGAGCATGACATCCCGGGCGCGGAGGTCGTCAATCTCGGTTTGTCGGGCGCTCGGCCAGCCGTACACGTCGCACGCTTGCAATCGCAGGGACTCGCCTTGACGCCTGACGTCGCAGTGGTCGTGCTAACGATCGATCAGCTACTGTCGCCATTGGCGACCGACGACAGCGAATTCACCGGCTATCGCCGCGCCGCCGACGGCAAATTTCACTTATCCTACGGCTTCCGTTCGAGTCCCGGCTATCGTTTTCGCACCTCGCTCGGAGGGCGGATCTTCTATTGGCTTCTCGATCACAGCCAAGTGATGCGGGTCATCAATGACCGCAAGAACGTCGGATTGCTAGCCGAATGGTCGCAGCCCCCGACACGGCAAACGTTTGACACCGCGTGGCATTGCCCCGCCGATGCTTTGGACAGCGAGATCGCGTTATGGGTCGACGGAAAGCCGGCCGTTGCGCGGGCGCTGGTCGATGCATTCATTCGGGATTTGGCAGTGATCGGGCGTTCCAATCGGATGCCGATCACGATCGCAACCCGCGGAATTGAGGCGCGATGCCCCGCCCTCGCGGCGAAACGTGCCGCACTCATCGATGCGATTCGTACGAGGCTCGAAACCGCCGGCCTGCGATTCATCGATCTCGACGCGCGCGTCCTCGCCAGGGTGGGGCGCAATGGAGTGGCACCGCTTCACGGATTCGGCGCTGATTTGGGGCTAGGCCATCTTAATGTTGAGGGCAATCGCGTCTTCGGCGAAATTCTTGCCGAGGTAATAGGGGCGGCGCTGCCACAGCGACGAGCCGCCTGTCAATCCCTTCGGTCCGGCTGAAGGGTTTGTACCGCCAACTCAGGCGATCGGCGAACTGTTCGACATGCTGGCAACGGAACTTCTATCCATGATCATCTATCCGTGAACATTGCCTGATCGTGGGAACCTCCGAGCTTGGCGCCGCGCCGGCGATCGAGCAGGTGGCCGGAGGCTGCGGGTGGGGTTGGCATCGCCAGCACTGGCGCGACCGCTCGGCTACTGGCATTCGGGCCACTGCGCCCCGAATTGACGCTAACTCGAGCCGCTGCGTTCCAAATTAACGCTGACCCCGAGCGAATTATGCTCGCGGCGCCCCAATATCGACAATGCGGGGGCCGGCTCACGCTCCGGCAAAGCCGATCAGCCAGCCAGCGTAGGCGCCATTAAGCGCCCCCGCGTTGTGCCTCAGAGGTTATTGGCGATCGCGCTGAACGTATTGCTGAGGTTGGTGCCGACCGTCGCCATGACGGAGATCGCGGCAACTGCTATTAAAGCGGCGATTAGGCCGTACTCGACCGCCGTAACGCCGTTTTCATCCCTGACCAGACGCAGAATTAGGCTCAGCACTTGTCATCTCCATGTAAAGTCCGTGGTGATGATTGGTAGTTTAGGAACATTTCGGGGAATATCGAGACAAAAGGTAGTTAATTGCTAAGCATTTGTAGTTAAAAGCCCCCACGCGCACCCCTCCTCAAAAAGGGCGAGCCGAGATCGAGGTCTGGCATGGGCAAACGAACCTGGGGTGCGATTTCCTTTTGCGCATTGGGCCGCCCAGCATGTTGGGCTGGCCGACGCGCCGGCGCGCGCTCGCATCTCTTGCAGGGCCAGTGCAGAACATTCGCTTTCCCTCCGCCGCGGTTGCGACCGCGTTGCCCGCCCGCATCCGCCTGCCCGTGGCCTTGTCAGCCTCCGATCGACCCGGCTAAAGGTAAACGCAAGCTAGCATGGCGGACAGTGGAACCAGCCACTACTACTCCGCCAGACCCGTCCCGCCCAAGCCGCAGGATGCGTTCCAGGTGCGCAAACAGCATCTCGGCGGCGCATGCTGCCCCCGCGCGATTGCTCGGTCGGTCTTGGCACGCGCGGGTGATCGCTGCCGGCCTTTGCTCACCTGTATGGCCGCCGGTTTTCGATGGTGAGACGCCTGGGGCGACACATCATCATCACGCGTACATTGCATCTACGCCAGCATCACCGAGATGATGAAATAGCTAGTAGCAAGATCGCTACAGCTGTAGTCGTCTTCATCGGCTTTAATTTGGAGATCTGCAGGCCATGAGGTTCGAAGAATATCGCAGGCACGACGCCATCTCGCTGGCCGGGCTCATCGCGAAGCGCGAGGTCACGGCCAGGGAGGTGCTGGAGACGGCGATCGCACGGGCCGAACAGGTCAATCCCGCCATCAATGCCATCGTGCACAAGCAGTATGAGCAGGCGCGCAAGGCGGTCGCGGCGGAGCTTCCCGAAGGGCCGCTAAAGGGCGTGCCTTACCTTATCAAGGACCTCGGTTTCTTCGAGACCGGTGAGCCGGCGACCTTCGGCAGCAGCCTCTTCAAGGATTTTGTCGCCGATCACGAGACCGCCTACGTGTCGCGCTGCAAGAAGGCCGGCCTCGTGTTCATGGGCCGCAGCTCCAGCCCCGAGTTCGGTCTGAACCCGAATACCGAGCCGCGGCTTTACGGCTCCTGCCACAACCCCTGGAACCTCGAATACTCGCCGGGGGGTTCCTCCGGTGGTTCGGCGGCAGCGGTTGCCGCGGGCATCCTGCCCGTGGCGCATGCAACCGACGGCGGCGGCTCGATCCGGATTCCAGCGGCGCAGTGCGGTCTGTTCGGGCTCAAGCCGTCACGCGGCCGGGTCTCTATGGCGCCGGACGCGGGCGAAGGATGGGGTGGGCTGTCAACCGGTCACGTGGTCAGCCGAAGTGTGCGCGACTCGGCCCTCATGCTCGATTGCACTGCCGGACTGGAGCCCGGCGACCCCTATGCTGCGCCGATGGAAGAGCGCCCCTTCCTCGCGGCCCTCGCCCGTCCACCGCGCAAACTCAGGATCGCGCTGATGTTGAAGGATCATCGCGGCGTCGAGTTGCATCCTGAATGCCTGGAGGCCGTGCAACGCGCGGCCAAATTGTGCGCCGGCCTCGGCCACATCGTCGAGGAGGCGGACCCCGATCTCGACATGGTTGCGCTGCGGCCCATGAATGCCCGGATCTCGGCGGCCAACACCGCCCGATCATGCTACATGCGCTGGAGGGCCCTGGGACGCGAGCCTAACGCCGACGACGTCGAGGCTGTGACATGGGGGGTGTGCCAGCGCGGGATGAAGGTGAGTGGCGTCGAGTACATCGAGGCGATCGCTGCTGCCCACGCGGCGGGGCGCAAGATGGGCACGTTCCTTACTAGCTATGACGTGATCCTGTCGACGACATTGGCCGGCCCGCCGCCGAAGCTCGGCTATTTCGACCAGAACGGCGATGTTCAGACCTTCGCCGAGCGTGTGACGGAATATCTGTCGGTGACGCCGCTACATAACGCGACGGGCACGCCGGCGATGAGCGTGCCGTTGCATTGGACGGCAGA
>Ga0209040_10002192_pt1 | contig 15422 bp, 10 predicted proteins | sample BogFormECP12_OM3_FD_188240 | JGI IMG/M metagenome (GOLD analysis project Ga0209040, IMG submission 188240) | Bog forest soil microbial communities from Calvert Island, British Columbia, Canada - ECP12_OM3 (SPAdes) (version 2) | ecosystem: Environmental > Aquatic > Freshwater > Wetlands > Bog ...
ACCCAGCGGCAGACCTCGAACCGGCTCGGCTCGAACGACACGGGCAGGCCGTATTCGGCGGCGAGGCGCTCGGCCAGCACATCGAGCTGCAGCGCGCCGACGACGCCCACGATCGCCGCCGCGCCGTCGTGCGGCAAGAACACCTGCACGACGCCCTCTTCCGCCGTCTGCCGCAGCGCCTCGCGCAGCTTTTTGGCCTTCATTGCGTCCGCGAGCTTGACCCGCCGCAGAATCTCGGGCGCAAAGCTCGGCACGCCCCGGAACACGATCTCCTCGCCTTCGCTCAAGGAGTCGCCGATGCGCAAGAGCCCGTGGTTGGGGATGCCGACGACGTCGCCTGCGAACGCCTCTTCCGCGAGCGACCGATCCTGGGCGAAGAAGAACTGCGGCGCCGAGAGCGTCACGGGCTTGCCGGTGCGCACGAGCTTGGCCCGCATGCCGCGCTGGAGCTTGCCCGAGCACACCCGCATGAAGGCGATGCGGTCGCGATGGTTCGGATCCATGTTCGCCTGAATCTTGAAGACGAAGCCGGTCATCTTGGCTTCGTCCGCAGCGACGATCCGGGTCGCCGCCGCCTGCGCGCGCGGCGGCGGCGCAAACTCGGCCATGGCGTCGATGAGCTCCTTCACGCCGAAATCCTTGAGCGCGCTGCCCCAAAGGACCGGCGTCAGATGCCCTTCGAGGAAAGCCTCTCGGTCGAAGCTCTTCAGGCCCTCGACCGCGAGATGAAGTTCCTCGATCGCCTCCGCCTGCTCGTGCTCGGGCAACAAGCCCGCGACCTTCGGGTCGTCCGGGCCGGAGACGGCCAACTCAACCGAGTCGGGGTCGAGCGGATGCAGCGCTTTGCGGCGGATGTCATAGGCGCCGGCGAGCGAGCGTCCGCGGCCGATCGTCCAGTTGAGCGGCGCGGCCTCGAGCGCGAGCGTCTTTTCGATCTCGTCGAGGAGCTCGAACGGATCGCGGGTCTCGCGGTCCATCTTGTTGATGAAGGTGACGATCGGGATGTCGCGCAGTCGGCAGACCTCGAAGAGTTTTCGCGTGCGCGCTTCGATGCCCTTCGCCGCGTCGATCACCATGACCGCCGAATCGACCGCGGTCAGCGTGCGGTAGGTGTCCTCGGAAAAGTCCTCGTGGCCGGGGGTGTCGAGCAGGTTGAAGACGCAGTTTGCGTACTCGAAGGTCATGACCGAGGTCACGACGGAAATGCCGCGCTCGCGCTCGATCCCCATCCAGTCGGAGCGGGTCTTGCGGCGGTTTGCCTTGGCCCGCACTTCGCCTGCGAGCTGGATCGCGCCGCCGAACAGCAGCATCTTTTCGGTCAGCGTCGTCTTGCCGGCGTCAGGGTGGGAAATGATCGCGAAGGTGCGCCGCCGCTCGACGGGGTTTTGTTCGGGCATTGATCTTTGGGTTGTGGGAGGAGCGCGTCTCACATAATGCGGGCGGGGCGGTTGGGGAAGGGCGGGTTTCACACGTTAATGTCGCACAAACTGCCAGGTTTGTTCGGCGACAAGAAAACTGGAGCAAGTCGAGGGAGTGAGCCTCGTCATTCGAGCCTAAGCACAAAGCATCCTAGGACCACTTCTGAATAAGAGCTTTGACTCGTTCTGGTACCCCCCAGGAATTTGATATCTGGGTGTTAGTTCGCAGAGCTGCGCCTATCCGGGTAGCAAACGAAGGCTCCCAAATTTCCATTTCCTCAAGAAACCCAATCCGAGTCTTTGCGCCTTCAAAAGTTCCGCTATTTTCAAACAAACTGAGAAGAACGGTGGCCATTTTTGAACGAGTCTGCTTATGTCTTCGGTAACTATCAAATATTTCGCGTGCTAGCACTGTTGCCGTCTTTCCACTCCCATTGAAAGCTTGAAATCGAGCAATAAAACCGTATGGGACTTCCCCAAGTTGGACCGCGAAGACAGGTAGCCCACGGCCCATCGCAAACCCGAGTTCTTGGTCTGTCCAGTTGCTCTTGTGAAAATTCGGATGCATCAATGCGACCAGCGAATCGCAAGTAGCGAGCGCTACCTCGATTTGTGTTTGCCATTCACTCGTCGGTTCGATGTCGTTATGCGCGACAAAGCAACTAATACCAAACCGTAGCAGCTGCGTTTGCATTTCCGCAGCGAACTTTCTTTCGGTGGCGAGATGGGTGACAAAGCAACGAAAAAACCCATCGCGCCAAGTAGACTGTCTAGCGTCAAAAATGTCAATTCCAAATTTATCCCATGAAGTTGGTAATTGCAATCCTAAATACCGCGCTAATTCAATTAACGTCTGATCTTTTACGTCTTTAAGCATTTCTGTTACATAGGCGTCTCTGCCACCATTCCAGATCTGTTCAGTAGGTAGACCAAACTCCCTTAGGGTCAGGTCCAGGAATGTCCACTCCTCGCTAGACAGACGCGCGATGATCTCCTTCAGGAGCGTGACCCGCGATGCTGCCGACAACGCCATTGGAAGCTCTAGTCCCGAGGAACTGCACCTCCCTTACCGCGCACGCCGCGACACGAACAGACTGCGGCGCCCTATTCCCGCCCCGCCTTCCAGCCCTCGTTCTTGTAGCGCTCGGTCAGGCCGAACTCGTTCCTCAGGGTCGCCAGGAGCCGCATGAGCTTGTCCTCGTCCTGACCGGGGCGCTTCTTCGCTCGCGCGGCGTCCACCGCGCGCTGGAAAGCCGCGACGGCCTCGGCGAAGAACTCGTTTCCGCCCAGAAACCTTCGTCCCACCGTCTCCCGCGCGCGCAGGCCAAGCTGACCGATCTCCATTTCCCCCGCAAAATAGGCGTCGAGCGGGTCCTGTATGAGTCGTCGATGGCGATCCTGGCGATGGCGGTGCGCCAAAAAGCCAATGACGACGGCCGTCGCGCAGACGGCGCACACGATCTGGAAGACGACCTGCCGATCCATGAGCCTCTCTTTCCGTGTTCAAACAGCGATCCTGGCCGGGACCGCTCTGAAAGCGAGAAATGGATCGATCTTGGTCATCAAACAAGTTGTTGTCGAGCGCGCTCGGGACGACTTCCGCGCGCTCGCGTCGATTAGCCGCAGTCGCGGGAACCTAGTTGTCGAGGAAGCTCCTGAGCTTCCGCGACCGGCTCGGGTGCTTGAGCTTGCGGAGCGCCTTGGCCTCAATCTGGCGGATGCGCTCGCGCGTCACCGAGAACTGCTGGCCGACCTCTTCGAGCGTGTGGTCGGTGTTCATGCCGATGCCGAAGCGCATGCGCAAAACCCGCTCTTCGCGCGGGGTGAGCGAAGCCAAAACACGCGTCGTCGTCTCGCGCAGGTTCGACTGGATCGCCGCATCGATCGGCAGGACCGCGTTCTTGTCCTCGATGAAGTCGCCGAGGTGGCTATCATCCTCGTCGCCGATTGGCGTTTCGAGGCTGATCGGCTCCTTGGCGATCTTGAGCACCTTGCGCACCTTCTCGAGCGGCATCGCGAGCTTCTCGGAAAGCTCCTCCGGCGTCGGCTCGCGGCCGATCTCGTGCAGCATCTGGCGCGAGGTGCGCACGATCTTGTTGATCGTCTCAATCATGTGCACCGGAATGCGGATCGTGCGCGCCTGATCGGCGATCGAGCGGGTGATCGCCTGCCGGATCCACCATGTGGCGTAGGTCGAGAACTTGTAGCCGCGGCGGTATTCGAACTTGTCCACCGCCTTCATGAGCCCGATGTTCCCCTCCTGGATGAGATCGAGGAATTGAAGGCCGCGGTTCGTGTACTTCTTGGCGATCGAGATGACGAGCCGGAGGTTCGCCTCGACCATTTCCTTCTTCGCCTGCCGGGCCTCGCGCTCTCCCTTCTGGACCATCTGGACGAGTTTGCGGAACTCCTGGATCTCAAGGCCGGTCTCCTGCGCGAGCGACTGGATTTCGGCGCGGATTTCCTTGATCGGGTTCTTGTCCTGCGCGACGAACTCCTTCCAGCCGCGGGTCGTCAGCTTCGAGACGCGCAGGAGCCACTTCGGATCGAGCTCCGAATTTTGGTAGTTCTTGAGGAAGTCCTCGCGGCTGACGCGATGCGCTTCGCCCATTCGCATGAGCCGGACGTCGAGGTTGATGAGGCGCTTGTTGATGTCGTAGAGCTGCTCGACCAGCGCGTCGATGCGGTTCTGGTTCAAGGACAGCGACTTGACGTCGGCGACGATCTCCTTCTTGAGGACTTTGTACTTGCGCTCCTGCGCCGGCGAGAGCGACTCGCTTCTCAGCTTGTTCTCGACATTCTGGTCCTGCAGCCGGCGCAGCTTCTTGTAGGCGTCGGCGATGCGGTCGAAAGTCTCGAGCACCTTCGGCTTGAGTTCGGCCTCCATGGCCGACAGGGAAACGGAGTTTTCGAGGTCGTCCTCTTCGTCGAGAACGTCCGGCGACGGCGCGCCGTCAAAACCGTCCGGCGGGGACTGCGGGGCCGTCGCAGGAGCCATGCGGTCGCGCACCGGATTGGGCGCAGGCGGCGCCCCCGGCGCGGTGTAGTCCACCTTCGGCGGTTTTTTGCCGTCGGGGCCGGTGTAGGATGCTTCAAGATCGATGATATCGCGGAGGAGGATCTTCCCTTCGTTGAGCTCGTCGCGCCAGATGATGATGGCCTGAAACGTGAGCGGGCTCTCGCAGAGGCCCGCGATCATCGCCTCCCGGCCGGCCTCGATGCGCTTGGCGATGGCGATCTCGCCTTCACGCGACAAAAGCTCGACCGAGCCCATTTCGCGCAGGTACATCCGCACGGGATCGTCGGTGCGCTCCGCCGGCTCCGAGCTGCGGATCGCAACCGCCGTCGAACGGCTCGCCTCGACGATCTCGCCGCCCTCGCCGCCGCCCTCGTCGTCGTCTTCGGCGCCTTCCTTTTCCGCCTCCTCGGCGTCCTCGCTTTCGACGACGTTGATGCCCATTTCGCTGAGCATTGCGTTCATATCTTCAATCTGGTCGGACGAGATCTCCTCGGACGGCAAGACTGCATTGAGTTCGTCCTGGGTCACCCAGCCCCGCTTCTTGGCGACTTTCAGCATCCGCTTGACGGCGGCGTCGGTCAGGTCGAGGAGGGGGCTGTCTACGGTTTCAACGGCCGCCGCTTCGCCTTCGCCCTTGACTTCGTCTTTCTTCGCCATTGCGGTCTCCGTCATCCCCGCCCGCACCGCGGGCCAATCTTCCGTCCGAAGCGCCGCCGGCGGGCGTCACGACAAAACCTCAGCGCGACCGTCGGCCGATTCCAGCCGAGGCCGGCGCTGCAAAATCATGACGCTAAGTCCTTTAAGCGCGCGCTAACCCTACCCCTCGCCTCGTCAGATGGTCGACGAGGCTCTGCCAGATTGCTCTCCAAAGCCCTCTATGGCCGCTTCCGCATGCGTGAACTCGGCCAGTTGCGTCTTAATGTCGAGCAATCTCGCGAAATTCCGCTCGTTTGGCTCAAGCGCCAAAGACCGCTCCGCGAGTTTCAGCTCCCTATTTAAAGCGCCCGCCCGGCGGTGCAAGGTCAAGCTTTGCCGCAGCACAAGCTCGGCGTCAGCGAGCGAGGCTTCGGGCCTCAGGCACCACCAATTGGGCATTTTGGCGGCAAGGGCGAGGATGCGATCCCGTTCATCGGCCCGACCGGCTGCCGCCAAGGCCTCGGCGAGCGATTCCGGCGACTGGAGGGCTTCCGGCGGAACGGCCAAAAGCGCGTCGCGCAGTGCGGCGAGCTTGGCGCCGGCGAACTCGACTGCGGCCAATTCCTCACAGTGCGCCTCGATGAGGGACGGATGAGCGATCGCAACCGCGAGAATCGCAACCTCGCGCGCCGGCTCCTTCGGTTTGCGGGCGAGCTTGACCTGCGGGGGCAAGGGCGCGCTCGCAAGCCCGATGCGCGGCCCCGTCTGGGTCCATTGCCGGCGTCGATCGTGACGTGGGCGGTTCGGGCCGCCTGCCCGCAATTTCGACAGCAATTCTTCGCCAAGAAACGCGGCGAGCCGCTGTTTCATGTCCGCCTTGTAGTGGCGACGCACAGTTTCGTCGGCGATCGCCTCCACTGCGTCAAATAGCCGACGTTCGAGCAGGGCGCGCTGCTCAGGCGTCTCGAATCGCCGGCCCACTGTCTCGCGGTCGAACAGCATTTGCGCCAGCGGACGCGCTCCCTTCAGGACTTCCGCCACCGCCGCAGGGCCCTCCGACCGCATCAGGTCGTCCGGGTCTTGCCCCTCCGGAAGGAGCGCGAAGCGGAGGCTCTTTCCCGCTCCGATCAGGGGCAGGGCGGTCTCCACCGCGCGAAAGGCCGCCTTTTGGCCGGCGTTGTCGCCATCGAAGCAGAGGATCGGCTCGGCCGCCATGCTCCAAAGGAGCGCGCATTGCTCTGCGGTCAGCGCCGTGCCGAGCGGCGCCACCACATGCGGAAAGCCAGCCTCGCTCAGCGCGATCGCATCGACGTAACCCTCGACGACCACGAGTTCGCCCTTCTGATGCGCCTCAGTTCGCGCCCGGTGGTGGTTGAACAGCAGCGCCCCTTTATGGAAAAGCGAAGTCTCTGGCGAATTGAGATATTTGGCCGGGGCGCTCGCCTCCAGAGCGCGGCCGCCGAAGGCGAGGATGCGGCCCGAGCGGTCGTGAATCGGGAACATGACCCGGTCGCGGAACCGGTCATAGGGGACGGCGATCCCCTCGCCGTGGACGAGCAAACCGGCCTCGATCATTTGATCGAGGGCGACGCCTTGCGCGGCGAGCGCTTCGCGCAAGGCGAAACGCTCCGGCGCGGCGTAGCCGAGCGAAAAGCGCTTCTGCGTCCCGGGCCCAAGGCCGCGGTCCGACAGATAGCCTCGCGCCTTCGCCCCAATCGCCGCCTGGAGGTTCGATTCAAAGCAGCGCGCCGCCGCGTTCAACACATCAAAGAGGCTTGCCCGCTTCTTCTCTTGCGCTTCGTCCGCCGCGCTCGGGCGGGGCAGAGCCACTCCGGCCAGCCCGGCAAGCCGCTCCACCGCTTCGGGAAAGCTCAAGCCCTCCGTCTCCGCCAGAAAGTCGAAGATGTCGCCGTGCTTGCCCGACGAGAAATCGTGAAAGAAGCCCTTCTGGTCGTTCACGAAAAATGAGGGCGTCTTTTCCGCGTTGAAGGGTGACAGCCCGACCCATTCCCGTCCCTGTTTGCGCAGTTTTACGCGGCGGCCGGCCACTTCCGAGACCGGCAGCCGGGCTCGAATTTCATCTAGGAGGCCGGGCGGGAATCTCATCGACGACACATTCCGCCGGAGGCCCGACTTGGCAAGGTGCGGCGCTGATTGTCCCCGCCATTCACAGCCGCTCAAGCGGGAACGGCCCCCATCAGCTTGCGCGCCGCTTCGGCGCTCATCGGGCGGCCGAAGGCCGCGCCTTGGGCGAACTGACACCCGATCTGCGCGAGCTCCACTGCCTCCGACTCGCTTTCCGCGCCCTCAGAAATGACATCCATGCCCATATCACGCGCCATGGCGACGATCGAGGGCAGGATTGGCGAGCGGGCGCCGACGGCGCTCGGCCGCACCAGCGAAGCGTCAATCCGCATCGCGGAAAAGCGGTAGTGCGGAAGATGGCCCAAGGACGTGTAACCCGCGCCGAATTTGTCCAGCATGAGGGAAGCGCCCGACTCGCGCACGCGTTGCAGGAGCGCGGCCGCATATTCGGGGTTTTCCATCACCAGGCCCTCCGCAACCGCAATCTTCAGCGAGCCGCGTTCGATGAGATATCGGCTCATCGCCGCCCGGACGTCGGTTAAGAGGTTGGGGCTAAGCATCTGACTGGACGACACGGTCACGGTCGCGAAGATGGGCGGGTCCACCTCGAGGGCCTTCTGCCAGGCGGCGAGTTCGCGGACGGCGCCGTCAAGCGTGAGGGCGCAGATCTCGACGATGGCTCCGCTCGAACTGGCGATCTCCAAAAATTCGTTTTCCTCGATGAGACCTAACCTGTGGTGCCGCCAGCGCGCGAGCGCCTGAAAGCCGGCGACGGTGCGGTCCTCGAGTCGCACGATCGGCCGAAAGACGACCATAATGTCGTTCCGCTTGAGCGCGTTGCGCAGGTCGTGCTCGAGCATTCGTCTGTCGGACCTGAGCGACCGCATGATTGGCGAGAACATCTCGCTGCGGTCGCCGCCGGATTTCTTGGCGTTCGCCAAGGCCAGCTCGCCGTCCGAAAGAAGGTCCGCGCTCTTCACATGCAGCTTCGGATTGTAAACGGCGGCGCCGATCGAGACTGTCAGGGAGATTTCCTGCTCGCCGAAGCTGATGGGCGAGGAGAGAGCCTGGCGTAAGGCTTCGACCTTTGCCGGGACCTCGTTCGTTTGCTCGTTGCTCAGGAGGATCGCGCCGAACCGGTCGCCCGCAAGGCGGGCAAGCGTGTCTCCGGGCTTGAGACCCCGGGCGAAGCGGTGCGCCACCGCCAGCAGCACGGAGTCGCCGACGGACAGACCGTAGGCGTCGTTGACCTCCTTGAAGCCGTCAATGTCGGCGACGAGCACGATCGGCGCTATTCCGCCAAGCTTTTGCGCAAGTTGGATCGCGGACGTCAGCCGATCGTGGAACAGCTCGCGGTTGGGAAGACCGGTCAGGTTGTCGTGAATGGCGTCATGGAGCATGCGCTCCTCTGCGGCCTTGATCTCGGTCACGTCGACGAGGGAGCCAATCACGCGCACGACCTCGCCGTCCGGACCGACAACGGGTCTCGCCTTGAGGACGTACCAGAAGTAGTGGCCGTCCGAGCCACGCAGGCGAAGTTCATGGTTGATCCGGCCCGACCGCTGCTGAAGAAGTCCGTCAAGCGCGAGGGTGTAGCGGTCGCGATCCAGCGGATGAAGCACGTCAAGCCAGCTGGCCGCCGGTCCCTCCAGCGCGCCGAGCTTCAGGCCGAGCTGAGTTTCAAGCGCTTCGGCGCCGGTCACCTCGTTATTCACGACATTCCAGTCAAAAATCGCCTCGCCCGAGCCGGTCATAGCTAGGGAGCGGCGTTCCGCCTCGGCCCCGCTGTCCACGCCGCCGCCCGAGCCGGAAAAGGCGAACTGCATCACGGTGAAGCCGGTCAGCATGACGATCAGGACGAGTCCTCCGACGAGGCCCGGCGCGGCGAGATCGTTCGTGAGGTAGCCGAGCGCGGTCGCTCCGGCGGCGACCACCCAAACAGCTAGAAGATACCAAGTCGGAATGAGCATAATGGCGCGGTCCGAGCCGCGCGCAGCAAGGGTGAGGATCAGGAGGAGGCCAATCCCGGCGATTGCGGCGATTGAAATTCGAGCAATGCCGGCTGCGACCGGCGCGTTGAACACCGAAAACGCCACGACCGCCGCCATCAAGACAAGCCAGGCCAGCGCAAAGTGGACGTAGCGCACGTGCCACCGACGCAAATTGAGGTAGGCGAAAAGGAACACAAGCAGCGTCGCGGCGATCGCGGCTTCGACCCCCGCGCGCCAAAGCCGCTCTGCCCCATCCTCGAGGCCGAACATCTTGCGCCAGAAACCGAAGTCTATGCAGACGTAGGCGAAAACCGCCCACGCGAGCGCGGCCGCGGCTGGAAAAATCATCGCGCCCCGCACGACGAACACGATGGTCAGAAAAAGCGCCAGCAATCCCGCTATGCCGATCAGGATGCCTTCATAGAGCGTCAGGCTGGCCGACTTGTCCTTGTAAGCGTCCGGCTCCCAAAGATAGAGCTGCGGCAGCGTGGGCGTCTTGAGCTCCGCTACGTAAGTGACCGTCGTTCCGGGATCAAGGGTGAGCCGGAAGACGTCCGCCTGAAGGTTGTCCTCTCGCTCCGGCGCGAGGCCTTGGCTAGCGGTGATCGTCGCGATGCGCGAGGAGCCGAGGTCGGGCCAAACGATGCCAGATCCAACGAACCGGAAGTGCGGCGCGACGATGAGGCGGGTGAGCTGTTCGTCGGAATCGTTCGTGAGGGCGAAAACGATCCATGAGGGCTGGGCGCCCGATTCAAGCGCGCTCACCTCGATTCGGCGCACAATGCCGTCGGGCCCGGGCGCAGTCGACACCTGGATGCGATCGCCCTGCGCGCTGTGATGCTCGACCGCATGAGTGAGATCGATGGCGTCCGAGTCGGGCGACACCCGGACGGACTGCACCGCCTTCGCCGGCACGGCGGCGGAGGCGAGCACAAACAGTAGCGTGATTCGGACGGCCCTGAGGACAAGCAGGCCTTGGAGGCTATGATTCGATTGCGCTGAACATCGCCGGCCGCTGCGCAAACGCCGAACGACTCGAAAGAGAAACTTGATCAAGCTCGCGGCGCCGATTTCGTTATGACGTCGGTTTCCAGCCGCGCATAAAGAACATGGTCGCGCCAGGCGCTGTCGATCTTGAGGTAGCCGCGCGCGTACCCTTCGTGTTGAAATCCATTTCGCTCCAGAACCGCGATCGATGGAAGGTTGTCGGGGATGCAGGCGGCCTCGATACGGTGCAGGCGCAGCCGAGCGAACCCGAAATCGATGGCTGCCGCGACCGCGCGGGTCATCCGCCCCTTTCCGGCGTGGCGCGCCGCGATCCAATAGCCGAGCGTTCCGGTCTGCGAGACTCCCCGCCTGAGGCCGCCGAGTGTGACGCCGCCCAAGAGATCGTCGGACGTGCTGTCGAAGATCAGGAAGGCGTAAGCTTCATCGCGGGCGATGTCTTCGTCTTGCCGACGCAAGCGGCGACGAAAGGCCGCTTGAGTGAGGTCGTCGTCTGGCCAGGTCGGCTCCCAGGGTTCGAGAAATCTGCGGCTTTCGGCCCGAAGCCGCGACCAGGCGGCAAAATCGCCGGCTGTCGCAGGGCGCAGGTAGAGCCCCTCCCCCCGCACGAGGGGCTCAGGACTGACGGAGCGCGTTAGACCAAAAAGCGCCATCAGATACCCTTCAGCGCATCAGCGACATAGGCTTGACCGGGGACTTTGCCGACGGCGCCGATTGTCGCCAGGGTGGGCCGCGACCTCAGCATGGCGGAGCCCACTTTGCGAACGTCTTCAACTGAGATCGCGTCCACCCTCGCCGTCATTTCATCGACGGAGAGCGGCCGCGCGTAGATCTGCATCTGCCGGGCCAGCTGGTGGGCGCGCGCGCCGGGCGATTCGAGCGCCGCAACAAGCGAGACCTTCATCTGCGCCTTTGCCCGTCGAACTTCCGGTTCATTCAGTTTCTGGGCCGCCTCGGCCAGGCAATCGAGCGAAGCCTCAACCACCTCGGGCGCGTCCCGATCCGCCGAACCCGCGTAGAAGCCGAAGAGGCCCGTGTCGGAGTAGTCCCAATGGAAGGAGTGGATGGAATAGGCGAGCCCCCTTTTCTCGCGCACCTCCTGGAAGAGGCGAGACGACATGCCGCCGCCGGTGATCGCCGCAAAGACATGCGCAGCTTCGCGGTCTGGAGCGTCGATCGCGCGGCCCTCGAAGGCCACCACGACATGGGTCTGCTCGAGACGCTTCCGAAGCTTTCGTTCGCCCCCTTGATAGACCGCCGGAGCCTGCGGCGGCGCCGCCTCGCGCGACAGCGCCGCGAGGCGGGCCTCGGTCAGCGACGCGACCTCATCGTGATCAATCGCCCCGGCGGCCGCAACCACCGTTGCCGGAGCGGCGTAATGGGCGCGAAGGTAACGATCGATCGCGCCCCGGTCGAAGGCGCCGACGCGCTCCCGCGTGCCCAGAATCGGGCGTCCGACGGCCTGACCCGGCCAGGCGCCTTCCGTCAAAAGATCGAACACTCGGTCGTCGGGCGTGTCCTCGACCGCGCCGATTTCCTGGACGATGACGTTCTTCTCCCGCTCGAGTTCAGTAGCATCGAACTGGCTGTCGGTGAGAATATCGCCCAGGATGTCAAGAGCGAGCGCAACGTCGCTTCCCATCACGCGGGCAAAATACGCGGTGCGCTCGACGCCGGTCTCCGCGTTGAGATCGCCGCCGACGTTTTCGATCGCCTCCGCGATGTCCCGGGCGCTCCTCTGGCGCGTCCCCTTGAAGGCCATGTGCTCGAGCAGGTGGGACAGACCATGTTCCAACGGGCTTTCATGTCGAGATCCCACGGCGACGAAAGCGCCGACCGCGGCGGTCTTGACGTGCGGCATCAATTCGGTGACGACGACCAGGCCGGAGGGCAGCGCTGTAACCTTCACCGTCAAGCTGGCGTGCTCGCTGTCTCTCGAAGACAAGCCGCGACCGCCTTCGCATCGTTCGGAAGGACGCGGAACTCTTCCTCGCGGTCGAAGAGGTCGGCGAGAGCCTTCGGCAGCGCCGGCCGAACGCCTGTTGCGCGCTCCACCGCGTCCGGGAATTTCGCGGGATGGGCCGTGCCGAGCGCGATCACGGGGGTCTCTGGAGACGCAGCGAGCGCGGCTCGGGCGGCTCGAAGGCCGACCGCGCTGTGCGGGTCGACGACGATTCCGCTCTCCCGATAGACGCGCCCCATCTCGTCCGCGCACGCCTCCTCGTCCACCTTTGCCGCTCCAAAATCGGCGCGAACGGCCTCCAGCACCGCCGGCGGTATCGAAAACCAACCATCACGCGCCAAGCTGGACATCAACGCCTGGACCGCTCCCGGGTCCTGGCCGGACGCCTCAAACAACAGACGCTCGAAATTCGAGGACACCTGGATGTCCATCGAGGGCGACTGGGTCGGCCTGACTTTTCTCGGTTCATACCGCCCAGTTTCGAGAGCGCGGGCAAGAATATCGTTTTCGTTCGTCGCCACGATCAGCCGTTCAACAGGCAGGCCCATCTGCTTGGCGTAGTAGCCGGCGAGAATGTTTCCGAAGTTGCCGGTGGGCACGGCGAAGGAAACCACGCGCTCGGGCGCGCCGAGCGCGACCGCGGCCACGAAATAATAGACGATCTGCGCCAGGATGCGCGCCCAGTTGATGGAATTGACGCCAGACAATTTCAGCTCGTTTCGAAGGGCGAGGTCGCCGAACAGGTCCTTTACGATGCGCTGGCAGTCGTCGAACGTTCCCTCGATTGCGAGAGCGTGGACGTTAGGCTTCCGGACGGTGGTCATCTGCCGCCGCTGGACGTCCGAGACGCGGCCGTGCGGATAGAGAATGTAGACGTCGGTTTCCGAGGCGCCGCCAAACGCCGCGATCGCGGCGGCGCCAGTGTCTCCCGAGGTTGCGCCGAGAATGGTGGCCCGGCCGTGGCGTTGGCGGAGGATGTGGCCCATGGCGCGACCCAGCCACTGCATCGCGAAATCTTTGAAGGCCAGAGTCGGCCCATGGAAAAGCTCGAGCGCGAACAGATTGACGTCGACCTGCACGAGCGGCGCGGTCGCGGCGTGACCGAAACCGGCGTAGGCGTCGCGAGTCATCCTTTCAAGCGAAGCGCTGCCGAGTTCGCCGGCGATGAAGGTCGCCATGACCTTTATCGCCGCGGCCGAGTAAGCGAGCCCGCGAAGGCCGCGAATGTCATCGTCAGTCCAACGAGGAATGGAGCGCGGCGTGTAAAGGCCGCCGTCTTTGGCGAGACCTGCAAGCAGCACGTCCGCAAAACCAAGCAGCGGCGCCGTTCCACGCGTCGAAACGTATTGCACGAGGTGAAAGTTCCTAACCCACCGGCCCGTCGTCTATCGCAAAAATCGAAAAAGGAAAACGCGGAGGCCGGACATGGTCGCAAGAGTAGGGCCAAACCAAGGCCTCGCGCAGATCCCGAGGCCGGGGCTTGAAATCGCCCGCAAATGTTTCGTAACAAACCGTAATGGTAGTCTCGCGCGGCCGACTGGGCCGCTCTGGCGGGAGCGTTTGCGATGGCTGTCTCGTTCGTGCGTCTCTTGGGAAGGCTGGTCCGCAAGGGCAACCTCGAAGTCGAGACTGCGGACGGCAAGATCCATCGCTTCGGCGACGGCTCCGGGCCGCTGCTCGGCGCAAAGCTCGCGGATCGCGCCGCCGAGCGGGAATTGATTATCAACCCGGCGTTTTCGCTCGGCGAGCTTTATATGAACGGACGCGTCATCGTCACGAGGGGCTCGCTCTACGACCTTCTCGAATTGGGCGCGAAGAACCTGTCCGACGTCGAAGGGCTCCTTTGGGTCAAGGCGCTCGACAAGACCCGGTTCGTCTTCCGCGGCATGCATCAGCGCAACGATCGCCGCAGGGCGAGGTCACATATCGCCCAGCACTACGACCTCGACGCCCGCCTCTACCGGCTCTTCCTAGACCCGGACCTGCAATATTCCTGCGCATATTTTGAGCATCCCGGCCAGTCTCTCGACGATGCGCAGCAGGCGAAGAAGCGGCACATCGCCGCCAAGCTGATGCTCAGCGACGGCGCCTCCGTTCTCGACATCGGGTGCGGATTCGGGGGAATGGCGCTTTATCTCGCGCGCTTCGGCGGGGCAAAAGTGACGGGCGTGACCCTGTCAGAGGAGCAGCTTGCGGTCGCGACCGACAGGGCGGAGCAATCAGGACTGTCGCAAAGCCTGGACTTCCGGCTGCAAGACTATCGGGATCTCCGCGGGACGTTCGACCGGATCGTCTCGGTGGGCATGTTCGAGCACGTCGGCGCGCGCGGCTATGACGAATACTTTGAGACTGTCAAGCGCCAGCTCAAGGACGACGGAGTGATGCTCCTGCACTCAATCGGGCGAAACTCCGTTCCCGGCGTCACGAATCCGTGGATCCGGAAACACATTTTCCCGGGCGGTTACATCCCGAGCCTGTCGGAGGTTCTGCCGGCGGTCGAGCGCGCGGGCTTGTTCGTCACCGACATCGAGATCCTCCGCCTCCACTACGCCGACACGCTGAGGGCTTGGCGCGAGCGGTTCATGGCCAATCGGGACACCGCGGCGAAGATGTACGACGAACGCTTTTGCCGGATTTGGGAATTCTACCTCGCCGGGTCGGAAACTTCGTTCCGGGTCGACGGCCACATGGTCTTCCAGCTTCAGATCGCGAAGCGGCAGGACGCGGTCCCGCTCACGCGCAACTATATTCTCAAGGCCGAGGCGGAGCTGCGCCGCCGCGAAGCGGCGTGGCAGCCGATGCGGCAGGCAGCCGAGTAAAGCGCGAGGTTCGCTCTATGCCGCCCGCGCGATGCGGACCGCCATGCCCATCGCGGTCACCCGTCGCAGCGCGACCCCGTCGATATCGGGATTTCTGACCTCGTCCGCCTCAAAGCGGACGCCGACGATCCCGTCGGCCCCATACTCCGCAGCTTCCCGCTTGAGCGCCTCAAGAGCAGCCTCCCGCTCGGTTTCCATGATGAAAGCGTCGCTGCCTCGCCAGCGCCCCGCCGCGCTGACTTGACCGATCGCCGTCGTAGACCAGCCGCCGTCGAGCGTTTGGCCGAAACTCACCCGCATAATTCGCTACTCGCCCTGTCCCCGCCGCCGCAAACCTAAGGCCACTAACGATCACCGCCAGTGTTCTATTCATTCATAGTGTACAGGCTCTTAATTCTACTGAGTCACAAGCGCATTTTGCGGATTCGCCGAGTGTAAGGCTCTGATATTTTGCCGATTCGTTTGGTTGGCGGAGGCGGCGAAGGT
>Ga0209040_10002193_pt1 | contig 15419 bp, 16 predicted proteins | sample BogFormECP12_OM3_FD_188240 | JGI IMG/M metagenome (GOLD analysis project Ga0209040, IMG submission 188240) | Bog forest soil microbial communities from Calvert Island, British Columbia, Canada - ECP12_OM3 (SPAdes) (version 2) | ecosystem: Environmental > Aquatic > Freshwater > Wetlands > Bog ...
GAAGGATTTCATGACCAACGAGCCGACAACCGCGTCGCGGAATGGGGCATCCCGCATATCACACTCGGATCGCCCGTACTACCGGCCAACGGGCAACGAGGAGGCTGTTTTCAAGGCGGCGTTCCGCCAAGGGCTTTCGGTCCTGCTGAAGGGCCCGACCGGTTGTGGTAAGACCCGCTTCGTCGAAGCCATGGCGCACGACCTCGGCCGGCCGCTGATCACTGTGGCGTGTCATGATGACCTCACCACCGCTGACCTCGTTGGCCGTTATTTGTTGCGTGGCGACGAAACCGTGTGGGTCGACGGCCCGTTGACGCGTGCCGTGCGCGAAGGCGGGCTGTGTTACCTCGACGAGGTGGTCGAGGCGCGGCAGGACACCACCGTTGTCCTTCACCCCCTTGCCGATCACCGTCGGCAGTTGCCGATCGAACGGCTCGGCGTCACGCTTGATGCAGCCCCAGGATTCGGCTTGGTTGTCTCCTACAACCCTGGTTACCAGAGCGTGCTGAAAGATCTGAAGGATTCGACGCGCCAGCGGATGGTGGCGATCGACTTCTCCTATCCCAGTCCCGATATCGAGGAGGGCCTCGTCGTACACGAGTCCGGTGTCGACCGCTCGACAGCAGCCGAGCTGGTGCGCTTCGGGCAGGCCATCCGCAAGCTCGAGACCGGAGGCCTCCGTGAGGTTGCCTCGACTCGTGTGCTCATTGCGGCTGCCCAGTTAGTCGTTGAGGGCCTGACTATGAGGGAAGCTGCCCGCGCAGCGATCGCGGGACCGCTTACCGACGATGCTGGTGTGAGCCGCGGCTTGAACGAAATGATCGATGTCTACCTGGGTGATCCGGCCGAGCAGACCGGTTGACAGCCGAATGTCCAAATGCCAGAAGTGATCTTGTATCAAACTCTCCAGAAGAAAAGGTGAGGCAATGACCACAGGTGGAGCCACGTCACTCGAACCCGAGAAAAAGTCGTCGGGTCGTTCTCAGGGAGTGAACTGGGGGCGATGGATCAGCGGCCTCGCAGTCATTGCATTCGCAGGGCTTTTCCTGGCTGTGTCGAGAACGGAACTTGCACCGCGCGTTGCCAATCCGCATGTTCAGGGAAGGCCGCGCCCAGTCGATTTCAGCGTTGGAAGCTGGTTCATCACGGCCTACCAGATTGCGATCGTCGTCCTGCTCTTGGGGATGATCTTATCCTTCTGTATCGCTTGGCGGCGAAATCCCGGTCACCCAGTCCTTTTGATGGCCATCTGCACGACACTCATCGTGTGGCAGGACCCGATTATGAACTGGGCGCCCTTCGCGGTGTACAACCCCGACTGGCTTCATTGGCCGGAGGATTGGCCGCTGATTTCGATGTCACCGACGGTCGAGCCGTTTTTCGTATTCTCTTATGCGATCTTCTATCTCGTCCCGTACTTCCCCGGCATCTGGATCACGCGCAAAATTCAGGCCAAGGGTGGACCGGAATCCTTCGCTGCGCGGCATCCTCTCGTCACCCTCGCATTGGTGGTCTTGGCCGTGGGATTTGTCTACGACATGATCATGGAAATTGTCTTCATCCGCACCGGGATGTACATCTACAGTCAGGTCATTCCATTTGGATCACTTTGGCCGGGGACGACTTTCCAGTTCCCACTGATATGGGAATCTCTGGGTGTCACCTTTGTCATGATCCCCGCCGCGGTCCTTTGCTATCGCGACGACACGGGCAAGTCGGTCGCTGAGAAGCTGGCGGCGAAGGCGAAGCTCTTCCCAGCGAAGCCTGTGCTGGGCACGTTCCTTGTCATGTTCGCCATTACCAACGTTTCCTACTTCGTCTACGGAGGATGGTTCTGGGCCATCAAAGCGAGCGGCGCCGCGACGGCGGTCGCCTGTCCTTGGCCGTATCCAGAGGCCAAAGTGTATGACCCTCAAGGCTATTACGAAAAGGAAGGTGCGGTGGGACCCTACTCTGTCGGCAAGTGGGCTACCTGGCAGAGCGGCGTGCCGAACGGACGGCCTGATGTAAAAGCACCGCCAGCGGGACAGGGTGCCTGTGCACCCGGGGAGCCGAATGGCTGAGGAACGCACGGTCGTCATCACTGGAGCCTCGCGAGGGTTGGGCTTCGCATCCGCAGTCCGGCTCTACAACGAGGGCTGGCGTGTGGTTGCGGCGATGCGCTCACCCGACCAAGGTGTAGCACTCCTTCGTGATGCGACCGGAGCTGGTCACGACGACGGTCGTCTTGTCGGCGTCTGTCTTGACCTGATGAATGAGGAGTCAATCGCTGCAGCGGCCGAGCAGATCGAAGCATTGGTTGGCGCGCCACATGCATTGGTGCACAACGCCGGAATCGCCTCGATCGGGATGGCGGAGGAGCTTGATCGAGACCTCTGGAGCAGTATGCTCGCGACTCACCTGACGGGTCCGGTTGCGCTGACCAAAGCGCTGTTACCCGTGATGCGCGCCGCGGGTCGAGGTCGGATCGTCCTGGTATCAAGCGCCGGTGGCGTGCGCGGCCAGCCGGGAATCGCAGCATACTCGGCGGCGAAGGGTGCTCTCGAGCGATGGGGCGAGTCACTGGCGACGGAGATCTCGCCGTTCGGACTCGGAGTGACGGTTCTGGTGGCCGGCGCCTATGACACCGACATCATCGATGATCGCGCGCCGGGCTATCCCGACTACCGGATTTGGGACGGCCCCTACTCGCGCATTCATCACAATATGGACGTGCGGGGCCATTTCGCCATGAGATTCGCTCGACCCCCAGCGCGCTTCACCGACGGATTGGTGAAGGCTCTCAACGACCGTGCACCATTTCGCAGACGTTCGGCGGGACCTGACGCGGCAATGCTCATGGTCTTCAATAGGGTCCTGCCAGCAGCAGCTATGCATCATATGGCCCGGGCAGCGATGGGGATACCGCGTCAGGGAGCGCTGAGGGGCGGTGCCCCGCAGCTGGCCGCACCGCAGCGATTGATGGTGCGGGCGATGGGCAGCCTTCCCTCGCCTGTGATGAAGCGGCTGATCGTGTTGGCTACGTGGCTCGCACCAAACCGGTCCTCATCGCCCTCAGCGGCAAGCGGACTACGACAGCAAGTGCAATGTACAGAAAGACAGGGATAGACGATGAGCGAAGTAGAAGATGTCGTAGACGATTTGAGCGACGTGTGGGCGTTCGACGAAGCGGTTTCGGGCAACGTGCGCAATCCTTATCCCGAGTTCGAGCGCTTCCGCGCCGAAGAGCCAGTCCAGCGGATCGACCTTTCGGTCATGCCGGGTGAGGAAGGAAAGCCGCTCTTCGTCGTCTACCGATTCGAAGAAGCCCAGCAATTGTTACGCGACAACGAAACGTTCTCGTCGTCGATTATCTTGTCGGCCTACGGAGAGGCACTCGGCAAACGCGTCATGCTAGGCATGGATGAGCCGGAGCATGGGCGACACCGCGCTCTTGTCGCGAAGGCTTTCTCGCAGAAGGGTCTTGCCCGGTTCCAGGACGAGCTCGTCGCCCGCGTCGCCAATGACCTGATCGATAAGATGGCCCCCAAAGGTAAGGCCAATCTCGTCAAGGAGTTTACCTTCCCTTACCCCACTCGGGTCATCGCGGGCCTACTCGGTCTGCCGGAAGAAGATTTCCTGCGCTTCCAAAAGTGGTCCCTCGCGTTACTTAGTTACGCGCTCAATCCGGAGCAGGGCCTGGAAGCGTCGAAGGCGTTGGTGGAGTACTACCGGCCGATACTCCACGCGCGGCGTGAGAACCCGCGCGACGACCTCATCAGTCGCCTTGCCGTGGCGGAGATCGACGGCGAACGGCTCGAGGACGAAGAGATCTTCTCGTTCCTCCGGCTGCTGCTGCCGGCCGGTGTCGAAACCACCTACCGGTCGCTTGGGAATCTGTTGTTCGCCTTGCTGTCGAATGAAGACCAGCTCGACGCGATCCGAGAAGATCGCGATCTCATCCCCCAGGCCATCGAGGAAGGTGTGCGCTGGGATGCTCCTCTGCTGAGCATCATTCGCGTCGCAACGTGCGAGACGGAACTTGGTGGCGTGCACATTCCCGCAGGGTCATCGGTGATGCCGATGCTCGGCTCGGCCAACCATCAGGGTGAGCGGTTCGATGATCCCGACAAGTTCGATATATTCCGTCCGGCTAAGTCGAATCTGGGGTGGGGCAACGGAACACACGTATGCCTGGGTATGCATCTTGCGCGTCTGGAGATCCGGACCGCTATCAACCTGTTGCTGGACCGGCTGCCAAATCTGCGGCTTGACCCGGACGCCGATGATCCGCACATCCGCGGCCAGGTATTCCGATCGCCGACGGCGCTGCCTGTGCTGTTCGATAAGGCCTAGCTGTACCCGGTCAGCAGGTTGATAGCAGGCGTGTCGACTTGATGTGAGGAGAACCCCCGGGGCGGTTCAGTTCTCACCATCCTGATCGCCATCTCAGGGTCGCTAGTCCCGGTCCGTCGAGCTCGTCGGACAACACGTTGCGTCCGGCAACGCACATAATCAGTGCTCGCGCGGTGCCGCGGATTTGGCTGCCTTGACGCCAGGTGCGGTTGGCATCGGTGGCGTAGACCGATAGGCCGCGCAGGTGACCGGCCGGCACGAATCCGAAGGGCCATGGACCAGTCAGAAAATCAAGCGCCAAGGCAGCGTGAGAGGGGTCGGGTTCGAAGGGCAAACCCAGCGGAATGCAGATATCTCCGCTGTGAACGAGGATGTCGGCCAACGGATCTAGCGGCCCAAACAGCGGCGGGCTTAGCGGAAAGTCGGCCTGTTCACGCAGCATGCGGGTGATTTCTTGGACCGGCTCGCGAGCGCGGCGCCGCGCCAGGTGATCGATCGCGCGCGCCAGACTCGCGTGACACGCCGCAGTGCGCATGAATACCCAGAAACTGTCTGCAAAGACGCTAACAAGGTGAGCGCCTACGGTCTTGACGTCCCAACCGGAGCAAAGGCTTGGTTTGGCTAGCTGTTCATCGCTGAGTCCATCGAGCACCGTAGCGATATGGCGGCGCTGCCCAGCCACAGCCGCGAAAATAACGTCAGATTCAATGCGCATCCCACCCTGCTCTCGCCCGCCATTGGAGCGGCTCCACACCGTTGCGCCGCCGAGCGGCAAGCGTCAGTTTGATTCAGTGAACCAAACATCTGCTCCGATGTTCAAGGCTAGACAAATTGTCCACGGTCTTGATGACGTTACTCAAATCAAGTGCTTGTTTCAGGGTCTCCTTCATGAGGGTCGGGTTCTGGTCACACTCCGCGGTCGGGAACCGGGCGGCGTGCTCTTCGATGACCGCCACAAACGGTAGGCGCCGGATCGCGCCGCGCAGAGGTGATTACTTGTGCTCTCTACATCGGAAATGTTAGTTTCCGTATTGAGCCGATGTCATAACCGGCCGGGGACGGCTGCGGTGCGGTCGCGGATTGAGGAGTGTCCGCTCGCTGACGAGCTCGGGTGTCAGAACGGATTCCATAAGATGGTCCATAGTCTTCCCTTGGCTGATAATCACGGCGACAACGAGAGGTCGGCGGGACGAGAACCACTGACAAGGCCTCACTTGGTCGCTATAGCCGACGACGAGGTCGAGTTAGTGCACGCAGCCGGAGGCCTGGTTTACGACCGCAGATCTGTCGGCTGGGACGTCGATGTGTTCTTGTTGGCATGCGCTAACGAGCGAGTTCTTCGCATCCTGGGCGTCCGTCCGCGGATTCTTGGCTCGATACCGCTGCCAGAGGTCTTGACATGTCGGCCCGACGTGGTCGTCGCGAGTCACGACGTATATGCCAACACTGAGCACGTACATACCTATATCCGTGAGACGTCGCACCAGCAAACCGAACTGGTCTTCTGGGGTGGTGTTGCGTGGCCAGGCGATCCCGAACAGGGGGTGGGACTGGTCCAATATCAACTCAGCAGCGCAGCACAGGCGTTCAAGCAACACGCGATCGGTGCCACCGGCGCCTCTGCAAGTACCGAGTTGTGTGCTGCCGAAATCTTCTATAGCGGCAACCGCCGCGTCCTCGTGGCGGGTGCATCTCAACCCCGGTGGTAGCTGTCGGGGGGAAGCTGAGGGTGCCCCCGGTCCACTTTTGACGGGATCAGCTAGCGACCCGGCGAGCCTACGCCGCAGACATCCGTGCCGCCAATCATGGTTCTCGTTTATGTAGATTAGCTCTCTCAAACACCGATTTGGTCAACGAGGCGCAGTCAGCGACGTCGTGGTGCCCTTGGATACATGCAGTGGGCTTACTCCAGATCCGGGGCCGCGACGGGTCGCGCTCGAAGCCATCGTCGACCGAATGGACGACCGAGATCATCGGGATGCCACTGCGCTCACCCCCGTCGCTGCAGGCGGTATTCAGGCCTTCCAGCCGGTGAGGGCAGAGACCAATCGAGATCGACGGAGACGGGAGCGGAGCGGTGCGAACCTGCGAACGGCTGTTTATCACGGCCGACCGGTTGAGCCGATGGGGGAAAACACCATCGACGTTACCTCCGGCGTACGCATCGTCACCGTGTCGAAATCGCTGCGGGGGTGATCATTGACTACGGCAATCTCTATTATCAGTTTTGATAGTGGTTATTACCACGATCTACTGCTCGGCTGGGAGGCTGTTAACGTGGGCGCTTTCATCATGTTGGGCACGTTATTCGGACTGATCGTTGTGATAGCCGCTCTGGTGATTTTCCTTGATCCCGAGGCGCGCCGCAGGCCGACTGAGGAGCTTCATTGATGAGCGACGGAATGACGCCCACGCTGATGGGGATCTTGATCTTTGCCTGGGCCGGCGGCGTCCTATTCCTCGCTCTGGGGAGCTATCTGAGCATTCGCAAGCGGCGGCTACACCCGCTTCTGTTGTTGTCCATCTCGGCGCTTTCATTCTCGTGGATCGAGGCGCCTTACGACTGGGCGATGTACGCCCAGTTCACGCCGGCGTGGCCGCGAATGCCGTCATGGTGGCCATTGAACATGACATGGGGGGGTCTGCCCGCGTCGGTGCCCTTGGGCTACATCCCGTACTTCGTCCTGCCTGCCGTAATCGGCGCGCCGCTCGGTCAATGGTTGAGTGCAAAATTCCAATGGCGCAGGCCGACAACTCTTCTCACCGTCGGCCTCGTCGTCGGCGTCTGCTGGGCCTTGCTTTTCAACGCGATCATCGGGTCCCGTCTCGGCACGTTCCACTACGGCTACGTGATTCCCGGGCTCGCGCTGTGGGAGGGAACCATCTATCAGTATCCGCTCTATGACGCCCTGGCGATGGGTGTGCAGATGATGGTCTTTACCTACCTGCTGGGACGGACGGATTCCGAGGGACGAAACCTGATCGAGATCTGGGCGGCAAAGTGGTCGCAAGGTCGGGTGCAAGCGACGCTGGTCTCGATTGTCGCTGTGGTGGTGGTAGGTCATGTGCTCTACGGTGCGGTCTTTGCACCTCATCTCGCCACGAAATTGGGAGGTTGGGTTGACTCGGGGCCCTCGCAGCAATTGTTCCCAGGCGTGCCGAATCAACCCCTTGGGAAATAGTCGGGCTCGTCGGTGCGCGCTGGACCGGCGGACGCGCTGCCCGTAGTCGAAGACGGCGCGCACGGTGGGCCGCTACGGCATCCAATCGGCTGAGGTCATGACGTCACCGTGGCGCGGGAAGACCTTGTCGACCAACACCCGGTGGACCTCCTCGTCGCGATCTAGGCACAGGTCGCTGAGCACGGTCAACCGGAAGTCGAGATCGGCGGCCTGCCGGACGGTCGACAGCACTACCCCTCCGGTGGCAATCCCGGCTAGCACCAGGTGGTCGACGTCTCGCGCACGCAGGATCTCCGGTAAGTCGCTGCCGGCAAAGGCACTGATGCGCTTCTTGGTGACCACGAGCTCTCCTTTGCCACGAAGCAGTCGGGGCTCGACTTCCGTCGAAACGTCGCCGAGCAAAAGGCTTCCCGCCTCTTTCACCGCGGCAAAACTCTTGTTACGGTCTGACACTTCGGGATAGCCCGGCGAGAAGCCGACCCGCACGAGGATCACTGGCGTGCCTACTTGTTCGGCCTTGGACTGCGCGGCCACCACTCGATCGAAGTACTCGGAGGTGGCCCCATACCGGCCAGTGGTGCCGTGCTGAATATCCATGAGTAGCAACGCCGTACCCATGAATGCTCCCTTCTCAAATGCTGCACTCTCATCGGGGCTGACGCCGACGCGATTCTTTCACATGAGAATCGACGTTCGCGAACGCGCGGTCGGGCTGGTGCGATGTCCTGGGTGGCTCGGCGCGTTCAACCGTTGGACGGGGTACTGGACAGAATTTCGTTGGCTAAACCGGCACCGGCAGCCGCGCGGCGGCGAGCTAACGTCGCTCATTGAGAATGATTGGCGGCATTCGGTGAGAACACGGCGATCCGCAATTGGGCCGAGCATCAGCGCGTGAGCAGCATGCAGCCCGCGATCGGGCCGCCACCGGCCGCGGCGACGGCGACCTCGTGGCGTCGGGCGACCTGACGGTCGCCGGCCTGCCCGCGCAGTTGCAGGCAGGCCTCGTGCACCAGCCAGTAGCCATGCAATCGGCCGGCCGACAATTGCCCCCCGTAGGTGTTGAGGGGCAGCTCACCGTCGAGCGCGATGCGTGTCGCCCCTTCGATGAAAGGCCCGGCTTCGCCATCGGCGCAGAATCCCAACGCCTCCAGCCACGCGAAGGTCAGGAATGTGAACCCGTCATAGAGCTCGGCGACGTCGACATCGTTGGGCGAAAGGTCCGTGCGCGACCACATCTCGGCAGCCGCGTCGACCGAGGCCATCTTCGGGAAGTCGTCGCGATGAAACCAGCCGCCTGAGCCGTAGGTTCCGCCGATCGCCGCGACTTTGACCGCGGGCTGGGGACAGTCGGATGCGTAGTCTGCATGCGAGATCACCAAGGCGATGGAACCGTCGATCGGCACATCGCAGTCGAGCAGCCCGAAGGGCGTCGACACTGGTCGGGCGGCTAGGTAGTCATCCATCGTCATCGGGTCACGAAATGCCGCAAGGGGATTGAGACTCGCGTTGCGCCTGCTGTTAATCGCTAGCCAGCCCAGCTGCTCTTTAGTCGTTCCGTACAGCTCCATGTGGCGCTGGCAGTGCATCGCCAACCAGTTGGCGGCCGAGTAGGCGTGCGCGGCCATCAACTCGTCGAGGTCCTCGAACGGCCTGAGCTTGCGTCGGGTGCCCGGGGCGCGAGGCTCGACCGGGGGATCGGACAGCGGAGTGAGAAGCGCCGAGGGCGCCTGGTCGGTCATCGCCCCACCCAGCATTGCCACCGTCCGATAAACCAGGACGTGTCGCGCGCGCCGCTCGGACACGGCACGAAAGGCTGACATGACGGGAGTGACCACACCGCCGGTGGGGAACCCAAAGCCGACCTCGGCGGCCTGGTTGACGAGGCCGGCGACGACGTCGGATGGCGGGGTGTCGCCGAAGGTGATGATTCCGTCGATATCGTCGGGCGCCAGCCCCGCATCGTCGATCGCGGCACGGGCCGCTTCGAGGGTCAACTCGAGGCCTGGGATGCCGGTCCGCCTGCCGGTCCGCGAAATGCCCAGGCCGCTAATAATTGCGTCCTTTTCGAATGTATCCATCTAACAGTTACCCGCCTGGAGAAGTCCGGTTCGGTCCGGCCAAGCATAGGTGCCTCATTGCGCAGGCCGCTTATGAGAATGTACGTTTCCATTGATGTCCGATAACGCAGCGCCCGTTGTCCCGGCTCGGATTTTCCCCGAGCTGTCCGAGCACAATCGGATGTTCTGGACAGGAGGAGCTGATGGGCGGCTACACATTACGCGGTGCACGCGGTGCGGCTTGTGGGTGAGCCGGCCCGCCGAGGACTGCCCCGATTGCGGCGGCGCGCTCGAGCCTCGGCTGGTCTCGGGTCGGGGCACGGTGTACACCTATACGGTCAATCACCAGCCGTTCAATCCGGCGGTGCCGGTTCCCTATGTGATCGCTATCGTCGAGCTCGATGAGAGCTCAGAATTGCGGATCGCCACCAATATCGTTGACTGCGAGCCTGATTCGGTTCATGTAGGCTTGCCGGTCGAGGTACGCTTCGAATATCACGACACCGACGACGCCGTCGTCTACGCGCCCGTCTTCGTCCCCCAGGGCAACCGTGAAGCCCGAGCGCAGTGTCGTTGACTGGGTTGACGAGATACCCGCGAATTTGCACGGCACGGACTCGCCTTGATATTCCAACCTACACACCGTAGGTTGAGGCGGAATTCGGTGCTGGTGCACGGCGCGCCACCTACTGACGGAGGTTAAAAACTATGGCCGGAAGACTCGAAGGCAAGGTTGCCTTCATTACCGGCGCTGCTCGCGGACAGGGGCGCCCTCACGCGATCGCGATGGCCAAGGAGGGGGCCGACATCATCGCGGTGGATATCTGCCGCCAGATCGAATCCAACCCGTATCCGCTTGCAACGCCTGATGATCTGGCCGAGACAGAACGGTCGGTCAAGGAACTTGGCCGGCGGGTGATGGCCAAGGTTGCCGACGTGCGGGAGCGTCATGAGCTCCGCGACGTCATCGAGGCGGGCCTGGCCGATCTCGGCAAGATCGACATCGTCGTCGCCAACGCGGGCATTCTCCCGATGGCTATGGGCAAGCCAGATGTGATGGGCTTCGTCGACGCCACGGATGTCGATCTTGTAGGTGTGCTGAACACCGTCGCCGCCACGCTGCCACACCTGACCGAGGGCGCTTCGGTCATCATCACGGGTTCGACGGCCGGCATGATGCGCGGCACCGTCGACAACGCGAACATGGGTCCCGGCGGCGCCGGTTATGGCTTCAGCAAGCGCATTGTGATCGAGTACGTCAACGAGCTGGCCTTGCATCTGGCGCCGAAGATGATCCGGGTCAACTGTATGCATCCGACGAACTGCAACACACACCTGCTGCAGAACGAGGGCATGTACAGCATCTTCCGGCCCGACTTGGTCGCCGAAGGCAAGGTCGTAACCCGCGAGGACGCCGAGCCGTTCTTCCAGTTCTTCCAGGCGATGCCGATTCCCTATGTCGAGCCTGAGGATATCGCCAATCTTGCGGTGTTCCTGGCCAGCGACGAGAGCCGTTACATCACCGGCCAGCACATCCGGGTCGACGCGGGCTCGCTGCTCAAGTGGCCCAACGGCCCTCAGTAATCCCAGACATTCTGAGCTGCATGCTGCGGCGGCGGGAACTCGTACGGATCGCGCAAAGCGCCAATGTGTCAATCAGTGACTTATGGCGGTTAGTGAACATTGCTGACGCGAGTTGGCTACGCTGACGTCGAGACGTCGTGCGCCGAAGCGACATTTGCGCGTACGAGAAGGCGCGCTGTGTGAGCGCCGTCGGGTATCGGGAGAGGTAATTGCGATGGGGCTAACCACCGTGCCGACTTCGGAAGTGGTCCGATGAGCGAGCCTCGCAGCGTCGTGATTACCGGTGCATCCCGCGGGCTCGGATTGGCCTCGGCGATCCGGCTCTACAAGGAGGGGTGGCGCGTCGTCGCCGCGATGCGCACACCCGAGGTCGGACTGCAGCGAATCCACCAGGAGACGGGTGCGGCGCCGGGCGACCCGCGACTCATCGGCGTCCGATTGGACCTGACCGATCCGGTGTCGCTCAAACAGGCCGGCCAAGCCATTGTCGACGCGGTCGGGGCGCCGTACGCCATCGTCCACAACGCCGGAGTCAACGCGCTGGGTTTCGTCGAGGAAACACCGGACGACGCGTGGGCACAAGTATTTTCGACGAACTTGTTCGGTCCTGTCGGCCTGACCAAAGCGCTGCTGCCCAGCATGCGTGAGGCTGGGCGCGGGCGATTGGTCATGGTTGCCAGCCAGGGCGGTATCTGGGGAATGCCGTCGGCAGCGGTTTACTCCGCGGCCAAGGCCGGCCTCGAGCGTTTTGCGGAATCGCTTGCGGCAGAAATTGCCCCGTTCGGTCTGGGAGTCACCGTGCTGGTCGCCGGGATGTTCGACACCGACATCATCGACGATCGCGCGCCGGGCTACCCGGATTATCGCGATTGGGACGGTGTCTATGGCAAGCAACACGGTCCGTTGGACGCTCGAGGCCACCGGGCCCTCAAACTCGCCCGGACTCCCGACACGTTCGCTAAAGCGCTCGCAAAATCCCTCGATCGGGACACCGCCCCGTTCGTCAGGCACGGCGTCGGGATGGACGCCCGCGTGATGATGTTGAGTGGCCGCCTCCTGCCGAGCCGCGTGCTCTATCAGATGGGCCGCTTATTCCTGGGACAGCCGCGGCAAGGTGCACTGGTCGCCAAGCGGTAGATCGCCCGGGCCGTCGAGCCACATACCCTTCGACTTTGCGCAGGAGAACGATTGGAATCGTGGGAGACAGCTGTACGCGAGTCGGTCAGGCAGACCTTGGCCGACTACACGGCAGCGACCGACTCGTTCGATCTCGCGGCCCTGGCATCATGCTTCACCGCGGATGGAACATTGGAGTTCACCGGGGGAAGCGCCCCGCTGGTGGGGCCCGACCAGATCGAAGCTGGACTTCGGTCCCAACTGTCGCAACCCCCATCAGGCAAACGGGCAAGCTATGTGCGCCACCACGTTTCGAGCATCCGATTTTTGCGGGTCGACGCCGATGAAGTCGAGACGAGCAGCTACTTCGTCGTGTTCACCGATATCGGCGCCGATCACTGGGGCCGATACCGCGACGTCCTGAACCCTATCGGCGCGCGATGGTTTTTCGCATCCCGCAAGATCAGAGTCGACGGTTTCGCGGCCAACAGTCTAATGAACCACGCGCAGTGATCCCGCGCTCGGTGGTCATCGAACACCGATAACAGCGGATGAGAATCACCATTGTCTGCGGTGATGTGGTACTCCTGATGGTTATCGGGAGTACCACGCTGAAAGGACGAACAGATGCCGCCGGTGAGTGCCAAGGCCGCCAAAAAGAGCGGCGCGACGGTCGGGCCTGACGACAGTGGCAGTGTCGAGTCACTGGAGAGTTGGCAGGAACGCGCCGTCGAACGGCGCCTCAGCGGCGCGCGAGCTCGGGCTTTAGCCCGCAGTTCCCGGTTCCTCGCAACAGCTTTGGAGTTGGTCCAGGAATCTGGTCGGGCCGACTTCACCGTGCAGGATCTAATTGACCGTTCAAACTTAAGCCTGCGCGCGTTCTATCAGCATTTCGCCGGTAAGGAAGAATTGCTCCTGGCGCTCTACGAGAATGTCCAGAGTCAGTTCACCGAAGACATCCGCCAAGAAGTGTCCGCAGCCAATGGGCCGATGGGCCAACTCGAGGCGTTCTGCCGAGGATTCCTGTCGCGGGCGGAGTCGTCGGAAGCCGTCGGCGGCCGGATAGTCACCCTCTACAACCTGAGCCTCGAACTGGAACGGCCCGCCGAGTTTGCGAAGGTGTGGGAACCACAGCAGAAGCTGCTCAAGCGGATCCTGACCTCCTGCTCGCGCGCTGGACTCCTACGCAAAGACCTGTCGGTCACCCAACTGACCACGTTGATGACGTCGACGCTGACGGCCCTCGGGCAGTTCAGCATGCTGCACACCGGCCCCAATGTCGTACTCACCGTTGACGATATCTGGGCGTGGTGCAGGCAGGCGGTGAGTCAGCCCGGCACAAGCACGACGACAGGTCGGCAATCCCCGCGCAAAAGTGGCCCGGCGAAGGCCGTCAAGGCATCGCGGCGCTGAAGGGACTCTCGCCCTACCGCCGCCGGGGTTAACGGACTCCGGCGGCGAGTTCGCCGGCCGCGGGAGTCAAACTGAACAGCAGGCGATCGAGAATGAGTCCTACCGACCGCTTTGCCCGCGCCTTGTCGGTGGCTTGGGCGACGAGAAGGGAGGCCTCTTCCAGCGCGGCCAATATCATGTTGGCGAGTTCGACGACGGGCAACCGTTGAATCGCACCGTCATTCATGGCCTCCTGGAGGACCTCCTGTACCAGCGCGAGACCGCCCGCTCCCTCAATTGCGCGTAGCCCCTGCCAGCCAAGGATCACCGGACCGTCAACCAGTACGATGCGCTGGACTTCCGGTTCGAGCGCGGCGTCGAGGAAGCCGTGCAGGCCCAGCCGAAGCCGGTCCCACGCATCGCCGGGCGGCGGATGCGCGATGGCTCGAGCCACTAAATCCTCGTGGACCTCTTCGAAGACCAACCGAAACAGGTCGGCTTTGTCCTTGAAGTGGTGATAGAAGGCGCCGCGGGTGCCGATCCCTGATTTGCCCACGATGTCGCCGACGCTCGTCTGGTGATAGCCCGGGTCGACGAACAGGGCGCGAGCCGCGGCAATGACGTCGCGCCGAGTCTGATCGCCTCGCGCGCGTCTCTCGGCGTCTCCTCCGCCTCGATGCCCCACGCGCCGATCCTAACAACATTCATAGTGTATGTTGCAGTCATGGCCGATGAAGCAGCACGCGGATACGGTTCAGTTCGGCCAGTCAAGGTCGGATGGTTGATCGATTACCCGGCGAACACCGCGACCACCGATGACACTTTCGACTCGCTGCGCCTGATCTTCGACGAGGCGGCTGACGCGCGGATGGTCGACCGGCCGATCGAGCTTGTCAAGCGCGAGGTGCTCGGGCTGCCGAACGGCGATTTCAAATCGGTCCAGCTGGCGTATGACGAACTCGTGGCGGAGGGCTGCCTGGTCGTCTTCGGTCCGTATGTCTCCGACAACGTGGTGCCTTTGCAGCCACATGTTGAGCGCACTGCCGAGGTTCCGATCATCACGCTGGCGGGATCGGAAGGGGCGCTTGGTGAATGGTGCTTCGCATTGAACAACGGGTCGATGGCCGAAGAACCGGTGATGCTGGCGGCGGTCCTCAAGGCCGACGGCCACAGCCGGATAGCGGTCGCCCACGAGGCATCGTTGATCGGTAAGGAATATCTCACCTACGCCGAGCGTGCCTACGAGGGGGCGGGTCTGCAGATCGTCGGCTCGGTGGCGATACCGCAAGTCGAGACCGACAAGGTAGACGCGATTATGTCGCTTCGCGCCACCAACCCAGACGCGGTGGTCCACGTCGGCTTCGGGCATGGTCTGTGGGGCTTCAACGACGCCCTGGCCAAAGCGGATTGGGATCCACGCCGCTACACGACCACCGCCTTCGAACTCGCTCATATCGATCCGATGTGGATGGTGCAACTGGCCGGCTGGATCGGCCTGGACAGCTACGACGAGCGCAACCAGGTGGGGCAGGCGTTCCTCGACCGCTTCGAGGAGCGCTTCGGTCGGCGCCCCAACTACTTCATGCCCCCGCTGTGCCGTGATGTCGCCACCGTCATCACGCACGCGCTCGCCAATGCCCGACCGCTAACCGGAGCGGGCGTCAAGGAGGCAATCGAAGGTGTGAAGTTTGTGCCGGCGGCCAGCGGTGCGCCAGGCACGTGCATGCGCTTCGGCAAGTTCATCCGCCAGGGC
>Ga0209040_10002196_pt1 | contig 15411 bp, 16 predicted proteins | sample BogFormECP12_OM3_FD_188240 | JGI IMG/M metagenome (GOLD analysis project Ga0209040, IMG submission 188240) | Bog forest soil microbial communities from Calvert Island, British Columbia, Canada - ECP12_OM3 (SPAdes) (version 2) | ecosystem: Environmental > Aquatic > Freshwater > Wetlands > Bog ...
CCATCCTGGCCGGCGAGGTGCACTTCGCGATCGGGTACACCGAGCCGGAGGCCGGCACCGACCTGGCGTCGTTGCGGACCACGGCCGTGCGCCAGGGCGACGAGTACATCGTCAATGGCCAGAAGATCTTCACCACCGGCGCCCACGATGCCGACTACATCTGGTTGGCCTGCCGCACCGACCCGGAAGCCGTTAAACACAGGGGGATTTCGATCCTGATCGTGGACACCAAGGACCCGGGCTACTCCTGGACGCCGATCATCCTGTCCGACGGCGCCCACCACACCAACGCCACGTACTACAACGACGTACGGGTGCCGGCTGACATGCTGGTGGGCGAGGAGAACGGCGGCTGGCGGCTGATCACCACCCAGCTCAACAACGAGCGGGTGATGCTCGGCCCGGCGGGCCGGTTCGCCGGCATCTATGACCGGGTGCACGCGTGGGCATCCAAGCCCGGTGGCGACGGCGTCACGCCGATCGACCACGACGACGTCAAGCGCGCGCTCGGTGAAATACACGCGATGTGGCGGATCAACGAGCTGCTCAACTGGCAGGTGGCGGCTGCCGGTGAGGACATCAATGTGGCCGATGCCGCGTCGACGAAAGTGTTTGGTACCGAGCGTGTTCAGTACGTCGGCCGGCTCGCCGAGGAGGTTGTCGGCAAGTATGGCAACCCCGCCGAATCCGACACCGCCGAGCTGCTCAACTGGCTTGACTCCCAGACCAAGCGCAATCTGGTGATCACCTTCGGCGGAGGCGTGAACGAAGTCATGCGAGAGATGATCGCGGCCGCTGGCCTCAAAGTGCCGAGGGTGCCCAGATGACCGGGGCGAGCGAGGTTCAGGAAGTCCTCGCGGAGATCAAAGCGGCCGGCGGTGCCAAGCCGCGCGCGGGCCGGGATCCGGTGAACCAGCCGATGATCAACAACTGGGTGGAGGCGCTCGGCGACCGCAACCCGATCTACGTGGACGAGGCCGCGGCTCGCGGCGCCGGACATCCCGGAATTGTGGCTCCACCGGCAATGATTCAGGTCTGGACGATGTTTGGCCTGGCCGGAGAACGTCCGAAGGACGATCCCATGGGGCCCATCATCAAGCTGTTCGACGACGCCGGCTACATCGGCGTCGTCGCCACCAACTGCGAGCAGAGCTACAACCGCTATCTGCAGCCGGGTGAGCAGGTCAGCATTACCGCCGAGATGGGTGACGTGGTCGGGCCAAAACAGACCGCGCTTGGCGAGGGCTATTTCATCAACCAGCACATCGTCTGGCGGGTCGGCGATGAGGATGTCGCCGCGATGAATTGGCGCATCCTTAAATTCAAGCCGCGTGAGGAGTCGGCGGATGCCACTTCGGTACCCGCAGACCTGGACCCCGATGCGATGATGCGGCCGGCGGTGTCGCGCGACACCGCCTTCTTCTGGGACGGAGTCAAGGCGCACGAGTTGCGGATTCAGCTGCTGCCCGACGCCAATCTGCAGCACCCACCGCTGCCGGCGGTGTGGCAGAACCCTGGCGAGCCGATCGACTACGTGGTAGCGAGCGGCAAGGGCACGGTGTTCAGCTTCGTGGTGCACCACGCGCCGAAGGTGCCAGGGCGCACACTGCCGTTCGTAATCGCTTTGGTGGAGCTTGAAGAAGGCGTTCGCATGCTGGGCGAGCTGCGTAACGTCGACCCCGCCAAGGTGAACATCGGAATGCCCGTGCGTGCAACATATATCGACTTTCCGGCCGGTGATTCCGGCCCGGAATGGACCCTCTACGCCTGGGAGCATGACGCATGAGCGCACCGGTTGTGGAAGTCGGCACTACGCTGCCCGAGCTCAAGCTCTATGGCGATCCCACATTCATCATCTCGACGGCCTTGGCCACCCGCGACTTCCAGGACGTGCACCACGACCGGGACAAAGCTGTCTCGAAGGGCTCCAAAGATATTTTCGTCAACATCCTGACCGACACCGGATTGGTGCAACGTTACGTCACCGACTGGGCTGGACCGTCGGCGCTGATCAAGTCGATCGGGCTGCGGCTCGGAGTGCCGTGGTATGCCTACGACACGGTGACGTTCTCCGGTGAGGTGACCGCCGTGGAGGATGGCCTGATCACCGTAAAGGTATTGGGCCGCAACAGTCTTGGTGACCACGTCATCGCGACCAGTACGCTGACGATGGGAGATGCGTAATGCTCTCCGGCAAGGCGGCGATCGTCGGCATTGGTGCCACCGACTTCTCGAAGGACTCTGGGCGAAGTGAGCTGCGGCTGGCGGCCGAGGCGGTGCTTGATGCCCTCGATGATGCGGGTCTGAGCCCGGCTGACGTCGACGGTTTGACCACGTTCACGATGGACAGCAACACCGAGATCGCCGTCGCGCGTGCGGCCGGTATCGGCGAGCTGAAGTTCTTCTCCAAGATTCACTACGGCGGCGGTGCCGCGTGCGCAACCATCCAGCACGCGGCAATGGCCGTCGCGACCGGGGTCGCCGATGTCGTCGTTGCGTACCGGGCGTTCAACGAGCGGTCCGGCATGCGATTCGGCCAGGTGCAGACGCGGCTCGTGGGAAGTGCTGGTGTACAGGCTGATTCAACTACTGCCGACAATTCCTTCTCGTATCCACACGGGCTTTCGACACCGGCGGCCCAGGTGGCCATGATCGCCCGGCGCTACATGCACCTGTCCGGTGCGACCAGCCGGGACTTCGGTGCTGTTTCCGTGGCCGACCGCAAGCATGCCGCCAAGAACCCGAAGGCGTATTTTTACGAGAAGCCGATAACCATTGAGGACCACCAGAATTCGCGGTGGATCGCCGAGCCGTTGCGGCTCCTGGATTGCTGCCAGGAGACGGACGGCGCGGTGGCGATCGTGGTGACATCGCCAGCGCGGGCTCGGGACCTCAAGCAGCGGCCGGCGGTCATCGAGGCGGCTTCGCAGGGCTCCAGCCCCGACCAGTACACGATGGTCAGCTATTATCGGCCGGAACTGGGCCTGCCTGAGATGGGCGTGGTGGGCCAGCAGCTGTGGCAGCAGTCGGGACTTTCGCCGGCCGACATCCAAACCGCGGTGCTCTACGACCACTTCACCCCGTTCACCCTGATTCAGTTGGAGGAGTTGGGATTCTGCGGCAAGGGTGAAGCCAAGGATTTCATCGCCGACGGCGCGATCGAGGTCGGCGGGCGGCTCCCCATCAACACCCACGGCGGCCAGCTTGGCGAGGCCTACATCCACGGCATGAACGGCATTGCCGAGGGTGTGCGGCAATTGCGCGGCACCTCAGTGAACCCGGTGCCCAACGTCGAGCACGTGCTCGTGACGGCGGGCACCGGCGTGCCTACATCCGGCTTAATCCTGGGCTAGCGGTTCGCCTCGAGCGTGAAGCTTGCTTCACGTTCGGTGCCCAGCGTGAAGCCAGCTTCACGTTCGGCGACATGTGGATGCGTGAAGTGACGCTGGCGGCGCCCGATGGAACGCTGCCGTCATGGGTGAGCCATTCATCGGTAGCGAAGCCCTCGCTGCTGGAGCACTGACCAAAAGTCAGTTGTGCACTCGCTACACCCGGTTGTTCCGGGACGTCTACGTCGATCCAGACATGCCTGTAACGGCCGCATTGCGCGCTAAGGCGGGGTGGTTGTGGGGTCGGCGCCGAGGAGTCGTCGCCGGGTTTTCCGCAGCCGCAATGCACGGTAGCAAGTGGGTCGACGACACGACGGCGGTGGAGTTGATCCACGAAAACCGGCACCGGCTGCCGGGAATCCAAACACGGGGAGACCGCATCGAGGAGGACGAGATCGAGCTCCTCGCAGGCATTCCAGTCACATCGCCGGCTAGGACAACGCTCGACCTCGGCTGTTGGTACCCAACGGTGACCGCTGTGGCCGCCATCGACGCGCTGTCCCAAGCGACAGACATCAGGGCGGCCGACGTCGAACTGTTGGCACAGCGATATGGAGGACGCCGAGGCATCGCGCGAGCACGAGAAGCGGTAGGCCTGTTCGACGCCGGCGCGCAATCTCCGAAGGAGTCCTGGTTGCGAGTTGTCCTCATACGGGCAGGGTTGCCGCGGCCGCAGACACAGATTCCAGTCAGCAACGAGTTTGGTCAGGTAATCGCCTATCTAGATATGGGTTGGGAGCATGTCAAAGTGGCGGTCGAGTACGACGGCGAGCAACACCGGAATGATCGCGCGCAATATAGGTGGGATCTCCGACGATTAGAAATGCTGCAGCGTCTGGGCTGGATAATCGTCCGGGTGGTCGCGAGGGATCGACCCGTCGAGATCATTGGCCGGGTGCGGGCGGCGTTGGCCCGCCGAACGCCAAGCCAGCTTCACGTTCGGCGCCGAGCGTGAAACCAACTTCACGCTCGGCGGCACCGGCGCTAGACCGGGACTAGCTCGACGCCGCTGAGCACCACGGCGTTGTCGCGCGCAGGCGCGACAACGCTCGCCAAGAAGCGGTGGTCGTCCTTCCAGATGCCGACGTTGAGCGTCTCGCCGGGAAACGCCACACCGGCAAAACGCGCGCCGTAGGCGGCGACCGCCCCGGCGTCCCCGTCCAGCAGCGCGTCGACGATGGCCTTGCAGGTCATGCCGTAGCTGCACAGGCCATGCAGTATTGGCTGCGAAAACCCTGCGGCAGCGGCGAAGTTGGGATCCGAATGCAGCGGGTTACGGTCTCCGCATAGCCGGTACAGCAGCGCCTGCTGTGGCAAAATCGGCATCGCGACCTCCAGGTCGGGTGCCCGGTCCGGCGGCATGTCCGACGTGGATGGCCCGCGCTCGCCGCCGAACCCGCCTTCGCCGCGGGCGAAGATCGAACGCTTCTGCGTCCACAGCAGGGTCCCGTCGGGTGTGCTCACCTTCGTCTCGCTCCAGATGACCGCGGCCTTGCCCTTGTCCCAAATGTCGGTGAACCGGGTGACGGCCCGAGCGGAGCCCGACGGCGGCAGCGGCGCAGGCACTTCGACCCGCTCGCTGGCGTGCAGTACCTTGCTCAGCTCGATGTCAATGCCGGGAAACTGCACGGTGGGCGGTTTGGTGGCATGGAAGGTGGCGGCCACGGTGCCAAAAGTGGGCAGCACCTGCGGCGTGTCATCCACCAGGTAACGCAGCTCGCGCGGATCCATCGGATCTGCGCCGGCACCCAGCCCTAGCTGGTAGAGCTGAACATCACTGCTGGCCCAAGAGAATTCGATCGGGTCCAGCTCGGCATTGAGCGCGACGTCTACGTCGATGGGCATGTCAGTGCTCCCCCGCGATATGCAGCGCCGCCAGGTAACCGAAGGTCATCGCCGGCCCGATGGTGCCGCCTGGGCCCGGATAGGTGTGCCCCATCACCGGGGCGCTGACATTGCCTGCGGCGTAAAGGCCTTCGATGATGCTGCCGTCGTCGCGCAGCGCCCGTCCGTGGACGTCGGTGCGGATGCCGCCCTTGGTGCCCAGATCCCCGGGTACCATCTTGGCGGCGTAGTACGGCGGTTGACTGAGCTCGCCGAGGTTGGGGTTCGGCTTGTTGGTCGGGTCGCCGTAGTACTTGTCGTAGGCACTTTCGCCGCGATGATAATCCGCGTCGACGCCCGTCCGGGCAAAGCCGTTGAAACGCTCGACGGTCGAGGTTAATTCATCGGCCGGAAGGCCGGCCTTGGCTGCCAGCTCCTCGAGCGTGTCAGCCTGGATGATCACTCCGGAATCCGTCCACTTGCGCGGAATGCGTTGCCCGGCCTGCAGTCCCGCGAAGATGTAGCGGTCCCGGTACTGCTGGTCGAACACCAGCCACGCCGGGATGTTCTCGCCTGGCCCGGGCCCCTGGCCGTATTCTCCGCCGTACATGTGGTGACAGGCTTCGACGTACGGCATCGATTCGTTCATGAACCGCTTGCCGGACATGTTGACGATGATCGACCCGGGCGAGTTGCGTTCCGACAATGCGAACCACGGTGCACCCACCAGCGGCACCGTTGGGCCCCACCAGGCGTCTTCCATTAGATCCAGTGCGGCACCGAGCTTTTCGCCAGCGATAATGCCGTCACCGGTATTGGCTTTGGCGCCGACGGTCCAGGTGGTGCCGATTGGCGCACGCTGGTATTTCACCCGCATCTGCTCGTTGTGCTCGAAACCGCCGCAGGCGAGGATCACTCCCCGTCGGGCCCGGATCAGCCGGGGTTCAGCCGATGCTTGGTCTCGTTCGGGTGCTTCGGTGTCACGGACGTAGACTCCGCGCACCAGGCCGTCTTCGACATACAGGTCGGTCAGCGTCGTGTTGAGCATTACCGGAACCCCGGCGCGCTGCAGCCCGATCCGCAGCGGGCCGATCAGGGCTCTGCCCATGCCGACGAGGTTTTTGCCGGTCGCCTTCGCCCACATGGTGCGCGCGCCGACCTTCAGGCTGCGGAGCATACCCCGCGGGTGGCGCTTCAGCTGGTTAAGTCGCACATAGTCTTGTTGCATCACAACCACATTGAGCGGCACCTTGCCGTAGGCAGGCTCCAGCCCGGCCTCGTCGGCACCGAGCTTGTGGGCGTTGAACGGCTTTGGCTCGATCGAACGGCCGCCAGCGCGGCCGCCCGGCGCCTCGGGGTAGTAGTCGGAATATCGCGGCACCCAACACATCTTCAGTGGTGTGTTCTTCAGCACGAAGGACAGCATCTCGGGCCCGCGGTCGAGGTAGGCGTCGATGCGCTCCGGTTCGGCGAAGTCGCCGATGATGCCGTGCAGGTAGGCGCGGGCCGCCTCAGGGGTGTCCCGAACGCCGTCACGCTTGAGGACCTCGTTGTTGGGAACCCAGACCCCGCCACCGGAGCGCGCCGTCGAGCCGCCGAAGTGCGGCGCCTTCTCGACGACTACTGTCGAGAGACCGCGATGAGCGGCGGCAAGGGCAGCCACCATGCCGGCGCCGCCGCTTCCGACCACGACGACGTCGTACTCCTGTGCTGTCATGTAGAACACGTTATAGAATTGCCCGGGTCGGGCGCTACTGGCCCGGTCACACGGACGAGGGGACTTCGGTAAATGCTCAGTGTTGCGATCCGCGACGAGCTGGCCGCAGACTTGGCGCAAGCTGAGCGGAGCCGTGAGCCGATCGTTCCGCTGACCGCCGCCTACCCGGACATCGACATCGTCGACGCCTATGAGATCCAGTTGATCAATATCCGTCAGCGGGTCGCCGAGGGCGCCCGGGTGCTGGGCCACAAGGTGGGGCTCTCGTCGAAGGCGATGCAGCAGATGATGGGCGTGGACGAGCCGGACTACGGGCATCTGCTCGACGAGATGCAGGTGTTCGAAGACACCCCGGTCCAGGCGGGCCGATACCTCTATCCGCGGGTAGAGGTCGAAGTGGGTTTCATCCTGGCCGATGATCTGCCGGGAGCCGACTGCACCGAGGACGACGTGCTGGCGGCCACCGAAGCCCTGATCCCGTCCATCGAGTTGATCGACACCAGGATCATCGACTGGAAGATCAAGCTGTGCGACACCATCGCCGACAACGCCTCCTCGGCGGGCTTCGTGCTGGGCGAAGCACGGGTGTCGCCGGCCGACGTCGACGTCCAGATGATCGAGGCGGTGCTGACCCGCAACGGTGACCTGGTCGCCGAGGGCCGCAGCGACGCGGTGCTGGGCAACCCGGTCACCGCGGTGGCGTGGTTGGCCCGCAAGGTGGAAAGCTTTGGGGTGCGGCTGAAAAAGGGTGACATCGTGTTGCCTGGATCGTGCACGAGGGCGATCGACGTGCGGGCCGGCGACGAGTTTGTTGCCGACTTCGCGGGGCTTGGTGCCGTCCGGTTGTCGTTCGAATAAGGAGCAACATGCCGTCTAAGGCGAACGTGGCCTTGAAAGTGGCCATTGTCGGTTCCGGAAATATCAGCACCGACCTGCTCTACAAGCTGCTGCGGTCGGACTGGCTGGAGCCGCGCTGGATGGTAGGCATCGACCCGGATAGCGAAGGCTTGGCGCGGGCCCAAAAGCTGGGTTTAGAGACCAGCCACGAAGGGGTCGACTGGCTATTGGCGCAGCCCGACAAACCCGACCTGGTGTTCGAGGCGACCAGCGCCTACGTCCACAAGGATGCGGCCCCGAAGTATGCCGCCGCCGGGATCCGGGCCATCGACCTGACGCCGGCCGCGGTGGGTCCGGCGGTGATCCCACCGGCGAATCTGCACGAGCATCTGGACGCGCCGAACGTCAACATGATCACCTGCGGGGGGCAGGCGACCATTCCCATCGTGTACGCGGTGTCGCGGGTCGAAACGGTGCCCTACGCCGAGATTGTCGCGTCGGTGGCGTCTGTGTCTGCCGGACCGGGCACCAGGGCCAATATCGATGAGTTCACCAAGACCACGGCGCGCGGCGTGGAGACCATTGGTGGGGCCGCACGCGGCAAGGCGATCATTATCTTGAACCCTGCCGAGCCGCCAATGATCATGCGGGACACCATCTTCTGCGCAATACCCGAGGACGCTGACCGCGATGCCATCGCCACCTCCATCCACGAGGTGGTTGCCGAGGTGCAGACCTATGTGCCGGGATACCGGCTGCTCAACGAGCCGCAGTTCGACGAGCCGTCGCTCAACTCCGGCGGTCAGGCCGTGGTCACCACGTTCCTCGAGGTCGAGGGCGCCGGGGATTACCTACCGCCGTATGCGGGCAACCTCGACATCATGACCGCGGCGGCCACCAAGGTCGGCGAAAAGATCGCCAAAGAAGCTCTTTCTGTCGCGGGAGGAACGCGATGACCAATATTTGGGACGTCCGGATTACAGACACCTCGCTGCGCGACGGGTCGCACCACAAACGCCACCAATTCACCAAAGACGAGGTCGGTGCCATCGTCGCGGCGCTGGACGCTGCGGGCGTGCCGGTAATTGAGGTGACCCACGGCGACGGGCTAGGGGGTTCGTCGTTCAACTATGGCTTCTCCAAAACCCCGGAGCAGGAACTAATCAAACTCGCCGCGCAGACCGCGAAAGACGCGAAAATCGCGTTCTTGATGCTGCCCGGGGTGGGCACCAAGGACGACATCAAACAGGCGCAGGACAATGGCGGGTCGATCTGCCGAATCGCCACCCATTGCACCGAAGCCGACGTGTCGATCCAGCATTTTGGGCTGGCCCGCGAGCTGGGCCTGGAAACCGTCGGGTTTTTGATGATGGCCCACACCATTCCGCCGGAGAAACTGGCCGCCCAGGCCCGCATCATGGCCGACGCCGGTTGCCAGTGCGTCTACGTCGTCGACTCCGCCGGCGCCCTGGTGCTCGACGGCGTGGCCGACCGAGTATCGGCACTGGTCGCCGAGCTCGGCGAGGACGCCCAGGTCGGCTTCCACGGGCACGAAAACCTCGGGCTCGGGGTGGCCAACTCGGTGGAGGCGGTGCGTGCGGGCGCCAAGCAGATCGACGGCAGCGCTCGCCGCTTCGGCGCCGGTGCCGGCAACGCGCCGGTCGAGGCGCTCATCGGGGTGTTCGACAAAATCGGCGTCAAGACCGGCATCGACTTCTTCGACATCGCCGATGCCGCCGAGGACGTGGTGCGGCCGGCCATGCCCGCCGAATGCCTGCTCGACCGCAACGCGTTGATCATGGGCTACTCCGGGGTCTACTCCAGCTTCCTCAAACACGCCATTCGCCAGGCCGAACGCTACGATGTGCCCGCCGCTGCGCTGCTGCACCGGGCCGGTCAGCGCAAGCTCATCGGCGGCCAGGAAGACCAACTGATCGACATCGCTCTGGAGATCAAACGCGAGCAAGACAGCGGCGCTGCGGTAACACATTAACGACGTCGTTAATTGTGCGTCGGTAGCCTTTAATGGCATGACCGTGACATCAAGCACCGCCAAACCGCTTGGGCGTCGGCTCTGCGGCCTACTTGTTGATGGGCTGCTATGTGCCACCGCTTCGGCGGTGATCGCGCTGCCTGTGGCCAACGCGGATCCCCAATGCAATCAGACCGTGGGTCAATCCATCGACTCGTACCTGCAGCGGCATCCCGACCTCCACCAGCAGCTGATCGCAAAGTCGCAGGCGGAAGGTGACGGCGGCAACGTCATCGACTATCTGAATCGGCATCCGGATGTGCGGCAGCATCTGATCGACCTGTCGCAGCAGTGCACCCCCTAGTGAGTCGGCCTCGTCTCCGAACGCCGTCGACGACGCGCGGGAATGTTCGCCATTGACGAAAAAGTAGAACACGTTCTAGCGTCTAGGCGTGTTCTCTGATCCCCTGACCGACGCGATCGCGGAGGCCGAGAAACTGGTCGCCGCCGCACCCCACATCGAGACCGAAGCTGACCTGCTCGAAGGCTTGCAGTACCTGGCCGGCTGCATTGCGGCCTGCACGCACCTTGCCTTCGACTACGAGCGTGACCACCCATTCCTGCAATCGGGCACCGGGCCGTTCACCAAGATGGGCCTGGACAACCCCGACACCCTGTACTTCGGTACCCGTGTGCGCGCCGACCGCGATTACGTGGTCACCGGCAGGCGCGGTACCACCACCGACCTGAGTTTCCAGCTGCTCGGCGGCGAATACACCGACGACAACGTGCCCGCCAGCCAGGCCGCGTTCGACGACCGTGAGCTCGAGATCGCCAAGGACGGCAGCTTCGAGTGGCGGGTACGGCCGACCAGCCCTGGGCAGCTGGTGATTCGCGAGGTGTACGGCGACTGGTCCGCACGGCGCGGAACGCTCGTCATTGCGAGGCTGGACACTGAGGGTACCGCGCCGCCGCCGCTGACTCGCGAGACCATCGAAAAACGTTATGCCATAGCGGGATCCCAACTTGTGAGCCGGGTGAAAACGTGGCTGCAGTTCCCGCAGTGGTTCTATCTCAACATCCCGGTCAACACCATGGTTGCGCCCCGGCTGACTCCGGGCGGCCTGGCCACCCAGTACTCGTCCGCCGGGCACTTCGAGCTGCGGCCCGATCAGGCGCTGGTGATCACGATCCCGGCCTCCGACGCGCCCTACCTCGGTTTCCAGCTGGGCAGCATGTGGTACATCTCGCTGGACTACATCAACCACCAGACCTCGCTGAACAACACCCAGGCCCAAGCCGACCCGGACGGCAAGGTGCGCATCGTGGTCGCCGACCAGAATCCGGGGGTGACCAACTGGGTCGAAACGCTCGGCCATTGGCGTGGCTTTCTGCAGTTCCGCTGGCAGCGGGTGTCCCGTGAGCTCACCGACGCCGACGGGCCGACCGTCGAGCTGGTCGACTTCGATGCGATACCGGCCAAGCTGCCGTATTTCGATCACAACAAGATTTCCGATGAGGATTGGCGCACACGAATCGCGTTGCGACAACGACAAATTGCGGCAAGGATGCTGGGGTAACGATGACCGGGATGCTCAAACGAAAGGTAGTCGTCATCAGTGGCGTCGGGCCGGGGCTCGGTACTACGCTGGCGCACCGATGCGCGCGCGATGGTGCCGACCTGGTGCTGGCGGCCCGCACCGCCGAGCGGCTGGATGAGGTCGCCCAGCAGATCAACGACACCGGGCACCAGGCGCTGGCCGTGTGCACCGATATCACCGACGACGATCAGGTGAAAAACCTCGTCGACTCCACCATGGCGGCCTACGGCAAGGTCGACGTGCTGATCAACAATGCCTTCCGGGTTCCGTCGATGAAACCTTTGGCCGGAACCACATTTCAGCACATCCGTGACGCGATCGAGCTCAGTGCGCTCGGGGCGTTGCGGCTCATCCAGGCTTTCACGCCGGCGCTGGAAGAATCGGCCGGATCGATCGTGAACGTCAACTCCATGGTGCTCCGGCACTCACAGGCGAAATACGGCGCCTATAAGATGGCCAAGTCCGCGTTGCTGGCCATGTCGCAGTCGCTGGCCACCGAGCTCGGCGAAAAAGGCATCCGCGTCAATTCCGTTGCACCCGGCTATATCTGGGGCGAGACGCTGAAGGGCTACTTCGAGCATCAGGCCGGAAAGTACGGCACCACCGCGGACCAGATCTACCAAGCCACCGCGGCGAACTCCGACCTCAAGCGGCTGCCCACCGAGGACGAGGTGGCTTCGGCGATTCTCTTCATGGCCAGTGACCTGTCCGGCGGCATCACCGGGCAGACCCTGGACGTCAACTGTGGGGAGTACCACACCTGATGGCCGAACGCACCGACGTCGGTACCGTCGACGAATTGCATGCCTCGGCCACCAAGTTGGTCGGGCTCGACGATTTCGGTACCAACGACGACAACTACCGCGAAGCGCTGGAGGTGCTGCTGGACTCTTACCGGCGTGAAGCCGGGCTTACCGTGTTGGGCAGCAAGATGAATCGGTTCTTCCTGCGCGGCGCGCTGGTGGCCAGGCTGTTGTCCGAATCCGCGTGGAAGCAATACCCGCAGCATGCCGATGTCGCCATTGAACGGCCGATCTTCGTCACCGGACTGGTGCGCACCGGCACCACGGCGCTGCACCGGCTCCTCGGCGCCGATCCGGACCATCAGGGTCTGCACCTGTGGCTGGCCGAATTCCCCCAACCGCGTCCGCCGCGCGCAACCTGGGAATCTAACCCGTTCTACCGACAGCTGGACGAGCAGTTCACCCGGCACCACCAGGAGAACCCGGACTACACCGGCCTGCATTTCATGGCCGCATACGAGCTGGAGGAATGCTGGCAGCTGCTGCGGCAATCACTGCATTCGGTGTCCTACGAGACCTTGTCGCACCTGCCCAGCTACGCCGAATGGCTGTCGCAGCAGGACTGGACACCGTCCTATCGGCGGCACCGCAAGAACCTTCAGCTGATCGGACTGAATGACGCCGACAAGCGGTGGGTGCTGAAGAACCCCAGCCATCTTTTCGCGCTGGACGCGTTGATGGCGACCTACCCCGACGCGCTGGTGATACAGACCCACCGGCCGGTCGAGACGATCATGGCCTCGATGTGCTCGCTGGCGCAGCACACCGCCGAAGGATGGTCAACAACGTTCGACGGCGCCCAGATCGGTGCCGACGCAATGGAAACCTGGTCACGCGGCCTGGAAAGGTTCAACACCGCACGCGCCAAATATGACCCAGCCCAGTTCTACGACGTCGACTACAAAAATCTGATCGCCGATCCGATCGGCACAGTCGCCGACACCTACCGGCACTTCGGTCTGGAGCTGACCGACGAAGCGCGAAAGGCGATGGCGGATATCCACGCCGAGAGCCAGACCGGTGCACGCGCCCCGAAGCACACGTACTCGCTGGCCGACTACGGGCTGACCGTCGAAACGGTCAAGGAGCGGTTCGCCGGGTTGTAGCATCGTGCCCGCCTCCTAGCGACAAAATAGCCCCCGCGCCGTTATGGGCACACGCCCTGGGTAGGGCTATCGACGCACTTTTGGACGGCGAGTGAGTGTGTAGCAGTCGGCCTTGCTGGGTCGCCGCATCCACCCGCTGCTTTTGTCGCGGTGATCGATCCGGCCAGGCTCCCCGGAGCGAACGTATAGACCAGGTCTGCGGGGGCCGTGCCCCCGTTGGGGCACGTCCAGGCCTGCGGGTCTGTGCGGCTGATGGTCCACGAGCCGCCCGGGGGCTTGTTGATGGCCGCGCCCCAGGTTTTGGGCGTCGAGACCCAGCCTGTGCAGTTGCCCGCGGGATCTTAGTTGGTGTTGACGATCAGAATGCCACCCAGAGGATCAGAGCGTGAGCCATCGACGATGGCTTGGTAATGGCCGTTGAGACTGTCGTCGGCCAGGGCTGGCCCCGCCATGCCGATTGCATAGCCGCCAAGGGCGGCAAGGATCGCGGTCGGGAATATCCAAACGATGTGCATGGCGATCCTTCCGTGTCGGTCTCCTCTCAGAAGTATGCACTCTCGTTTGCTGGGGCACCCGCGGATTGTCGCTCCTAGGCGGGCACAACGAGCACCCTTCGTGGCCGAGGCCAATGTGGCGGATGTGACGGCGCCATGCAGTTCAGATGCCGTCGATCCGTCTCGGTCCCAACCACACACCGTCGGGGGACCCGATCGCTCCTGCCCGCTCGCGCGCCGCGGCCAGCTCCGGCGACGCTGCGAACTGCTGTGCGGCGTCGAGGGTTTCCATGTCCATGACGACGATCACGGTGTTCGGGTCGGTCGCGTCCACGTAGGTGCCGGTGACCATGAGGCCATGTCGGCGCCGGATCGCATCGAGCTCCGGGTCGCGGCGCCATCGGCCTGCGTGAGGTGGCGGCGAAAGCCGGTGTGGATGTCACCTTGGTGCGCCGCTATTTCGGCTCGAAACAACGGCTGTTCACAGAGGCCACGGATGTCTCCGAAAACGTCGAGGAGATTAGGAACGCGGCCGACGATGCCGTGGGGCAGAAGATGATTGCGCGTGTGCTAGGCGCCCGCCGCGACGTCGACGCCCCGTTGTTCGCGCTGCTGCGGTCCAGCGGGGACCCGTTGGTGGTTGCCCGCCTCAACTCGCCAACTCGATGCGGGCCTTACCCGCAACCTGGCGAAGCGGATAACTGCGGATCGCGCCAGGATTCGCGCCGACACCGTCACGGCTTTGCTGTTGGGTATCGGCGTGCAGCGGGTCCTATTGCAGAAGAAGCCGATGGCCAGCGCCCGCGATGCTGACATCGCGGCGGTGTTCCTCGAGGCATTCGAGGCGATTACCAAACTGCCGCAGAGCGGTTGACTCAGCAGGCGTCTGCGTCGCCCAGGTCGTCCAGGTCGTCAAGGTCGTCCAGGTAACCTTCCGCGACCGCGTGCTCGATGCTATCTCTCAATCTCGGGCACGACCTGGTGCGTGCGGTATCGCCACCGGACTCACGTATTTCGGCGAAGTGTGCGCAGCGCTGCGACGCTTCGGTGTTCCATTGCACCGCGGTGTGGCCCGGCCCCAGCCTCTTGATCGTGACGGTGACGTGGCAGAACCGGCAATCCACCGGCTGCAGTCCCGACGCGAGATACCGCTCGCGGTCGGCGCGGGTGGCCTCTGCGACCGCCGCCGCGCGCTGCGGGTCGTCGGCGAAATCCCTTGACTTCGACCAGGTGTCGCCGCCCGCGTGGGCCGGTCGTTCGTCGTGATCGTGATGATCGCCGTGCAGCAGCAACATCGACCTCGCAAGCCGATCGACGTCGGGTAGCGCCGGCTGATCGTCGGACGGAGTCATGTCAGTCAGTGTTGCTTTGCGGGAACGTCGTCGGAAGGCTCCTTCGCCTTGAGGTTCTCTGCGACCTCGGTGTTCCAGTACTCGTTGGCGCGGGTGGTGTCGACCTCGATCTCGAAGCGCTCCACCATTTCCGGCTTGATGTCGTCTACATCTACGTAAAACTGGTCATACCAGCGACGCAGCTGATAGACGGCGCCATCCTCCTCGACCAGCAGCGGGTTGTCGATCCGGGTCTTGTGCTTCCAGATCTCGACGTCCTGCAGGAAGCCCTTGCTGACGCCTTCGGTGAACACCCGCGACAGCTTGTCGGTCATCT
>Ga0209040_10002198_pt1 | contig 15406 bp, 15 predicted proteins | sample BogFormECP12_OM3_FD_188240 | JGI IMG/M metagenome (GOLD analysis project Ga0209040, IMG submission 188240) | Bog forest soil microbial communities from Calvert Island, British Columbia, Canada - ECP12_OM3 (SPAdes) (version 2) | ecosystem: Environmental > Aquatic > Freshwater > Wetlands > Bog ...
GTGGCCTGATCTGCCACTACGACACCAACCAGACGGTTGACTCCTCGCCGGCCATCGGCGGCTTCCTGGCGGGCGGGGCCACCGGGGCCGTCTTCGGGACCGGGGGGTTCTTCGGCGGAGCCTCCGACACCGACACCGTCAAGGCGGTGGACAGCGACTGCAACCTGCAGTGGTCGACCACCCTGGACGGGGACACCACCTCGAGCCCGGCCGTCTCCGACCTTTACGGCAACGGGAACCTCGACGTCGTCGAAGGTACCAACGTCGACGACGCGGCTTACCCCTCGCAGGGTTCGGTGTGGGCCCTCAACGGGGCGACCGGCCAGGTGCTCTGGAGTACCTCGACGATCGGTTCGGTCATCGGCTCGGTGACCACAGCCGACCTCTTCGGACAGGGTGAGGACGTGCTGGTGCCCACCCTGGGTGGGGTCGAGATCCTCGACGGGACCAACGGGGCGGAGCTGGCCGAGCTCAACGCGTCGAGCGGCGACGTGAACGGGATCCTCGGGTTCCAGAACTCGCCGTTGGTGACCACCGACCCGAACGGCACGGTCGGCATCACCGTCGCCGGTTACAACGGGTTCCTGCAGGGCGTGGTCGAGCACTTCGAGATCCCCGGCTCCTATGGGCCGGGCGCCATCGGCCCGGGCTCGTGGCCGATGTTCCACCACGACCCCCAGCTGACCGGGAACGCCGGAGGGACGCCGGGGGCCGGCGCCATCCCCCCCTGCCAGATCCCGGCCGCCGCCTTCGCCGGCTACGACCTGGTGGCCTCGGACGGAGGAATCTTCGCCTTCGGCGGCAACCCGTTCTGCGGCTCCACCGGGGGCACACCCCTCAACGCGCCGATCGTGGGCATGGTCCAGGCGCCCAATACCGGCGGGTACTGGCTGGTCGCCTCCGACGGGGGGATCTTCGCCTACGGGGGGGCCCAGTTCTACGGGTCGATGGGCGGGCGTCCGCTCAATAAACCGATCGTCGGCATGGCGGCCGATCCGGACGGCAAGGGATATTGGCTGGTGGCGTCCGACGGGGGGATCTTCGCCTTCGGTGACGCCCAGTTCTGGGGCTCGACCGGGAGCCTGACCCTCACCAAGCCGATCGTCGGGATCGCCGCGTCCCCCGACGGCCTGGGCTACCGGTTGGTGGGAGCCGACGGGGGGATCTTCGCCTTCGGTGACGCCCAGTACTTCGGTTCGATGGGCGGCCAGCCCCTCGTACAGCCGATCGTCGGGATCGCCGACGACATCGCGACCGCCGGCTATTGGTTGGTGGCGGGCGACGGGGGGATCTTCGCCTTCGGGGGAGCGCCCTTCGCCGGCTCCCAGGGCGGGAAGTTCCTGGCGGCACCGATCGTCGGGATGACGGCGACCAACAACGGCAGCGGCTACCGCTTCGTGGCCTCCGACGGCGGGATCTTCAGCTACGCCAGCGCGGCGTTCTTCGGCTCGATGGGCGGTCAGCCGCTCAATCAGCCGATCGTCGGCATGTCGGGGTTCTGACCGACCCCATGGACGGGCCCCGCGGACGGGCGGGCGCAGCCGGCCCCCTTGCTGCAATGCTGATCCGATGCCAGCCGTCCTCGTCCATGGTGTGCCCGAGACCGCCGACCTCTGGGCCCCGCTGCGGACCGAACTGACCCGTCGCGACGTGGTCGCCCTCTCGCTCTCGGGGTTCGGCAACCCCCGTCCGCCGGAGTTCGAGGCCACCAAGGAGGCGTACGTCGGCTGGCTGATCGGCGAAGTGGAGCGGTCGGGCGCCGACGGGCCGGTCGACCTGGTGGGCCACGACTGGGGGGTGGACTGGTGGTCCGGGCCGTGAGCTTGCGGCCCCAGCTCGTGCGCACTTGGCGCTCGGACGCCCTCGGCATCACCACCTCGGCCTTCACCTGGCACGACCTTGCCCGGATCTGGCAGACACCGGGCGAGGGCGAGGCCTTCTTCGAGCGGCAGCTGGCCCAGACCGCCGACGAGCAAGCGGGTGCCTTCGAGCTCTTCGGGGTCCCCCACGACGAGGCCGTCGCCCTGGCGTCGCGAGTAGACCAGACAATGGCCGACTGCATCCTCGCCCTCTACCGCTCCGCCGTCGACGTCGGCCGGGAATGGGCACCCGCGTTCTGCGACATCCCCGCTCCCGGACTGGCCCTGGTGGCCACCCAGGACCCGTTCGGCTCCGTCGCGATCACGACCGCCGCGGCCGAGCAGGCCGGAGCCAGGACCGCCACCCTCCATGGCGCGGGGCACTGGTGGATGCTCCAGCAGCCGGTCGCCGCCGCCGCGGTCCTGGAGGAATTCTGGGCCGAACCGTGACGGACAGCCGCTCCGGGCCGGCCGCCGTCACGATGCTCCCCGTCGGGACCGTCGCCTCGGCGCGCTCGGGGCTGGTCGACGACGACTGGGGCGAAGTGGAGGCCACCATCACCCTCCACCCGCCCTACTCGGAGCGCTCGCTCCTCGGGCTGGCAGAGTTCAGCCACGTTGAGGTGGTCTTCCTCTTTCACCGGGTCGACCCGGCCTCGGTCCACACCGGGGCCCGGCTGCCCCGGGGCAACCCGGGGTGGCCCGAGGTTGGCATCTTCGCCCAGCGCGGGAAGGACCGGCCGAACCGGATCGGCCTGTCGACATGCCAGCTGGTGTCGGTCGAGGGGACGACGCTCACCGTGCGGGGCCTCGACGCGGTCGACGGGACGCCGGTGCTCGACATCAAGCCCTACCTGGCCGAATTCGGCCCCCGGGGACCGCTTCGCCAACCCGCCTGGGCCCACGAGTTGATGGCCCGGTACTTCTGAGCGGGGGCAGGCGGCCCGGTCAGCGCGGCGTCGTCCGCCGAGGGGGCCCTCGACCGACCGGCCCTCGAGTGGCGGTGACCCCGGCCGGCCGTCGATCGCCGGCCTGCCCGTTGGCCGCCCGGGTGGCCGCCGAACTGGCGACCCGCGACCGGGTGCTGGCCGGACTGGTCGAGCGCTACGGCGCCCCCCGACGGGGCGCCCCGGTGACGGTCGACCAGCGCTTCGCCGTGCTGGTCCGAGCCATCCTGTACCAGCAGCTGGCCGGCAGCGCCGCCCGCGCGATCCACGGCCGGTTCGTGGCCGTGCTCGGTGGCCAGGTCACGCCCGAGCGTGTGCTGGCCACCGAGCCCGAGGCCCTGGCCGCGGCCGGCCTGAGTGGGGCCAAGTCAGCGGCGGTGCGCGACCTGGCCGAGAAGGTCGCGATGGGCCAGATCGCCCTGCACCGGCTCGGGCGCCAGTCGGACGACGAGGTCGTGGCCCACCTGGTGACCGTCCGGGGCATCGGCCGCTGGACGGCCGAGATGTTCCTGCTGTCGAGCCTGCGCCGGCCCGACGTCTGGCCGGTCGACGACTTGGGGGTCCGGGCCGGCTACGCCAGGGCCTGGGACCTCGACGCCCTCCCCTCCCCCAAAGAGCTGGAAACGCTCGGTGACCGCTTCCGGCCCTTCCGCAGCACCGTGGCCTGGTACTGCTGGCGGGCGGCGGACGAGCCCAAGGCCGACCGCGAGGCCCGGCCCGGGACCTGACCCACCCTCGGCCTATGGTTCGGCCGTGAGCACGGCCGAGGTCAACGGGCAGCAGCTGTACTACGAGGACTCGGGCGGTGACGGCCCGGCGATCCTGCTCGGCCACGGGTTCTTGATGGACCACGAGATGTTCGCCCCCCAGGTGGGTGACCTGGTCGGGGAGTTCCGGGTCGTCACCTGGGACGAACGAGGGAGCGGCCAGACCCCGGCCACCGGCCCGTTCACCTACTGGGACCTGGCCGACGACGCGCTGGACCTGTTGGACCATCTGGGCATCGACCAGGCCGTCCTCGGGGGCATGTCCCAGGGAGGGTTCATCGCGCTGCGGGCCGCCCTGCGGTCCACCGGGCGGGTGCGGGGCCTCGTCCTGATCGGCACCCAGGCGGGCCAGGAGCTGGCCGAGGCGGTGCCCGCCTACGACGCCATGCACGACGACTGGCTGGCCAACGGCCCGGCCAACGTCGAGGACGTCGTGGCCGCGATCATCCTCGGCCCGGGTTGTGACCCGACGCCATGGCTGGCCAAGTGGGCCGCCGTCCCCCGGGAGGACCTGACGCTCCCCTATCGCTGCCTGATGGACCGTGACGACATCACCGACCGGCTGGGGGAGATCACCGCCCCCGCCATCATTTTCCACGGCGCCGAGGACGCGGCCATCCCACTGGCCCGGGCCCGGGCACTGTGCGACGGCCTCAGAGGGTGCCGGGACCTGGTCGTCGTCCCCGGGGCCGGGCACGCGGCCAACCTGGCGCGCCCCGACGTCGTCAACCCGGCCCTGCTCGGGTTCCTCCGCACGCTCGGTTGACCGTCCACCATCCTCCCCTCATCGCGTCGACGACGCGCAGGCCTTCGCACCGCCCGCGTCGTCATCGCGACCTGGTCCGTCGGTCCGACCGTCCGTCGTGCACCCTCCCCGTTCGCGCCGGGCGCCGCCAGCTGTCCCTTCCCCGGCCGGTCACGGCCGTCCTCCGCCTGGACTGGGCCCGCCACCGGCGACGGTGGCGTCGGGTGGTGTCCACGTTCTGGAACACTGTGGTCCCCATCGGCCGACCCTGCACCCCGCCGGAGTAGATTTGCCACGAACGACCCCGAGCCAGCTCGGGCGCACGAGGCCTGGGGGGACTGGCACGTGAACAGCACGGCGCGTCGGCTACAGCCTCGGTCCGCACGACACCGCCGGTCCGGCGCGCCCGTCAGGCGAACCCGGTCGGCCGCCGGGATCGGGTACCGGTCGGGCATCGTCGCGCTCACCGTCACCCTGGCCGTGCTCACACTTGGATCGGGCCCGTCACCCGCCATGGCGATCGCCGGGCGGGCCGGCTCGGCGCTCGGCGTCATCCCCTACCAGTACATCGCCAAGGGGTACACCGAGCTGCTCGGCCGGGCGCCGAGCCCGGCCGAATGGGCGGCTGCTGTCGACTACTTCCGATCTGCCGGTTGTTCACCGTCCTCGCTCCGCCGGTTCGGCGACGCCCTTGTCGTCTCGCCCGAGTACCGGCGCGACTACCCGTTGACGCCGGCGGCGACCGACGTGGGCGCGATCGTCCTCACCCTGTACCGGTTCATCCTCAACCGCGAGCCGGACCCCAACGGCTTCGTGGCCAACCGGGACGCCATCGCCTCGAGCCGCTTCCGGCCGGTCGGGGCGGCCAACCTCCTCTACGCCACCCCGGAATTCGCCGACTGGACCGCCCCGGCCATCTGCGACCCCTCAAACCCGAGCTACTACTTCGGTCTCCCCGGCGACTGGACCGCCTTCCCGGCGATCACGACCCCCGACCACGGGAGTCCCGGCCCCGACCTCCCCGAGTCGCTCCTGCAGGCCGCCCTCAACGACAAGTCGGCAGCCGGCGGGGGGACCGTTGCCCTGCCGCCCCGCGAGGTGGTCGGACTGACGACTACGCTGGTCATCCCGGGCAACGTCACCCTCACCACAGCCGGGTCGCCCGGGCCCCACCGCTACGCCGACATGGCCGAACTGGTCAAGCTCCCCGACTACACGGAGCTGCCGGGGTATTCGGGAATGGAGTTGGTGCGGCTCGAACCCGGTGCCCGGCTCGTCCACACGTGGGTGGACGGGCAGCGAGACCGTCCCGACCCCAACAACTTCTTGATCTTCGACATCCGCATGCTCGGGGGGGTCGGGACCACGGTCGCCGACGACCGCATCGGGAACACCTACGGCGCCTCGAGCCTCGAGTCCGACGCTGCGGGTTCCAACGTCCCGGGGGCGGTGGCCTGTTCGCACAACGTGGTGGCCGGCAATCTGGTGGAGGCCTACTCGAGCACCCACGTGGCCCTCCCGGGGCAGTCACCCGACGACCACCCCCAGGCCGACGGGCTCGGGATCTACTGCCCCGACACCGAGGTGTCCGGCAACGACCTCGTCGACATCTCCGACACCGCCGTCGTCCTGTTCGACGGCGCCTCGTTCCTGCCGACGACCCAGCCTCAGCTCTCCGACGTCTCCCACAACACGATCGTGTCGGCCGGCAATTCCCTCTCGTTCGGCATCGCCACCGACCCGTCGTACTCGCTGAGCGACGGGCCGGCGCGCGGCGGTGACGCGGTGGGGGTGCTGACCCGCTCTTTCGCCGACGGCGTCGGGGAGGCCAAGATCCACGACAACGTGCTGTGGAGCGGCGACCGGACCCACTTCGACGTCCTCCTCAGCTCGGGGAGCCATGACCTGTTCGGCTCGACCGTCAACCAGAACTGCGGCATCCCCGATGCCGATGACCAGGACACCTGCGGTGGCGGCCGGAACGCGTCCGGCGCCGAGTGGACCAGGAACTCGAGCGACGGCCTGCTGACCGAGATCGAGATGGGGATCTACGTGGGGGGGACCACCCGGGCCCTCTTCGTCCACAACTCGTTCCCCCGCGAGGTGGAGGTCCCCGGCGGCTTCTGCCCGAAGTTCCCGGTCGTGGTGGCCGGGGACTTCGCCCCGATGCTCCGCATCGACGCGCCGGTCCACACCGACGTCTCGCTCCAGAGCGACAGTTGCGTCAATCCGAAGTTCTGAGGAAGCGGACACGGCGCAGGCCGCCGGGCCGCGGCCACGCCCGATCGCCGAGGGCCGTCGGCACCCGGGCGACGACGAGCTCTCAGAGAACCCCGTGCACGCCCTTGCCCCGCTCGACCACCTCGGTCAGGAAGCGGGCGTAGCGGCGGATGAGGACCGGCCACTGGTAGTGCTGGTCCACGTAGGCCCGGCCCCGTTCGCCCAGAATGCGCCGGAGCTCGGCGTCGGACAGCAGCCGATCGAGGATCGCCTCGAACTCCCGGTAGGAACCGAACCACAGGCCGCCCCCCGAGCGCTCGCAGTGCTCGCGGGTCGGGTCACAGGTGGCATTGACCACCACCGGGACCCGCTCGACCCAGGCCTCAAGCACGACGAGCGAGAACGACTCGAGGGCCGAGGGGGACACCGAGATCGTGGCATCGCGCACGATGTCCCACTTGTCCGCCTCGTCGACGATGCCGGTGAGCACGATGTCGGGGTCCTCGGGGATGGTGGCCGAGATGGGTCCGACCAGGGCCAGGGCGAGCGGTCCGGGGTGGCGCTGCTTGTAGGTCCGGAAGAAGGCGGCGAGCATCGAGGAGCCCTTGTGGTCGTCCACCCGGCCGACGCTGACCAGGTAGGGCCGGTCACCGAGCCCGAGGACCTCCCCGCCGGGGCGTCCACCTCCGGCGGCCTCGCCCACGCCGAGGCCGAGGACGATCTGCGGCCGGTCGGCGACCGGGTGCACCCGCTGCACCAGGCGACGTTCGGCCATGGTGTGGTAGCAGAGCGCGTCGGCGTTCGTGTACGTGCCCCGGAAGACCGGCAGATAGAGGGCCGGCTCGTCGTGGGCGGCCGGGTGGAGCACGCCGGGCATCGGCACCCGGCCGATGCCGCGGACGCTCGGGTAGTACAGGTAGGGGTAGAAGGCAGTCACGTCGACCCCGCTGTCACAGAGGGCGTCGATCAGGGCCGGGGTGACCGGCCCGTTGAGGTCGACCCAACGCTGGGACTCGCGGCGGGTGGCCTCGGTGGGTGCCACCCGGAGCCGCCCGTCGAGACCGTAGAAGTCGTGGTCCCGACCGGCGGCCGAGACGAAGCGGTGGACGGCGACCCCGTTGAGCTCGCTCGTGCCCGGCTCGAGCACGTCGTCCCAGGTGACGTGGTCCAGCGCGCAGGTGGAGAAGACCTCGACGTCCCAGCCGCACTCGGCCACCAGGTGCTCGGCGAGCTGGCGGGCCGCCGTCTCGGCCCCGCCCATGACCTCGGGGCCGTAGCGTGGGGTTGCGAAGGCCACTCTCACCGGACCGCTCCCCCACCCCTGGCCGCCCCGGACCCGGCGCGGCCCGGCGGCTCCCCGGCCACGGCACTGACGGCCTCGACGGCCCGGGCCCCGGCCCGGGCCAGCGTGTGCTCGGCCACCCGACGCTGTCCGGCGGCGGTGAGGCGCCGACGGAGTGTGTCGTCGGACACCACCCGGCGCGCCGCGGCGGCCACGTAGCTGGGCTCGGTCCGGTCCAGCACCAGCCCGGCGTCACCCACGGTGCCCGGGACGGCGCCTGTCCGCAGGGCCACCACCGGGACGCCGGCCCCCATGGCCTCGAGCAGGGGGACCCCGAACCCCTCATGGACCGACATCGAGACGTACACGTCGGCCGCGTCGAAGTAGGCCGCCAGGGCCGCCTCAGACACCTCCCCGGGCATGCGGACCGCCTCGCGCAGGCCCAGGTCATCGACGAAGGCCCGCAGCGCCCCCAGGTAGCGGTTCGAGGGGGTGGAGCCGACCAGGTGCAGCCGGGCAGCAGGGTCGTAGAGCTGCCGGTAGGCCCACAGGGCCTTCACCAGCTGGTGCTGGCCCTTGGAGGGGACCAGGCGCCCGACGAAGAGCCAGTCCGCCCCGCCGTCCGCTTTGGCCGCGGCCAGCCGGGCCGCCGTCCGCCGGTCGGCCGGGGCCCCCAGGCGGTCCAGGTCCACCAGGACCGGGACCACCGCGGTGGCCGGGCATCCGGCGGCCACCAGGTCGGCCTCGTTGAACGCGCTGTCCGCCAGCCCGAGGGCGGCCCTCGGGGCCAGCCGGGCGAGCTGCTCCAGCGCTTCGGCCGACCGCCGGGCGGTCGCCGGTTCCCAGGGTTCGTAGAGCTCGGGCCGGGTGATGTTGTGGTAGTCGATCACGAGCGGCTCGGGGCGTTCCATCAGGAGGTCGGCCACCATCGATGAGGTCGAGAACTGGTAGACGAGGACATCACCGGGCCGGGCATAATCGCCGTAGCGCGCCACCTTGTTGCTCTCGTTGAGGAGCTCGTCGTGGGTCGCCTCGGCGAAGATCTCCGAGCGCCACCCGGCCGCCCGCAACGCCTCGCGCAGCAGCAGGGTGTGGCTGCCGGTGGCGTCGCGCGGGATCAGCGCCGGCACGAACTGGTGCACGGCGCGTGGCGGGCCGGGCGGTCCGCCGGGACAGGTCACCGTGCGGGCGTGGCCTCGCGCAGGACGGCCACGGCCAGGTAGTCGGCACCCTTCGGGCCCTCGTGCACGGTGACCGTGAAGCCGAGCATCGGCAGGAAGTTGGTCCACGCCCGGGCCCTGAGCGGTCGGCCCGACGCCAGGTCGGCCTCGGGCGGTGCGTCGTCGGCGTCCCAGCCGGCCGGCGACAGGGAGTGGACCACCAGGGTGCCGTCGGGGGCCAGGCGGTCGACCAGCAGGTCGAGGAGCTGGCGCCGCTCGCCGTTGGTCATCGGGTCGACGACCCCGGTGAGGACGACACCTCCGAGGGCGGACGGCTCCACGGCGCGCAGGTGTTCGAGCACCCCCTCCTCGCGCAGGTCGGTCCCGTCGAGCTCGGCCCGGTCCACCGTCCGGGGCCTCGGGTCCACGCCGTAGGCGTCCACCCCCTTGGCCGCGAGGACCCGCACCAGCCACCCGTCACCGGCCGCGGTGTGCAGGACGCGCCCGGGCGCCGCCTGCAGGGCCGCCAGGGCGTCGGGCACCCACCAGGCGTCGGGGTGGTGGGCGCCGGGCGCCTCCACCACGTGGGCCGGAGGGACCTCTTGGGCCTCGAGCTGGGACTGCAGGGCCTCGACCCGCTCGTCGAGCAGGTGCAGCGACCGGCTGACGGCGGTGGCGAACTGGCTCACCTGGTGGGTGACGTAGCCCATGTACCAGAGGCTGAGCGTGCGCAGGCCCTTCTTGACCACGGCGCCACCGGACTTGGCCGAATCGATCGGCACGACCGGGTCGATGAAGGCGGCGGCATCGACCATCCTCAGGGCCTCGCCCAGGCCGCCGCCCTGCCCGGCCACGGGCGAGTGCTCCAAGAACAGCTCGTCCAGCTCGCGCTCGACCCGCGCCGGGAGGTCGCCAGAGGCCCGCCGGCTGCGGACCTCCTCGTCGATCTCGGCCATGACCCCGATCAGGTAGGCCTGGTCGTCGGTGGGGGCCTCGTCGGTCGGGGCGACCATCAGCCGGCCTCCGCCGGGTTGGCCCAGCCGACCGCAGTGGTCGACTCGTCGACCCACTCGCGTGGCACCAGGGCCACCCGCACCGGCATGGCCACGACGCCGACGGCCCGGGTGGGGTTCATCACCTCAAAGCGGCAGGCCGGCTCCTGCCAGTCGAACAACATCCCGCCCTTGCCGGCCACACCGAGCACCACGTCGTAGGCGCCGTCGAACAGGGGCAGTGATTCGAAGTGGAAGTCGATGGCGCCCGGTCCGACCGGAAGGTCGAGCCCGAGGCCCAGGATCTCGGTGTCGGTCATGAACAGGACGCTGGAGCTGTTGTCCCGGACCTCGATCGAGAACACGACGCCCTGGGCCGGGGCGGTCACCTGGTAGGCCGCCCGGACGATGAGCGTCTCGCCGGGCAGGAGGTACCGGCGGTCCTGGTTGGCCGCGAAGTACGGGATGATCTCGGTGAAACGGACCGGCCGGGTCGTGTCCTGGTGCTCGTCACGTTGCGGACCCTCCACCTTGATGGAGGTCGGGAGCTCGGCCGGCATGCCCGGGCCCTCGTCGTGGACCTCGGGCGTCTCGATCCCCAGGGCCAGCACGTCGCCCGCCTCCAACAGGCGCTCGCGGAAGAGCCGCACCGCCTCGCCCGGGGTGCCCACGCCGATCAGGTTGCCGTCGCTGAGCACCACCGCCCGGTCGCAGATCGAGCGGACCATGTCAGGTGAGTGAGAGACGAACAGGATGGTACGGCCCTCCTTCTGGAAGGTCTTGATCCGGTCCATGCACTTGCGCTGGAAGCGCTCGTCCCCGACAGCCAGGACCTCGTCGACCACCAGCACGTCGGGGTCGACGTTGACCGCCACGGCGAAGCCCAGGCGGACGTACATCCCCGACGAGTAGAACTTGACCTGGTTGTCGATGAACTGGCCCAGCTCGGCGAACTCCACCACGTCGTCGAACACCCGATCGACGTCCTTCTTCGACATCCCGAGCATCGAGCCGTTCAGGTAGATGTTCTCCCGGCCGCTCAGCTCCTGCTGGAAGCCGGCGCCCAGCTCGAGCAGCCCGGCCAGCTTGCCCCGCACCACCACCTGGCCCGAGGTCGGCTGCAGGACGCCGCAGATGCATTTGAGAGCGGTCGACTTGCCCGAGCCGTTACGCCCGAGGATGCCGACGGTCTCCCCCTCCTTGACGTCGAAGGAGACGTCGCGCAGCGCCCACAAGTCCTCGTACGGGGTCCGCCCGGCGTGGATCAACCGCTCTTTGAGCGAGTTGTACCTCTCGTGGTACAGGCGGAAGCGCTTCGAGACGTCCTGGACGTCGACGGCGACGTTGCCCATGGCTCAGAGCTCCTCGGCGAAGTTGCCCTCGAGACGCCCGAAGACCATGAGCGCGCCCACGAACAGGACGGCCGAGATGCCGAGGATGATGAGGTCGGCGACGGCGTAGGTGGTCCAGGGCCAGGGCGGGAGGAAGGCGGTGAGCTGGTGGCCGGGGGTCGTCAGCCTCCCGATCGGGATGTTGTAGAGCACCCGCTGGAAGGTCATCACCGGTGGGGTAACCGGGTTGAGGAAGTAGAGCCAGACCAAGTGGTGGTAATGGAGCTGCTTGGAGATCGTGCGCTGGTAGGAGTACACGATCGGGCACGCCCAGAACCAGGCCGTCAGGAGCACCTCCACCAGGTGCTGGGTGTCGCGCATGTAGACGTTGACGGCCGACAGGAAGACGGCCAGTGCGCTCGCCAGCACTGCGACCGCGGCCAGGGCCAGGAAGAGCAGGGGGATCAGCGGCCAGTCCGGCGCCGAGCTCAGGACGATCATGAAGATCACCATCACGCACGACTGGAAGAAGAAGAACACGCCGGCCGAGCCGATCGAGGCGAGGGCCAGGATCTCTCGTGGGAAGGACACCTTCTTGACGAGGCCGGAGTTGTTGACCACGACCCCGGTGGCAGTCTGCACCCCGGTCTGGAAGAAGTTCCAGATGAGCAGCCCGGAGAACAGGAAGATTACGAAGTTCGGCATGCCGTTCTTCAGGATCACCTGGAACACCAGGAAAAAGATGAGGAGCGTCATCGCCGGCGAGATCATCGACCAGACGAGCCCGAGGAACGAGTTCTTGTACTTGACCTTGATCTCGGTGCGGACCAGGTAGATCAGCAGCTCACGGGAGCGCCAGATCTCGGCCATCCGCTTCCAGACGCTGATGTGGGCCGAGACCACCCGCGTCGCCTTGGAGAGGTCGCCGCCGGACTCGGCCATGGGCGAGGAGTCGGCGACCCGATCGGGGGGAGGCGGCGCCGGGCGGCGCCCAGGCTGCGGTGGCCGGCTCCCGGGAGGTGGTGCCGGCGCTTCGAGCGCCACGCTCAGCTGCCTCCGACTTGGGCCGCCGACCGGTCGATGACCTGGTCGATGAACCCGTACTCCTTCGCCTCCTCGGCCGTGAACCAGCGGTCGCGGTCCGAGTCAGTCTCGATGCGCTCGACCGTCTGGCCGGTGTGGAAGGCGATGCGCTCGGCCATCATGCGCTTCAGATAGACGATCTGCTCCGCCTGGATGGCGATGTCGGCCGCCTGGCCCTGCATGGCGCCCGACGGCTGGTGCATCAGGATCCGGGAGTGGGGCAGGGCGAACCGCTTGCCCGGTGCGCCCGCACACAGCAGGAACTGGCCCATCGAGGCGGCCAGCCCGACGCAGATCGTGCTCACGTCGGGCCGGACGTACTGCATGGTGTCGTAGATGGCCAGCCCGTCGGTGACCGAGCCGCCCGGCGAGTTGATGTAGATCGAGATATCGCGCTCGTGGTCCTCGGATTCGAGCAGGATGAGCTGGGCGCAGACCAGGTTCGCCGTGTTCTGGTCGATGGCGCTGCCGATGAAGACGATCCGCTCCTTGAGCAGGCGCTGGTAGATGTCCGCCGTGGGGTCCGGGCCGGCGGCGGCGGACACGACGGCGGGGAGCGGGAGGTCACTGGCCATCCCCCGAGGCTACCCGTCTCCGGGGCGCTCCGGGTACACCACCAGGCACGACGGGCGGGGTCTCCGCAGGGCGTGTCCGCCCTTCGGGTGCCACTCCTGGCGCGCCGGGCCTTCGATTCGCGCTCAGCCTCCCAGGTCAGCGGTCGTAGACTCACCGGGCGCCCGGAGGGGCGCCGCTGCGGACGTGGCGGAATCGGTAGACGCGCCGGGTTTAGGTCCCGGTCCCTTCGGGGGTGGAGGTTCGAATCCTCTCGTCCGCACCCGGCCGGCGACGGGCCCCCGGCGACGCACCGCCAGGCCCCCGCCCGGCCCCGCCCGACGGGAGGACGGTAGGGTCGAGTGATGGCCGAGCGCACCAAGCCCGACGTCACCGTCGCCGGCGGGCCCCCGCCCGGCGACCTCGTCATCGAGGACATCGCCGAAGGGACCGGCGCCGAGGCCGGCACGGGTTCGACGGTGGTCGTCAACTACGTGGGGGTCTCGTGGTCGACCGGCCGCCAGTTCGACTCGTCCTGGGACCGTGCCGAGCACTTCGACTTCTCGCTCGGGCAGGGCCACGTGATCCCCGGCTGGGACCAAGGGGTGGCCGGGATGCGGGTGGGGGGACGGCGGCGGCTGACCATCCCGCCGGATCTCGGCTACGGCGCCCGGGGCGCGGGTGGGGTGATCGGTCCGAACGAGACCCTCGTGTTCGTGGTCGACCTGGTCGACGTCCGCTGAGCGGGGACCGCGGACCCGGCTCGCCGCCCCCGGAGGCGGGCGCGGGTGCCGGGCGCTCGGCCCTGCGCTGGTGCTTCGAGAACCGCCGGACCGGCGCCATCACCGTCGCCCAATTCCCGAACGTCGCGCTGTGGGTCTTCCTGGCCGCGTCGGTGGCCGTGGTCGTGCTCCGGCCCCACGGGGACCGGAAGGCCGCGCTGGTCGTCGTGCGCGACGCCGCCCTGCTCTTCTGGGCGGCCGACGAGCTCGTCCGCGGCGTGAACCCGTTCCGCCGGGCTCTCGGGTTGGTCGTGGGCACCCTCACCGTCGTGGGCATCGCCACGTCATGACCCGGGACCGGCCTCCCCATCTGGTGGCCGCGCCGGACAAGTTTCGGGGCACGGCGGGGGCCCCCGAGGTGGCGGCCGCGGCCGCCCGGGCCGCCCGGGCGCTCGGCTGGACGGCCGACGAGGTCCCGATGGCCGACGGGGGCGAGGGCACGCTGGAGGCGGTGGGCGGGGCGGTGCACCGAACCGTGGTGCCCGGACCCCTCGGGACACCCGTCGAGGCGCCCTGGCGGATGGTCGAAGCCGGAACCCCGGGACCCACGGCGGTGATCGAGATATCGCGGGCCGCCGGCCGAGACCTCCTTCCCCACCCGAGCGGTGACGAACCGGTGCGGGCCGACACGGCCGGCGTGGGCGGCCTGGTGCTGGCCGCCGTCGCGGCGGGGGCCCGGCGCATCGTGGTGGCGGTCGGTGGCTCGGCCACGACCGACGGTGGGTGGGGCGCCGTCGGGGTCCTCGGATCGGCGGAGGCCCTGGGCGGGGCGGAGCTGGTGGTCGCCTGCGACGTGACCACCCCCTTCGTCGATGCCGCCGCGGTCTTCGGCCCCCAGAAGGGGGCTACCCCGGCCCAGGTGGACGAGCTGACGGGCCGCCTCCGGGGGCTGGCCGATCGCTACCGACGGGAGTTCGGGATCGACGTGACCCAGCTGGCCGGCAGCGGGGCGGCGGGGGGACTGGCCGGGGGGCTGGCCGCCCTCGGGGCCCGCCTCCTGCCCGGCTTCGACCTGGTGGCGGAACTCGTCGGCCTGCGCGCCCGCCTCGCCCCGGCCGACGTGGTGCTCACCGGGGAGGGCCACCTGGACCCGCCCTCGTTCGCCGGCAAGGTCGTCGGCGGGGTCATCGCCCTGGTGGGCGGTCGGGTGCCCGTGCTCTGCGTGGTCGGATCGGCCGATCCGGGCGTGGAGCTGCCGGGGCCCCCCGGGGCGGTCCGGGTCGTCAGCCTCGAGGAGCGGGCCGGGCCGGCCCGGGCCCGGGCCGAGACGGCCACTCTGGTGGCCGAGGTCGTCTCGGGGTACCTCTCGACCACCTGGCCGAACCCTTGACGCGGTCTTGCCCCGGCGGCGCCGTTTCGGCCATGCTGCCGGGGCCGCGCGGCGTTGGACGCCGCCTTCCGTCCTGGGGCCAGTCGCCCGGGACGCACTGACCGACAGGGAGAGGACACCCATGGGACTGCTTGACGGCAAGGTCGCGATCGTCACCGGAGCCGGTCGGGGCATCGGCCGCGAGGAGGCGCTGCTGCTCGCCGCGGAGGGCGCCACGGTGGTCGTGAACGACGTCGGCGCCGCGGTGACCGGGGAGGGCGGCGACGTGCACCCGGCCCAGGAGGTCGTCGACGCCATCACCGGCACCGGCGGCAAGGCCGCGGTGAACGGGGACGACATCAGCACCTGGGCCGGGG
>Ga0209040_10002199_pt1 | contig 15405 bp, 10 predicted proteins | sample BogFormECP12_OM3_FD_188240 | JGI IMG/M metagenome (GOLD analysis project Ga0209040, IMG submission 188240) | Bog forest soil microbial communities from Calvert Island, British Columbia, Canada - ECP12_OM3 (SPAdes) (version 2) | ecosystem: Environmental > Aquatic > Freshwater > Wetlands > Bog ...
CGCGACGATGTTGCCTACCGGGACTTGGTGAGTCGCTACCGTGCGATGGCGGAATCGCTTGGCTTCGAAGGACACATCGCCTGGGCGAAGGCGATGTGAGGGTCCGGAGCACTGTCGAATTCGACGATTCCGCGAATGCTTTGGCCCTCCAAAGAAAGAATTCGCGGTGCCGACCGCGATCCGAGCTCGGTCTTTACTTCCGACTCCCCGTACCAGAAACTCCGACCTCACCCGGGCCGACCACGCACCGATTCTCATCCCTTCGCGACGGCCCCGCGGGCCATGCGCGCCTTTACTGACATCAAGAAGCGGCAGCTAAGACGCATCTAAGTAGTACTGCGCCAAGGACCGGCGAGATTGCAGTGGTGCACTACTGACCTCGCCACGCCCCACGGGAGCAACGATCCCCTCGTGGACCGTGACGCCATTCCGGTGACGGCGTTTTGCAAGGACATCGGTGAAGGACCGCGGGTGTCTAACCGTCTTGAGCCACATAGAGAAAACGCGAAGAGGTCGCCAAGCATGCCCCACACCGATATTTCGATTCCTGCATTGCTGCGCGAGCGGGCCACTATGACTCGGCCGCCGTGGCGGATGCCGCTCATTGTCGCGAAGGAGTGGCGCCACCCCCCGGGGCGGCAACGGGTGCCTGAACCCATGGTGATGGATCACCCCGAGTCGGTCGCTCAATTCCACGATGGCGGCGTCTCGAATCCCTCGCAGCAGGCGGTATACGACTTCAGCGCGCGCGCGCTTGATGCCCTGTTGCCAGCGAATGCGCATTTGCTCGACCTCGGAGTGGGATCGGGGCGCGCTCTGAGCGCTGTGCTGCGTCGCCGGACGGATGTGACAGCCACTGCGGTTGACCTGGCACCGAACATGCTCGCCACTGCGCACGGGTTATTCGACGAGGAGGGTCTCGCAGACCGGGTCGAACTCGTGGCGGCGGACATCACTGCACTGCCCGACCGGTTGGCGACAGGAGTTTTCGACGCAATCTCGTGTGTGTGGACGTTGCATCAGCTTCCCAACTTCGATGTGCTGCGAGCTGCCTTGCAACAGATTGCTGCGCTCCAGCAAAATTCCGGCGCGGCTGTCTGGATCTTCGATTTCCAGCGGCTCAAGAACCCGTCAACGGCGTCGGCGATGATTTCCTGCGTCGCCCCGTTGATGCCGCCCGTTCTCCGCAAAGATGGAATTGCCAGCGAGGCCGCCGGATTCACCTACGACGAGTTGTCCGCAGAACTTTCCGCCGCCGGGCTTGACAACATGAGTTCCGGCATGGCGAGGCCATTGGCATACGTTCAGGCCCATTGGCTACCAGGCAAAAAGGACACCGCTGCCAAGCCCGACTCCCGACCTCAGCATCTCCCAGGTAGGGCGAGGCGCTATGCCGCACTGCTGCGGTGGGGTTTCACCGCAAAACCGTTCTAAACGGAAAGCAGTAAGAGAGTTCCCCCGACCTCAGTGCGCACCCTACTCGTGCTCCTGCACGGCAAGGGCGACACCAGGCGCACCTGTCCGCGATAGCACCCAGACCGCGCCCCGCCTGTACGCACGGCCGCCCTATCGCCGACGCCACAGACGTCGATATTCTGCGCGCACGGCCCACACATTCCGACACAGCTGCGCTGTTCACCTGCTCGAGGCCGGCGTCGTGCGTCAAGGTCAACACCTCCGAGGCTGCATCCTGGCCCTGGTGCACGATTGCGGCTACCGCCTCCGCAGATCCGCGGTACCCGACTGGCCGACCTGGTCAGCACAATGGACCCCAAACTCGTGGGCGCCGCCTTCGGCGCGACACCAGAATTGACGGTGACCTACCTCGCCGACTACGTAGACCCGACGCCTGACAATCGGTAACGCCGCGGTGAAACCCTAGCTTAGCCAAACTGATTCAGCCATACGTCACACACGGTCCGGCGCGATTTCATCCGGCTTGCGCGTACCCGCAGGAGAGTTAACGTGCACGCGGATCGGGGCGGCGGCGACCAGGGTGAACGGAAACGCCATCGGGAAATCGTCATCCAGGGAACGGATTTCGGCCCGCCGGATGATTGTAGCCAGCGCGAGTGTGGCCTCCAGCATGGCGAAGTGGTCGCCAATGCAGGTGCGCGGTCCGGCTCCGAAGGGAATGAACTGCCAACGGTCGCGGGTCTTGGCGTTCTCCGCGGTGAACCGGTCAGGGTTGAATTCCAGCGGCCGGTCCCACAGCGTGGGGTCACGATGCATCGCGTAGACACTCACGCAGCACGCCGTGCCCGCTTTCACGCGGAATCCGGCGACGTCGATATCGCGGCTGACCAGTCGGGGATGCGCCGCGCCGGGAGGACACAGCCGTAGCGCTTCGTGTAGCACCTGGACGGTGTAACGCAGGTGGGACACATCATTGGGGGTGAGTTCACGGTCGCCGAGACCAGTGGCTTCGCGGCGGACCTTGTCCTGCATGTCGGGGTGGTGGCCGAGTGCCCACAGCGCGTAGGTCAGCATCGTTGCGGTGGTGTCGTGGCCGGCCAGCATGAAAGAGATGAGTTCGTTGCAGATCTCCTCGTCGGTCAGCGACCGTCCGGTGGCCGGGTCGGTGGCAGTGATCAGCGCCCGCACCAGCGGGGCGTCTCGGGTCGGGTCCTCGCGGCAGGCTCGCAGGATTTCGTTGGCCACCCGACGCAGGGTCGCGACTGAGGCGCGAGCTCGTCGCCGGGCCGGGGTCGGCAGCCAGTACGGCACGTTGAGCGGCTTCGTAACCCGCGCTGTCACGTAGCCAATTGCGGTCCGCAGGGGTTCGGCGATCTCGTCGGCACGCTCGTCGAGGTCGATGCCTAGGACCGAGCGGCCGAGCACTCGCATCGTGAGGCGACGGCATTCCCTATCCAGGTCGATTTCGTTGTCTCGGCCCCAACCGGCGGCGATTGTGTCGGCGGCTTGCGCCATGTGGCCGCCGAAGGCGCGCACACTCGGTTTGGTGAAGATGGGTTGCAGGGTTCGGCGGCGAGGTAACCAGTGGGTGTGGTGGAGCGTGAACAGGCCCGCTCCGAACAGGCGGGCCATTTCGTCGTGACTCGTGTTGCGATCGGTACCGTCACCGGTACGGCCGAGGATATCGTGCGCGGCTTGCGGCGACGCGACGAGCACCCACTCCGGCATCAACCACGTCGGGGCCAGCTTAAAGCGCGTGATCGAGCCGCCAGCGTCGCGCAGGGTCTCTTGGAAAGTATGCAGTTCCCGGGCCGCCCTCAATATTGTGAAGGTGGACAACGGATTGCGCGGCGGTAGGGGTAGTTGGCTGAGGTAGGTGGGCGAGACGGTGGCGGCCATGGGAGTCCTCCTCTGTGATCCGGCACGCTCCACTGGCCAGTCAAGGGCTTCGGTGCCCACCAGTTGAACGTGCTCATCAGCTGCATCAATGCCGGTGCCAGCGCGGTCCGAATCACGACAGCGTCAACGATCACGGCTAGCGACAAACCGATGCCGAACATGACCATGAACGACACTTGTGATGTGGCCATCGCCCCGATAACCAAAGCCATTAAGCCGGCGGCCGCTGTGTAAATCCGCCCGGTCGTGGCGATTCCCATCGCCACTGCGTGAGTATTCGCCGCGGGTGTGTGATCGGACGCGAGCCACTCCTCCCGAATCCGGGCCAGCAGAAACACTTCGTAGTCCATGGACATGCCGAAGGCTAGGCAGAACATGAGGATCGGCATCGCCGGGTTGAGACTGCCGGTAGCGGTGAATCCGAGCGCTGCGGCGAAGTGACCGTCTTGAAAGACCCACGCCAGCGCGCCAAAACTCGCCGTCAGCGACAAAACGTTGAGCAGTAACGCTTTCAGCGGCAGCACCACGCTCCCGGTGAATAAGAACAACACCATCAGGCTCGTCAGGACTATCACGGCTCCCGCCAACGGCAGCCGGTCGCCCATGGCCCTCATCGAGTCCTGATTGATCGCGGTGTTCCCGCCGAATTGCACCGGCGCGGGCGGGGGCACCGCACGCAACGCCGCCAACAGATCCTCGCCTGCCATGGAGTAGGGATCGACATTGGTGCGGACTGACAGGTAAGTCCCGGCCGGGCCCGCCATACCTGGCGGTGGGGCAAACACCCTGGCACCGTTGACGTAGCTGCCGTCGCTCGAGGCTACCGCGGCAATACCTGCGGTCCGAGACAATTCGGCGGCGTAGGCACCGATGTCTTGTTGGCTCCCGTGGTATCCGGGCACCGCGATCACCGGACCGGAGGAAATTCCGGCGTCGAAGTCCGTGCGCAGCGTGTCGCCCACGATTCGAGCCGACGCCGATGAGGGCAAGGTCCGATCATCGGGGTAACTGAATCGTGCTGACAAGAAAGGCAATCCGAGCAGCAACAGGACTGCCGTTATCACGACAGCAACCGGGGCCGCCTGCTTCATAATGACGGTCACCACCCGATACCACCAGCTCTCCGCCGGTAGCACAGGATCGCTCCGAGCGCGACCGACGAGGCGCCACAACGGAACTCGAAGATCGAGCGCGTTGATCCGCTCGCCGAGCAACATCAGGCACGCGGGCAGGATGACGATCGCTGCTGCGGCCGCCGCGATGACCACCGCGACCCCGGCGTAGGCGAACGAGTGCAAGAAGTATTGCGGGAAGACCGCCAGGGCGGCCAGCGATAATGCAACGGTCAACGCCGAGAACACGACCGTACGGCCAGCGGTCTGGACCGTCCGCACCACCGCCACCCTGGTATCGAGACCATGCCCAAGTTCTTCGCGATAGCGGCTGACGACGAGCAGGCCGTAGTCGATGCCCAGGGCGAGACCGAGCATGCTGATGATGTTCATCGCATAGATAGAAATGTCGGTGAACAGGGTCAGCGCCCGCAGGATGCCGAGTGCTGCCGCCATCGCGAACAAGCCGATGGCCAGCGGTAACGAAGCCGCGACGAGGCTGCCGAACACCAAGACCAGCAGCAGCATCGATACCGGGATCGCGATCGATTCCGCGCGAGTCGTGTCATCCCTGACTTGGTTGTAGATGTCGGAGAACGACACCTGGAGACCACCCGCATGCACTGTGACGCCGTTGTCGTCGGTGCCGTTCAGTTCGTCCTCGATGACACCCGCGGCGATCTGGGCGGCGGTGTCGTCACCACGGATGTTACCCAGGATGAGGGCCCTCGTCCCGTCCTTGCTACGCAGGGCCGAGGCGCCGGCCGGGCTGACGGGCGTCCAGTACGACTGCACACCGGCAACTTCCTGGTGTCGATTCAGCGCGTCGAGTACTTTGCGCCCGGCGGCGCGCGCCGCCTCGCCGTCGACACCGCCGTCGGCGTGAACCACTATGACGAGGTTGGGATTCCCCGAGGGGAAATGTTCGTCGAGGAATTGGCCTGCATACGCCGACTCGGCATCGGATGTGAGAAACCCACCGAACTTCAGATGCGATTCCACGCCCGCACCGACGGCCCCGAACACCGTCATGATCAGCAGTGCCACCGCGATCACCGCCCGTGGCGCCCCGGTGGTGAACCGGGCCACTCTCGTCAACACTGCAGCCCACCTCCCCTCATTTCCCATGTCCCGGCGGTATCCATTGCTCCAGATCCTCAGTGGTGCTTCGTATTCCGTGCGGTTCAGCGAAGGTTGGCGGGTAGACTTCGGTAGATCTCGTCGGCAGTTTTCTCAGCGCCGAGCAGATTCCGCGGCAGGTCATCGACCCTGGTCGTCAGAACAACGCAGTCGTATCTGGCGTCGCCGTCCTTGTACCAGGCGGGCAGGTAGCCATTTACCGTGAACCTGCGCCCCGCGCCGTCACGGCCCCGGTCACATAGGCTGGCGATCACCTCGGTCTTATCGGCCAGCAGGTGCACCGTCATGTGCAGGATCCGCGCCGGCCAACCAGGCCGGTTTGCTCTGTCGATGACATCCCACAGCGCGCGGCGCACATCGTCGGCGGTATCGGCCGTCACGCCGGTGACGATCGCCGCACGACTGGGCCTGAACAGCGAATACGACACTCGCCCGTAGGGACTCACGTGGGTGAATTCCGCTCCCCACCCAGCGGCGATCGCGCAGGGGTACGCACCTTGGACGGACACCACACTCAGCCTGGCGATGTGCTTGGCCAACGGGGTGTCCGGGTCCAGGAATGGATGCGGCGGTACGACTCGCACGGTATTGCGTTGCGGGAAGAACGTCAGCCCGATCAGATGCTCCTCGCGCATTTCGCCGTTCGGATGCATTCCACCATCGGTGCCGACCCACGCTACGGGTAAGCCGTGCTGATCGGAGACGTGGCTGAACAACATTCGAGAGCGTTCCGATCGGGCGTAGCCATAGATCAGGTCACAGCCCATGCGGTCCCTGGCAGCCATCCACATGTGACCGGATATCCTTTGAAAGTGGCCACGGCTGCAGTATTGGCGCAGTACAACGGCCCGCCCCATCTCGTAGGCCGAGTTGGGCTGTTCCGCTTGCAAAACGCCCGAGCCGACCACGACGCCATTGTCGAGGCCAATCACCCAGATGTGTTCACCGCTGGCCAGTAGATGTCGGATCCGCTGTGGGTCAACGCAATCCAGAATCGGATACCGCCCGTCATACACCCGGTTATAGAGTTCGGCGATCTTGTCGGCGTCGTCGGGTGCTGCGAAACGAACATCAATATCAGCGGTCCTCTCAAGGCGCACCATCGTCTCGGTCATGCGCGCTCACCCACTATCGTGAGATGCTGGCTCAGGAGTCTGCGGGGCGCACGCTCCAGGCGGGGCAGCGCGGGACCTGCGACAATCCGGAACGTCATCGCCAACGGCTCGTCACTGCCCCCCAGCAGCGAATTCCGCAGCTCGGCCATATAAGTCCGCAGGAGCGCGCGCTCCTGGTCAGTGAAAATGTCCCCTTCCGGGAGACCGAGCATCTCGGACTCGAACAGCAAGGCCGTCAACGGATGCACCCCGACGCCTACCGAGGATGCCGCCAGCCACAGTCGCAGGAACGCCCGACCCGCCTCCACGTACTCATGGCGCGCCTCGCCCGCCACGGTGATCGCCCCGATCGCTGAGGCGCCCATGACCCAATCAAGGCCGTATTGCAGCAATGCCTGCGCTTCGCCACGCTCGCGCAGAAACCGTGCTACTTCGGGGCGGCGCAACAACCTCATCATCGACCGCTCCGGCAACGTCAAACCCAAGGTCTCCAACGGGATACCGTCGCGACGCTCGGGTTGCTCCTCCCGGAAGTAGAATTCGCTGAACGTCTCCTTGTTCATCTCTTCGATCAGCACTCGGAACCGGTTGGCCACCGCGACGCCCTCGCCGAAGATCTTTTTGGACTTCTCGTCCTCGCCGAGCCAGACGGTCGCACCGAAATCAACTGTAGCGCCCCGCAATAGGGTGCGCTCGTCATCGGTGAGCGCACGCCCGTGCTCGCGGGTCCGCTGGCTGCACCGCGTGCGCAGCGCATCACCAAGCACACGTTCCTGCATGCTGGCCGCGGCTCCGGCCTCCCCGACGGTGACCCTCGTGTAGACGAGGCTGTCGGCCCCCTGCGGGTCATACTCGACGATCACCGACAGGCCACGGGCACGCGCGGCCACGACGATGCTTTCGGTGACCGCACCCAACGTCACCGCACTCGCGGTGCCCTTGCACTCGAACAGCGGTGGCGTAGCGAACATCTCCGGCACAAAGAGAACATCAATTGACCTGCCAGTCACCACGAATCGCCACGGCTGAGTATTCCCACCCGACGGCGCCCGCATCGCCAGTTCAAGAATTTCACGAATGTCCTTGGGCAACAACGTCAAATCGGCCACCGCTGCAAGACTGGGCGGCTGGAATGCCGGCAGCGCGGCCGGGTGCGGCGTCATGCCGATACCGAAAGGAATATCCACATGCCGTCGGCCGGACGGCACGTCGTGGCCCAGGAAAATCGCCCGGACGGCGGTGGCCACCAAGGCGCCACCGTGATTCACCTCTGCGGCCAGCTGCGGCCACGTCGTGAGCGTGGTGTCCAACTCGATCGCCGACATCGCAGCACGGTCGGAGATGGTGTCAAGGCCGATCATCGTCGCCATCGCGGCCGCCCGGCTGTCAGGGTCCGCGTCTGCCAACATCTCCGTGGTCAGCTCGTCGAGTAGACCGCCCAGCAGCCGTCGGGTCGGCTCCCGGTCGAAGCGCTCAATCTCGAGCAGCCCCCGATCGCTGGCCTCGGCGACCACTGGAATCCCGCGGGACTTGGCATGTTCGCGCGCCAGGATCTTGACATAGGGCGTGTCGCATTCCTCGATGAGAACGTCGAGCGCGGGGGCGTCATCGAAGAACCTGTCGATGTTGAGGTTATCAACACCGTTCCCGTACACCATGACTGTCAGGTACGGGTCCAGTTCCGCGATCTGTCGGGCGGCGAGCTCGGCCTTGTTGACACCGAGATCACCAAGGCTCGCCCGTAACCGGTTCAAGTTCGACATGTCCAGCTCATCGAAATCGGCTACCTTGATCGTGCCGAATGATCGTTCCAGAGCCATGGTCAGCGCGATCGAGTTGCCCACCGACAACCCGAGTACGCCAACAGTCTTGCCCGCCAGCCGCTCCTGTTCCTGCGGGGTGATCTTGTTGCGGTTGGCCGCGGTACGGACTTCGACGAATTCCTGCTCATCCAGAATGTGCACAAGGTGGCCTGACCAGGGGTAGTAGACCCATGCGCCGAAATGGTCAAGTGGCGTATCACCGACGATCCCCGCCACGACATCGCTACGGTCGGCAAACCTGCCCCGTTCCGGCGTCCTGATCCGAGCCAAGTCCTCCAGTTGGAGCTCGATCTCGTCGCGCCGGGCGAAAATCGCACCAGCTCTGTCCAGGGCCGCGATCGCCTCTACATCAGGCTCTAACGTCATCCGGAAGATCGTGTGCCGGATGGTCGGATGCCGGGGCGGTGTTGGGATAGTCTGCGCCGCGACGGGCGAGATGGCGCGTGGGCGGCGCGGCGGTGTGACAGCCTCGGTGAGTGCGCCGCCCGCCTGGGTGTGGTGGTCGGTGCCGGTGCCACTGGAGCCTGGGGCGACGTCGGCTGTCGGGGCGAGGGAGATCGCCCCAGTGCCGGCGCTCGATGAAACCCCGGCGGTGACCATCGCGCGAATGTCGGCCGTGTTCATGGTGTGCTCCTTCGGCTCACCGGTGAGTCGGTTTTGTACCGGTTCCATTGCGCGGCGACCGATACCATCACCGCGAACAGGACGGGTTGCGCCACGTCTACCCGGTCGAGGGACGGGCAACCGGGCCCGCCGCGGACGGCATCGATCAGCGACCAGTCGGCGAACTCGGCGAATGCGGTGGCACAGCGGCGCATCTCGTCGGCAAATGCCGGCGCGGTATCCATGAGCTCGGTGGCCATGCCCGTCCACTGCGATCCTTGCCCGGGAAAGACGAAAACGGTTCCCGGCGTCGCGCAGGCTCTTCCAGTTTCCACATTGGGTGCGGGCGCGCCGGACGCGACTGCGGACAACCCGTTCAACAGCTCGTTACGGTGGGCTCCGAACACCACGGCACGGTGGTCGAACGTCGCCCGGCCGGCGACCAATGAGTATGCGACATCGGTCTGATCGACCTCTGGGTGCTGTTCCACGAACAGGTGTAGGCGCGCGGCCTGCTCAGCCAGCGCGGAGGCGGACTTTGCGGACAACACCCATGGCGTTACCGGCAGAGGTGGTGGAGTCGGAGCTTCGGCCGGGGACGACGTCGGCGCCTGCTCGAGTATCACGTGGGCGTTCGTTCCGCTGATGCCGAACGCGGAGACCCCGGCACGACGCGGTCGGCCGGGTTGATCGGGCCATGGCCGCGCGCGATTGACCACGTCGACCGTCCCGGCCGACCAATCCATCTGTGGTGTGAGCGAATCCAGATGGAAGGTCGCCGGCACCACCCCGTTCCGGATCGACTGCACGGTCTTGATCACTCCTGCGACACCGGCGGCGTATTGCGAGTGGCCGATGTTCGACTTGATCGAGCCGACCAGTACTGGATGCGACGACGAATGGTCTTTCCCGTATGTTGCCTGCAATACGACCGCTTCAATAGGGTCGCCGACCACCGTGCCGGTGCCGTGCGCCTCGACGACGTCGATGTCAGACGCGTTCAGATCCGCGTCCGACAGGGCTCTCCGAATCACCCTCTGCTGCGCTGGACCGCTGGGTGTGGACAGCGATTGGGAGGAACCGTCCTGTCCGAGGGCGCTGCCGCGGATGAGCGCCAGCACCGGGTGACCGCGTGCGCGAGCGAGTGACAAGCGAGCCAGGACGAGTACTCCGACGCCCTCGGCAACACCGAACCCGTCCGCCGCCGCGGCGAACGGTTTGCATCGGCCGTCGGCAGCGAGCGCATGCTGTTGACCGAAACCAATAAAGATGCTGGGTGAGCAAACGACGGACACCCCGCCTGCCAGCGCCAGGTCACACTCGCCGGACCGCAACGATCGCACGGCCAGGTGCAAAGAAACCAGCGACGACGAGCACGCGGTGTCGACCGTTACCGCTGGCCCCTGCAGTCCGAGCGTGTAGGCCACCCGGCCGGACGCGACGCAGATGGCGGTACCCGTTGTCAGGTGGCCGGCAAATCCGTCCGTGTCTTCGTAGAGGCGTGGGCCATACTCCTGGGGTGCCGCGCCGATGAAGACCCCGGTATCGCTGCCGTGCAGTGATACCGGATTGATACCGGCCCGCTCCAGGGCCTCCCAAGCTACCTCCAGCAGGAGCCGCTGTTGCGGGTCCATTGCCTGCGCCTCATGCGGACTGATGCCGAAGAACGCCGCGTCGAAATCACCGCAGTTGTCAATGAAGGACCCCGCGCGCACGTAGGTGGCCCCTGGCGCGTCGGGGTCCGGTCCCAACAGGGCGTCAAGGTTCCATCCCCGGTCGGTGGGAAATTCTGCCGTCGCATCGACTTCGTCTATCAAGGACCGCCATAGGTCCTCCGGTGACGTCGCCCCGCCCGGGTATCGGCAACCCAACCCGAGAATCGCGATCGGTTCGTGTGAGGCGGTCATCGCTATCGAGCCTCTCGATGGTGCGAGCTCGGCGGCTCGCCTACCTCGAAATCCTCGATCGCCTTGGCCGGAGTGGAGTCAGTAGTTAACTACTGCAAATGTCGCCTGGTTTCGGCCGGCACTACTGGGCCGCGGCCCTCAGGGCGAATCTGTGCGCGTCCCGTGGCGGGGAATCAGCGCGGTGAGTTCGTACGGCTGGTGGTGCCTGCCTTTGACATGGCTCGGTTGATGTGGCTATCGACGGTGCGCACCGACAAGGTCAGCCGGGTTGTTGCGCGTCACCCAGGATGACGATGAAGGCGTCATCGGGGTTGACGATGACCGTGTGATGGTCTTCCCCGCGCCGAACTGTCGCAGCAATCCCGCGGCGTGCAGCGTGTCCCATCGGTACTTCCGGGGGTCAGGCTGCATAGATCAGTTCGCGTGTCTGCCTGACGCGCCGACTCAGTAGCGCGATACTGAAATTATTCACCGGCGCCGCGCGCACGCCGTCAGAGCGATGTCACTCTGTTCGCGCCCTGTGGCGGGGTAGCAGGGCGGTCGTCGTTCCTCTATCTGTGTCCTCGCGCAACGATGGCCAACGGCGTCCGGGTGCCCCCCCGCCGCGATAGGAATCGTCATTCAAGTGCGGTGCGACGAGCGCAGTAGCGCACTACTGCAATTCGCTCGGTTTCGGCGCGGTACGACCGAGTCGCGGTCATGGGCGCCGGCTTATTGCCCGCCCAGGCGAAGGCGGGCTGAGTCGTCCGCGATTGGACAGGTGGCGGCGCCGATATCGCCGACCCCGCGACCCCAACATGATGCGTTCGACGGCCTCACTGGCACTAGTGGTAGCGATCGTCTGTTGCGTTTTGCGCCGCAAGAAGTTTCGCTTCGGCGATGCGGTAGAGGCCATCCAGGGCGCCCTGCTCGACGTGGACGTACTGGCAGATCACGTCGGCGGAGATGTCGGCGTCGCGCAGCCTCAATGCCAGCGAATACGGTAACGGCAGCCGCCGCAGCGCCCGCTCGCGTTGGCTGAGTTCATCGGCCATCTGAGCAGCATGCATGTGTTTTCTTGGTGCCGACTCAGTATGGCGATACTGAAATCATCGCCAGCGCCGAGCGCACGCCGTCAGAGGGCGATGTTCACTCTGTTTGCGCCCTGTGGCCGGGTATCAGGGCGGCGAGTTCGTCGCGCCTCGTGGTTCCGGTCTTTAACATGGCCCGGTAGATGTGGCTTTCGACGGTGCGTACGGAAAGAGTCAGGCGCTCGGCGAGTGCCCGGTTGGACAACCCCTCCCCGATCAGCATCACGATCTCTCGTTCGCGATCGGTCAACGGCGCGGGTTCGCTTGCCTGACGAAGTGCGGGAGTACTCGCGCCGCATTGTTCCGCCAGGGCGTCTGCGCGTGCCGCGCATCCCAGCGCCGACCCCCGCAGGCCTTCGCGACGATACACCAGGGCGGCTTGGGCGGCGGCATCGACGGCGGCAACGAGGTCGCCCATGCGCTCGAATTCTTCTGACACCGCGGCCAATTCAGCGGCGTCGCCGTCACTCAGGGCGGCCGAGAACCGCGCGGCCACGCCGACGCGGGGTCCCTCGACGATCCCCTCGAGCTCACGCAACCGAGGTGCGCCCGAACGGTCTCCGAACTGTGTGGCGGTCTGCAGACACATCACTTCCGCTGCGAATTGCCCCTTAGCGGCGGCCCTTTGGGCCGCCGACAACAAGACGGCAATCGCCTCACTGACCGCGCCCTGGCCCGCGGCCACCCACGCCCGGGCCAGGCTGAGCTCATAGTCCAGCAACCGGAAAGGACGTCGCAGCTTGTCGAGCGCGGCAACCGCGGCGGCTGCCTCCACAGTTGCACCACACATGGCCAGCGCAGTCGCGCGCGGCACGTGGTAGCGGTACCCCCAGCCCGAAGCATGGGTGGCGGACAGTCCTACTGCTGCCTCTTCGAGCAACGCACCCGCGGAATGAAGGCGTCCGGCACCAAGGGCGGCCTGACCCGCCACGGCAGCACCGAGTAATTGAGCCGCCCCCGGAAGGTCTGCTGCCTGCCGGCGCACTCGCTCGGCCACATCAAGGGCGTCTGCAATCCGGCCAGCCAGCAGCAGCGCGCTGACGTGTGCGTCAGCGATGTTGAACCTCATGTGCGGAGCGTCAAACGAGCGCGTCGCAACGGTGTAGCCCGCCTCTGCGACGGCCACGGCCTCGGTGGTGCGTCCCGCGTCCGCGGCTATGGCAGCCAGCACCCAAGCTATCTCGGGACCAACGACGGCCGGCAGTTCGTCCAGCGCGAGCTTTTTCGACGCTTGGATCGCCGCATCCGGTTGGTCCGTCGCAAACCGGTACACCGTGAGGAAGGCGTCGATATAGCTGCGGGCCTGCGGTGATGTGGTGCGCGACGCCTCGTCGATGATTTCTTTCGCGCGCGGGGGGTCACCTAGTGCCCACAGCATGTTGCTGGCCCGCAGGAACGCGAATCTGGCGTGGTCGACGTCGGTCAACTCGCTGGTGGGAATCTCAGTGAGCACCGCGTCGGCCTCCTCGCCGCGACCCAGCCACGAAAGTGCATGCGCACGGACAAAGTTCGGTTCCGGTCCCGCTCCTGCGCGGACCGCCGCTTCTGCAAGTCGATCGGCGAGGGGCAGATCCGCCAGCCAGACGGCGCCGTGGGCTGCCCTAACGAGTAGGTCGGCGTCGGGTGTGAGGTCGGAGTCGAGACTCAACGTGGCGCGGCGCACCACGACCTGGATATCGTCGCGGTCATCGGCCGCGGCGAGTTCGTTGGCGACCAGTCCGCGCAACCGTCGTAGCCGGGTTGGTGCAGCGCGCCTGCGGCGTACCTCACCATAGAGCGGATGCGCCACCCGCACCTCCACGCCGCCAACTACGGGTTCGAGCGTGATGAGGGCACCGGTGTCGGCCTCCTCGACCGCCGCCGGATCAGCGATGCGCCGCAGCGCCGCCAGTTCGATCGGCTCCCCCACAGCCAGCGCGTCGATTACATCGCCAACCGGCGCCGGCAGGGCTCCGATGCGGGATTCGATCAGCTCAACCAGGCCGGGCGGCATGACGGGCTCACCGAGCCAGCGCCAGTACCCGTGCCTTTGCACGATTCGGCCGTCAGCGACCTCCTGCTCCACGATGTTGCGCAGATACAAAACGTTGCCGCGTGTTAGCTTCCACAGCCGCTGAGCGGCACCTGGATCCACCGGTCCATCTAAGGTTGCCGACAGCAGCGTGGTGGTTTCATCGAGCGACAGTGGCTGAAGGTCGAGCCGGTCGAATTGGCCAACCGTCCATATCTCTTGCACCGCGGCGGCGATCGGTTCACCGTCGCGAATGGTGAGAATCACTTTCGCCGCGCCGCGCTGAACGATCTGGTGCACAACGAATATGGACAAATCGTCGAGCAAATGCGCGTCGTCGACACACACCACCACCGTGGCGCCCGAAGATGCGGCCGTCAGCGACTCGATGACCCCCCGCAGCAACTGAACGCTATCGGTGACACCCGACGGCGTCCAAGCGGTGAAAGCACCGAGCGGAATCGCCCGCGCCGAAGATGTGCCGGTCGCCCACCGGCATTCGCATCCCTGCGACTCAGCTGCAGACAGGGCCTCACGCGCGAGCCGGCTCTTGCCCACACCCGCCGCACCGTAGACAACGATCCCGGAAGCATCCGAAGCCGAGATGGCGGCTTCGATAGCTCCCGTCTCCTCCGAGCGGCCGATCAACGGCCACGACAACCGCACGTCAGCAGACTACGTGCGATCACCGCAGCTGCTGGCGCTTATCGCACCCGTCGGGATTTTCACTGTTGCTCGCCTGGAGATCGATATCGCGTCAGCAATTCCCGGACGGTGTCCATGGCTGCTACGGCGCGGTCCTTGTCGACGGCCTGGATCGCCATCAGCGGGATGTACTCGTCGTCGGGCAGATCGATCCGCGCCCAGCGCGCGCCGGCCGGAAACGACACACCGACCACGTCCGACCACGGCACCAGCCGCTCCCCGAGCACGTTGCGTACCGATAGCCCCGCGGCCCCGACGCGCAGCCGGGGTCGCGCGAACAGCAGCACCAGCCCGGCGAGCACGAAGCCCAGCCCCGCCATCGCCACCTGGTCGGCGGTTTGGAAGATCACGCCACTGGACTTGATCTTGAGCAGCATGCCGACGGCGATGTGCGCTGCGACGATCACGAATGCCGCCGCGTAGGCGAAGTATGGCGTCAGGTGGGGACGAACTTGCACATCCCAGCTGTCCCGGTTCGGTTTGACGATCACGGCTTTCCGTGCAGGTCGCGCAGGGTCAGCGCGGTGCTCAGGGCCGCGGCCGTGGCCTGGGCACCCTTGTCCTCCGCCGATGTCGGCAGCCCGGCCCGATCGCGCGCCTGCTC
>Ga0209040_10002200_pt1 | contig 15405 bp, 14 predicted proteins | sample BogFormECP12_OM3_FD_188240 | JGI IMG/M metagenome (GOLD analysis project Ga0209040, IMG submission 188240) | Bog forest soil microbial communities from Calvert Island, British Columbia, Canada - ECP12_OM3 (SPAdes) (version 2) | ecosystem: Environmental > Aquatic > Freshwater > Wetlands > Bog ...
CCGCCTAGGCATTCCCGGCCGCCACATCCCAAACCTCGCAACCCTCGTCAGCCCGGCGCCCACCTGAGCCAAGCGCCCGGAAATCTGCCCCGGTTACTGAAAAACGTCAATTTTGCGCGATTTGCTTACGCCGGTCGCCGGTCCTTGCCCGTTCAACAGTGAGCTACATGAAAAATCATGCCATGCCTTTCTGTTTTTCGCAAAGAATTGTTGCGGTTGTTGGGGTCGGACCCTGTCACCGTCAGCTGAAGCACTGGAAAAAGCGACGAAGGGCCTGAAGCCGATCATCGCGGCGTTGGCAGAAAGGCTCAGGACGCAATCGCCGTTTCGCAGTTAGATAGCCACCGACCCGAGCGGAACTAAGGTTCAAGGGTCGTCTCATGGCCTGCGCGCAACGTCGGCAGGGATAGTCAACAATCGAAATCTGCTACACCGGAGGCTCGAACACTATGGGGTGTGCGCCCAGGAGGCGCACTGGCCTCACCAACTGGCAGGCAGCTTGTTCAGGCCTCGCAAGACAAATGTCTGCCGCCAATCGGGATGCTCGATGTCATTCAGTTGCAAATTGGGCAACCGGCGCAACAGCGTGGCAATTGCGATTTCAGCCTCGATGCGGGCGAGTTGGGCGCCGAGGCAGTAATGGATGCCGCCACCGAATGACACCGGCTGTACGTCGCGGCGGGTGATGTCCAGCCGATCGGGGTCCGAATAAATTTCAGGGTCGCGATTGGCCGCGCCAAGTAAACAAACGACTGACTGACCCTTTTCCAGCGAAATCCCGCCTATCTCCTCAACGTATTCCAATGCGGTGCGGCCTGTAACTTGCACCGGCGAATCATAACGCAACAATTCCTCGATGGCGTTCGGCAGGAGCGATAAATCGTTCTTTAACAGGTCGAGCTGGTCGGGGTTGCGGTACAGCGCAAGAAGTCCATTGCCTATCAGGTTCACCGTCGTTTCGTGCCCTGCGCCGAACAGCAAGATAACATTGGCGGTCAGTTCTTCATTCGTGAGAGCGCCGCGGTGCTCCGCGGCCTGAACCAAGCGCGTGGTGAGGTCGTTGCCCGGCTCACGCCGGCGCTGTTCGAACAGCCCGCGGAAATATTCCGCCATAGCGAGATTGTAGGAGTTTTGCTCGTCGATTTCCGCTCGACTGAGCGGGGCCAAAGAAAGCAGACGTGCGAAGGCGCGCGAATAGGTAAAAAAGATCTGGCGGTGCTCCTCAGGGATACCAAGCATGTCGCAGATCACAGTCACCGGAAGCCGGAAAGCAAAATCTGCAATGAGGTCCATATGGCGCTGCGGCTCCATGCGATCGATGATTTCGTCAACGATTTGCTGAATGCGCGGTCGCATGTCGTCGACGCGTCGGGCGGTAAAGGCGCGCACCACGAGATTGCGCAAGCGGCCATGATCCGGTGGATCAAGGTTCAGCATCCAATGACTCATGGACCGAAAAACTGGCTCGTCTCGAAACTCCGGACCTCGACGCCGGGTCATTCCGCCGATGAACTCCCTACCGAAGCGCTTGTCGCGCAATATGGCGGCGACGTCCGCATACCTGCTAGCTACGTGGAACCCGAGCGGCGTTAAGTGCAATGGGTCAGTTTCGCGCAATCGCCGATAAAAAGGATACGGGTCGGCGATGAACTCGGGCGCCGACGGACTGAACAATATCGCGTCGTTGGGAGCCTGAATTTGCTCGTTCATGCCTTTGTGCTCCTGGACTGTGGATGCTCGCGAGCCTCCCCGCATGCACTCGCCCATAGATCGGTTATCCCGCATCAAGGCAAGAATCATGGGTAAGCGATAGGGCGACGAAGACGTCCTGCGCGTCAGTCGTTGGGGCCTAACTTCTTCAGATCGTCCGCCTTCAGGGTCGATTTGAGAATGCCATGCCAGACCTCCTTGACGTCGTCCGGGGAGAGCTTTCCATCGTCGGGGCGTAGCTTGAAGACGAGATCGTAAGGGTTCGTGATGTTTCGGCTCGTCGACGTCCAGCCGAGGATGGTGAAGGCGTTCAGGTTGGGGTCGACCGCCGCTTCGGTGGTTGCGACCTTGATGTTCGACGACTTCTTCGTTCCCTCACGAACGGCCGCAACCGCTGCGTCGATCCGCTTGGCGTCGCCCTGAAGCGTAAAGTTCACAATGTCGTTCGGCAGATTCTTGGCGACGCCCGCGAGGTTGTACTCGATCGCCTGCTTCATCACCATGGCGCGAAAGCCGACATGCTGGTCGTTGCCGGTGACGATCCCTGAAATCGCCTGTTTTTTCATGGTTATTCTCCGGATAATGTCCCGCCCTTGAAACAGGGTCGGCGGGGAGCCTCGCGGCGACGCCTTGGCTCGTCGGCAGTTTGGCTCGACGGCGTCGTGACCGCCCTAATCTGACCGATAAGGCCGTCGTTCGGCAATCTCAATCTCAAATCTCGAACTCGACGCCGATCTCCATGATCTGTGGGCTCGGAATCTTGAAATAGGCGCCGGGACGCTGCGCGTTGTGATGCATGAAGGCGAACAGGGCCTCGCGCCACTTCGGCAGGCCAGCGCGGCGGCCCATCGGAATGATCGTCTCGTGGCCCGTGTAGTAGATGGCCTTGCCGGGGTCGAACTTGGGAACCTGCCCAAGCGCCATCCCCGCCCTCAAGCCCTCCGGCACGTCCGGCTCTTCCATGAAGCCGAAGCGCATTTCGACGCGCGTCAGGCCTTCGGCGATCGGCGTCACAGCGATCCGCTCCTCCTCGGCGACCCGCGGCGTCTCGGTCATCGTGACGGCGGCAAGCAGCACGTTCTCTTGCAACACGCGATTGCAATTGACGTTGTGCGAGAGCGCGAGCGGCACGCCCTTGGCCATGCGTCCCATCACGATCGCGTCGCCCGGAATTCGGTGCGGCGGATCGCGCTTGAGGCGCTCGACGAACTCGCTCGACCGCTGGCGAATCTCGAGCCGCGTCGCGTCCATCACCTCCTCGCCCTTGCGCCAGGTCAGCATGAGGAAGGCGATCACGCCGGCGATCAGCAGCGGAAACCAGCCGCCCTCGAAAAGCTTGGTCGTCGTCGAGGCGAAGAACAGGAGATCAAGCGCAAGAAGGGCGCCGTTGACCGAATAGACGATGAGCGGATTGTGCTTCCAGTGCAGCGCGACGAACGTCGCCATCAGCGTCGTGATCGCCATGAGGAGCGACACCGCGATGCCGTACGCGCCCGCAAGCGCGTCCGACGAGCCAAAGCCAATCACCGCCGCGAGCGTGCCCGCCGCGAGCGCCCAGTTGACGAAGGGAACGTAGATCTGCCCGATCTCGCGGCCTTCCGTATGGACGATGTTCATGCGCGGCAGGAAGCCGAGGTTGATCGCCTGCTGCGTCATCGAATAGGCGCCCGAAATGATCGACTGCGAGGCGATGACGGTCGCCACCGTCGCGAGCACCACGAGCGGATAGTGCGCCCATTGCGGCGCGAGCGCGTAGAACGGGCTGTCGAGATTGCCGGGCTCGACGAGGAGCAGGCCGCCTTGCCCGAAGTAGTTGAGGGTCAGCGCCGGCAGCGCGATCCCAAACCAGGCCACTCGGATAGGCAGCGGGCCGAAATGTCCCATGTCGGCGTAGAAAGCCTCGCCGCCCGTCACCGCGAGGAAGGCGCCGCCGATGACGACGAAGGCGAGCGGCCCCGCATGCCAGAGGTATGAGACGGCGGCGAACGGGTTCAGCGCGGCGAGCACCGCGGGATTGCGCATGATCCCGCCGATTCCGAGGACGCCCGCCACAATGAACCAGAGGAGCATCACGGGGCCGAAGATGCCCCCGATCCTGGAGGTTCCATTGCGCTGGATAAAAAAGAGAACGGCGAGGATCACGACCGTGAGCGGGACGACAGCGCGATCGAGCTTAGGCGCGTAGATCTTGAGGCCCTCGATGGCGCTGAGGACGGAAATCGCCGGCGTGATCGTGCCGTCGCCGTAGAGGAGGGTCGCGCCGATGAGGCCGATGACGACCATGGCGGCGCGAAAGCTGTTGCGCTTGGCGCGCCTCGGGCTGACCAGCGCCAGCAGCGCCAAAATGCCGCCCTCGCCGTGGTTGTCGGCGCGCATGATGAGGATGGCGTATTTGAACGAGATAACGATGATGAGCGACCAGAAGATGAGCGAAACGACGCCGAGCACCGCCTCGGGCGTGACCTGCCCGCCGTGGCTCGCCGCCCTGGCCGCGACGTTGAGCGTGTAGAGCGGGCTCGTGCCGATGTCGCCGAAGACGATGCCCATGCAGGCAAGCACGGCGGGGGCCAGCGCATGGCCCTTCTTCTCCCGTTGGCTTGCGTGAACTTCTGCGGTTGCACTCATGGCGAGCGCCTCGCTTTGAGCGGCCGAAACGGCGGAGACTCTATGACGCCCGCCCGCCAGCGTAAACTACCTCGGTCGCCGAGGAGAAGCCGAAATCGGCCATGCGGTGGGCGCGGTTTGCCATCTATTCCTGCGACTCACTGTCTTTAGGAGATGGCAGAGTCAGCCTCCTCGCAGGAGCGCGTCCGCAATCGCCGCCCATTCCTCCTCCAGAGAGGCTCGACAGACCGGCTTGCCGGCGCGGCGGTACCAATAGGCGGCGTTGCCGGCGTCGCCCTCCTTGCGGTGCAAGTAAGCGTGGACCCAGTCCCCTGCCCCGCCCTCGTCCGCCTGCGCCGCCTCGTGCGCGCCGTCCCAGTCGCCCTTGGCGTCGCGCCAAAGCGCGACGAGCGCCAGGTTCAGATCGGTCGGCGGGGCAGCCGCGGCCAATGCGGCGCGGAAGGCGGCGAGATCCATTTTATGAGCTTGGCTTACGAAGAGGTCCCGGTAAAGCGGTCGAGACAACGAAAAGCGTTGCGAATTTTTTTTACCTCCTCTCGCTCCAGACGAGCCGGGCGGCGAACGCGCTCATGAGCGCCGCGAAGCCGTAGTCGAACAGGCGTAAAGCGCGGGGATGCGCATTCGCGGCCGAGACGAAGCGCGTGGCGACGAAGATGACGACCGCGGCCACGGCCCCGCCGATGGCGATGAAGAAGAGCCCCAGCGCGAACAGTTTGGCGCTCACGTTCGGGTCGCGCGCATCGGTGAACTGAGGCAAGAAGGTCACGAAGAAGATCACGATCTTCGGATTGGTCAGGTTGACCAAGAGGCCGTTGACAAAAGCGCCACTGACGCCGCCGGGCGCGGCGCAGCCGGACTTGAGCTTCAGCGCCGCCCCGTGACGCAACGCGCTGAAGGCCAGCCACAAGAGATAAATCCCGCCAGCGACCTTCACCGTCTGATAGGCCTCAGCCGACGCGGCGAGCAGCGCCGACAAGCCGACCGCGGCGGCGATCGAATGGATCAAGAGCCCGTTGATCGCTCCGCCGAGCGCGGCAAGGCCTTGAGCGCGTCCTCCGCGAAGCGTGCGCGAGACAAAGACCGCCATGTCGGCCCCCGGCGTCGCGGCCAACAGCACGCAAGCGACGACATACCCCGCCGCCAGCGACGGACTTGGGAAGAAAGGGAGCATGGAGCCGCGAGAGTGGCGCCAAAGGCGGCGGAGGTCAAAGTCGCGGGCCGATGGATCGCCGAAAATTGCTCGCCGCCGAGCGGAAGGGTGCGCGTTTGGTATAAGGACGCCATGTCCAGGATCAAAATCGTCCACACGACGGAATACCGCTACCGCAATCCCGTCGGCCTCACGCGGCATCGCCTCATGCTGCGGCCGGACGACAGCCACGATCTGAGGCTGCACGAAGCCCTTCTCGAGGTCGATCCGAAGCCTTCGCTCGTCCATTGGACGCACGACGCCTTCGACAATTCGATCTGCTACCTGGAATGGCCGGAGTCCTTGCGCGCTGAGCGCCTCAGCATCGTCTCGACCCTCGATCTCACCCATCACCCGGACGGGCCGCCCGCGCCGGTCTACAGCCTCGACCCCAGCGCCGAAGGCTTTCCCTTCTCCTACGACCTCGAAGACCTGCCCGACGTCGCCCGGCTCGCGGAGCGACAGCTACGGGACCCCGAGCGGACCGTCCACGCGTGGGCGCGCCGCTTCGTCGCCGACATGCGCAACGCCCGCACGCTCGCCGTGCTGGAGGCGATGACCCACGCGATCAAGGTCGAGTTCGGCTATGCAGCGCGGCATGCCGAAGGCACCCAGACCGCGGCCGAGACGCTCGCGCTCGGCTCCGGCACCTGCCGCGACTTCGCGGTGCTGATGATGGAGGCCCTGCGCACCTTCGGCGTCGCGACGCGCTTCGTCACTGGCTATCTCTATGATGACACCTCGGGAACCACGCGCGGCGGCGGCAGCACCCACGCCTGGTGCAGTGTCTATCTGCCTGGGGCGGGCTGGGTCGAATACGATCCGACCAACGGACTGATCGCCGGCGCCAACCTCATCCGCGTCGGCGTAACGCGTTCCGCTTCGCAAGCGATCCCCGTCTTGGGCGGCTATATCGGCGTGGCGGACGACGCGGCCGGCCTTTTCGTGGACGTGACGGTCTCGGGAGCGCCATCCTGACGCGGCGGGGTTCGAGAGCGGGGGCCTTGTGATGTCTGAGAGCGCGGACGCGATATCCGCTGGCTTCGTCTCCACCGGCCTTCTTCCGCCTCCCGGGACGGTGGCCTCCTTCGTGGAGGCGGCACACGCGCGCTTCCGCGCCAACATGGACGGCGCGGTCTCCGAGATCTATCCCAGCCTCGCCCGCGCGCCCGCCGATCTGTTCGGCCTTTGCGTCGCCGGGACCGACGGCGCGGCCTACGCCGCCGGCGACTGGGATGCCCCTTTCACGATAATGAGCGTGTCGAAGCCGTTTGTTTTTGCGCTCGTCTGCGGCCTTCTTGGGCCCGAGGACGTCCGCGAGCGGATCGGCGTCAATGCGACCGGCCTCCTCTTCAACGCGCTCGCCGCAATCGAGCGCAGCCCCGACGGCCGCACCAATCCGATGGTCAATCCCGGCGCCATCGTTGCGACCAGTCTCGTCCCCGGCACCACGATCGAGGAACGCTGGACGTTCCTGTGCGACGGCCTCTCGCGCTTCGCGGGGCGCGCGCTCACGCTCGACGAGGAGGTTCTGGCCTGCGCGCTCTCAAGCAACGCGCGCAATCGGGCGATCGCCCAATTGCTCGAAAGTCTTGGGCTAATCGCCTGCGATCCCGCTGAGGCGCTCGACCTTTACACGCGCCAATGCTCCCTCACGGTGACCGCCAGGGACCTCGCCGCCATGGGCGCGACGCTCGCCGACGGCGGGGTCAATCCGCTGACCAAAGAGCGCGTCGTCGACCCGGAAAGCGGCAAACGGGCGCTCGCCGTCATGGCGACCGCCGGTCTCTACGAGACGTCGGGAGACTGGCTCTATGACGTGGGCCTGCCCGGAAAGAGCGGCATCGCGGGCGGACTCGTCGCCGTCTCGCCCGGCAAGGGCGCGCTCGCCGCCTTCGCGCCCCGGCTCGACGCCGCAGGCAACAGCGTCAAAGGACAGCTTGCTGCGCGCTTTCTTTCGCGGGAGCTGGGCCTCAGCCTGTTTGCCTCGAACGCCGAGCCATGATGTAACCGCCACTCGTCCCCGCGCGAGCATATTTTCCGGGGGAGGCGCGGGCGGGATGACGACGTTTCAAGTTTCAGGACTCCTGACGTTCACGGTCGCCATCGTCGTGTTCTTTGTCGGCGCCGGGCTCAATCAGGCGATCAAGCCGCTTCAGACGTGGAACATACCGGAGGCGGTCAGCGGAGGACTGCTGGCGGCCGTGGCGACGCTCGTCGCCTTTGTCGTTTTCCGCGTCGAGATCCTCTTCTCGCTCGAAGCGCGGGACATGCTCCTGCTCTACTTCTTCACCGGCATCGGCCTCAACGCCAGACTCGACGACCTGATCTCGGGCGGCCGGTCCTTCCTCATCCTGCTCGCGCTGACGCTCGTCTATCTGGTTCTGCAAAACCTGATCGCGGCGGGCAGTGCCGCAGCGCTCAATCTGCCCAAGGGCATGACTCCGCTCGTCGGCTCGGCCGCGCTAATTGGCGGGCACGGCACGACCATCGCTTGGGCCCCGATCATCGCCGAACGGTTTGGCCTCAGCAACGCGCTCGAGGTCGGCATCGCCACCGCGACTCTGGGGCTCGTGGTAGCGAGCCTCGTCGGCGGGCCGATCGCCGGGTTGCTGATCCGCCGCTATTGTCTCTCCGGCCCTTCGACGCCCGACCCCGTCGTCGGCGTGCCGGACGATCCGGTCGACAAATACGCCGACGACTTGAACCACGTCACGCTCCTGCGCACGGTGCTCATTCTCAACGCCGTCATCCTGATTGGGTTCGCCCTGCAGGAGGCCGTCAACGAGACTTCGATCAAGCTGCCGCTCTTCGTGATCTGCCTGCTCGTCGGGATCGTCGTCACCAACACGGTTCCGCGGGTTCTTCCCGGACTCCAATGGCCGACCCGGGCGCGGGCGCTGGCGCTTATTTCCGATCTCTCGCTCAACGTCTTTCTCGCGATGTCGCTCATGAGCATGCAGCTCTGGACGCTCGGGGGCCTGGGGCTTTCGCTTCTCGCTGTGCTCGCCGTCCAGACGATCGCGGCGGTCGCCTATATCGTGCTCGCCGTCTTTCCGATGATGGGCCGGAACTACGAGGCGGCGGTGATCTCGGCGGGCTTCACCGGCATCTCGCTCGGCGCGACGCCGACCGCCATCGCCAATATGACGGCGGTGACGAAGCTGCACGGCGCTTGCGCGCGGGCCTTCATCATTCTGCCGCTGGTCTCCGCCTTCTTCATCGACATCGCCAACGCCGTGGCGATTGGGCTGCTGGTGAGGTAGGCCGCTGAAAGGCGTCACGCTGCGCCCGGGCAGGCTTCCGGCCGGTTTTGGGGTCAAGACCAGTCCGGACCAAGAGGAACCAGGCGATTCCAAATGACGGTCGAGGGCGCTGGTCATCCTCTCGCCAGCGCAGCCTCCACCTCCGCGCGGCGCGGCAGCGGCGCGACGGCGCCGTAGCCGAGGGTCGAAAGGCCGGCGGCGACGTTGGCGAAGCGGGCGGCGGCGAACGGGTCGCCCGCGCGCACGAACTCCGCCAGAAACGCGCCGTCGAAACAATCGCCGGCGCCGGTCGCGTCGATGGCGTGGACTTTCCGGGCGGCGATCCTTTTGCGGCTCTTGTCGCTCGCAGCACAGGCGCCCGCCTTGCCGAGCTTCAAGACGACGACGCGTGCGCCAAGTTGCAGATAGAAATCGACGATCGCGTCCGGGTCGCTGAGGCCGGTCAAGGCAAGGGCGTCGTCGAGGCCAGGCAGCGCGATGTCGCAGGAGCGCATCGCCTCGTGAATGATCGCGCGCGCTCTCCTCAGCGGCCACAGCTTGAGCCTGAGGTTCGGGTCGTAGGACACGAGCCGCTGCGATCCGTGCGCGATATCGATCGCGGCGAACACCGCGTCGGCGGCGGAAGACGAGATCGCCTGGCTGATGCCGGAGACGTGCAGGATCTTCGCCTCGCGCACCCGGTCGACCGGCAGGTCGGATTCGCCGATCCGGCTCGCGGCGGAGCCCGCGCGCAGATAGGAAAACGAATGGCCGTCGGGCCCATGCGACACGAAATAGAGGCCGGTGTGCGTGCCGCCGCTGACGACGACGCGGCTTGCGTCGACGCCCTCGCGCATCCAAAGTTCGGTCAGCGCCTGGCCGAAGCGGTCGGCGCCGACGGCGGTGAAATAGGCGGCGTCGGCGCCGAGCCGCGCCGCCGCGATCATCGCGTTCGAGGTGTCGCCGCCGAAACCCTGGACGAACGGCCCGCCCTCGCTTGCCTGATTGAGTTCGACGAGCGCCTCGCCGATCGCCAGAAGGTCCGACATCAAGCTAGCTCGTCGCGTCGCCGACGCCATGGCCCGCGATGAAGGGCGCCACGCCTTTCGCGCCTTGGCCGAGCGCGCGCGCGATGAGCGCCGCAATCCAGGGCCCGGGAGTCGCCACGGCGGCGAAATAGACGGCCGCAAAGAGGAGGAGAGTGGACCAGCTCATATCCGTCGCCTCGACTTGCGCCGCGCCAGTGTATTCAGCGCCTCAACCACCGCAGAGAAGAACATCGCCGCGTAGATATAGCCTCTTTCGATATGAAACCCGAAACCGTCGGCGATCAGCGTCATGCCGATCATCAAGAGGAAGCTCAACGCCAGCATGAGCACGGTCGGATTGCGCCCGATGAAGGCGCCGAGCGGGCCCGACGCGACCATCATCACGACCACCGCAACGACGACGGCCGCAACCATGATCGGGAAATGCTCGGTCATGCCGACGGCTGTGATGATGCTGTCGACAGAAAAGACGATGTCGATGACGACGATCTGAACGAGCGCGTTCCCCACGCCGAGCGGCGTCGGGTCCTGCGGCTCACCATCTTCGACGCGGGGATCGACGCGCTCGTGGATTTCGCTGGTCGCCTTCCAGACAAGAAAAAGGCCGCCCGCCAAAAGCACCAGGTCGCGCGCCGAGAACGGCCGGCCGAACAGCGTCGCGAGCGGCTCGGTGAGGCGCACGAGCCACGAGGCCGAGGCCAGCAGCAGCAGGCGGAACGCAAGCGCAAGGCCAAGCCCGAGGCTGCGGGCCAGAACCCGCCGGCGCTCGACAATCCGGTTCGAAAGAAGCGCGATGAAGACGAGGTTGTCGACGCCGAGCACCACTTCCATGGCGATCAGGGTCGCGAGCGCGGTCCACGCGGCCGGATCGGCGGCGAGGCGCAACATCAAGTCCATCGCGACCGTCGCTCCTGCCCCGACCTGCGCCGTTAGCGGCGCACGCCCTTAGCCCGAAAGTTAAAGTAGTCCAATCTGTTCTGAACAGGCGGAATTCGAATTGGGCGCCTTGACATTGGGTGATAAGACATCATCCTTCTTTGTGCCGGCGATGATCGACGAAATTGAAGCCAAAGTCCGCGCTTTGCCCTGCTGGCGCGGGTCGGTGGACATCGTTCCTGTGCAAGGAGGCCACTGCGCCTCAGCCTCCAAGGTCAAGGACGCGCACGGGCTATTCCATGTTCGGCTGGCTCAGGGGAATCTGCTAGCTCGCGAGCGGGAAGCGGCCGCCCAAAGAGCGGCCGCGCGACGAGGAGCATGAAGAGGTTCGAGGCGCTTTATTCCGCTTTCCAGGAAAGGTTGTGAGCGGGCTTAAGGGCGCTCATTTCCCTTCGATGCGCTCGATCATCTTCCAGATCGCCGCCACCTGAACGCCCTTCTTGGTGAGGTACTGCCGGTCATCGGAATAGCCCCACCAGTTCCAGCAACCCTCGGGGTTGGCGTAGATCAGCGCTTCCGCCCAGAGATTCGGCGGCAGCTCCGCGGGAGTCGTTGCGTGCGCCTGCGGATAGAGCACGACGATATTGTTCGTGTCGGCCCATTCGTTCAGGCCGATGTTGGCGTAGAACACGTCGCCGAGCGTCTCGGCCGACTGCTTGCATCCGTGCAGCACGACCTGAAGCCGGCAGGATTGGCTTGCGCCGGGCTCGCACGCTTTGGGCACGTAGACATACCCGGTGTCCCAGAGGCCGTTTGCCGCGGTCGCCTTGCCGGGGACGAATTCCGACTGATCGAATGCGACGATGCGGCCGGAGGCGGTTTGGGCCGGCGGGTTGAGATTGTCGCCGTAGATGACCTTGAGCTCGGCCTCGGACTGGTCGTATCCGCACCGGTCGATGTAAGGCGGCGCGTTCGCGTCGCAGGCGCCGCCGTAGTTCACCGTCACCCAGGAATGCCCCGCCTTGGCGGCCGGCCCACTATGGTCCACGAATGTGATGTTGGAGTCGGGCACGCCGAGCGCCTTGTAGAGGGCCTTGCCTTTCGCGACCGTCTCGGAATCGACCACGCTGTCGGATGAGCCGGTGAAGAAATAGACCTTGGCCCGGGCGAGGTTGGCCGGCGGGTCGATCCAGCGCTTGGCCGCGAGTTGCTTGACGCGAGACTTGTACTCATCGACGTCGTCGAGCAGGAACGGCACCTTCATGCAGGCGCCCACCGCCTGCGACGCGAGCGCGCGAACGCCGTCGTCCTCGACCGCGTCGACCGCGCAGCCGTAGAGCCCGCCCGCGACCATGGCCGCGCCCATAATGCCAGCCGAATGGGCGATGTGAAGCTGGTTCGCCATGAACGCGCCGGACGAAATGCCTGCTACCGACGCCTGGGCCGGATCGACCGGGTAGGCGCCGAGCTTGTCCGCCGCCTCCGCCGAGGCCGTCAGAGCGCCGGCCAGCGCCGACGCCGCCAAAGCGGTTAGAACCCGCACGCGCAAACTCTTTGCAATTTGCGATGATGAAGATGATGAAGAAGAGTCTTTGGTCATGGCCGCATCTCCGACGTTGCCGCGCCCCGCGCGGGTCGCGATGCGACACGAGGAGCGCAATCCAGTGGCGTGCGCTCTTGAGCGGCCTCCCCCTTGAACCTCGATCCTACACTGGTCTCGCCGTCCTGCGATAGCATCGATTCAATGCCATTTTACGACGCAGCCGCCAGCGCCTGCACCGCCTCCTCGACTTGCGGCAGCCGCTCCTTGCCCCAGAACATCTCTTTGCCCACGAAGAAAGTGGGCAGGCCGAAAACGCCGCGGGCGACCGCCGCCTCGGTGTTGAGCTGAAGCTTCTGCTTGACGGGCGCATTCTGGCCCGCCTCGACCAGAGCCGCCCCGTCAAGACCGGCTACGTCGATCGCTTGGCGGAGCACGTCCGGGTCGTCAAGCTTGAGCCCCTCCTCCCACATGCCTCTCAGGCCCATCTCCATGAAGGCGACCTCCTGCCCGGCCTCGATCGCGGCGACGAACGAACGCATCAGCACGAGCGAATTCACCGGGAAATGCGGGTTCATGCGGAAGTTGATCTTGTGCTTGGCGATAAACCGCCGGATCTCCAGCATTTCGTAGTCGACCTTGCCCTTGACGTCGGCGAAGGCGACGATCGGCGATTTGTTGTTGGTCGCCTTGAAGACGCCGCCGAGCAGGCAGGGCGTAATTTGCAGCTTCGCGCCCGTGCGCTCGAGGATCGGCGGCAGGGCGCGATAGGCGAGATAGACGTTCGGGCTCGCGAAATCGAACAGGAACTCGATTGAGGGCTGCATCACCAGGTTTCCTTCCACGGCCGCAAATCCATCTCGAACGTCCAGGCGCTTCGCCCCTGCCGCCAGAGCCAGACATAGTTCCTGGCGATCTCGTCGGGGACGAGAATCTCCTCGCGCTGAAGCTTCTCGGCGGCGTCGGGCATGAGGGAGCGGATGAAGGCACCGTCGATCGCCCCGTCGATGACGACGTGTGCGACGTGGATGCCCTTGGGGCCCAGTTCGCGCGCCAGAGATTGCGCGAGCGCCCGAAGGCCGTGTTTCGCCCCCGCAAAGGCCGAGAACCCCGCCCCGCCGCGCACGCTCGCCGTCGCGCCGGTGAACAGAATCGCGCCCCGCCCGCGCGGCGTCATGACCCGCGCCGCCTCGCGGGCCGCGAGGAAGCCGGCGAGGCACGCCATCTCCCACACCTTGGAATAGACCTGCGTCGTCGTCTCGACGACGGGGAAGCGCACGTTGGCGCCGATGTTGAAGACAACGACCTCGAGCGTCCCGATGTTTTGCTCGATCTTGTCGATGAAGGCGGCGACGTCGGCTTCCTTGCGGGCGTCGAGCGGAAATGCGCGCGCGTCGCCACCCTCCGCGCGCATGCCCTCGGCGAGCTTTTCGAGCGCCTCGGCATGGCGCGGGCGGCGAGTCAGGCAGACCGTCAGCCCTTCCCGGGCGAAGGCGCGCGCGATGGCCGCGCCGAGGCCGTCGCCCGCTCCGATCACCGCGCAGACGCGCCGCTCGGGCGCAGTCACGACGGCATCCGCGCTGAGCGTGGCAGCACGTAGAAGGCGATGAGGCCCTGCGCGGCGTAGTAGGTCGGCAACGTCCACTGGTCGATGGGCCAGCCGACATGACCGAATTTGAAGAGCCCGATCGTCATGTCGGACAGCATGAAAAGGACCGCGCCCGCGGCGACCGCGGCCGCCGCGGCGTCGCGCTTGACGGTTGCGCGCCCCGTCGCCTGCGCCGCGTCGCAGGCGAGGACCGCCGCGTAGATCACAACCGGCATCTTCAGCCCCGCGTCGATCCCCGGCCAGACATAGGCGAAGACCAGCGCGGCGAACGCGCCGATGGCCGCGGCGGCGGCGCGCGACGGCAGAAAGCCGACGCCGCGCGAGAAGGCCGCGATGTAAAAGACGTGCGCGACGAGAAAAGCGACAAGCCCCGGCGCGAACAGCGCCGGCGAGAGCAGGAGCGCGTCACCCAAGAGCGAGACCGCGAGCGCGGCGAGGACGAGACGCTTCACGTCCGCTGGCCCTTGTCGCGACGCGAATGCGGCGATGAGGAAGGCGAGCGCGGCGGGCTTCGAGACAAGCTCGACTTGCGTCCAGCCGAGCGAATAGGCGGCCGAGGTCAAGGCGCCCGCGAAGACGAAAAGCGCTTCGAGGATCGAGATGCGCCCGTCGAGCAGCGCGCCCATGCCACAGAGCGCCGCGGCCATCGCCAGGAACACGACGAAGCCGTTGGCGAGCGGCAACGTCGGAGCGGCGAGGAGGAACCCCGCCGTCGCGCCGATCATGGCGACGAGCGCCGCAAACACAAGCAGGGACGCGGCTGCGCCCGCCGGCGGATCGTAGGGACGCACGCCGGCGAGATCGAACGGCGCGGGCGGCCCCGCCGGCCTTAAGTTGGGCGGAACCCAGCCGGGCGGCGCGAGAAAGACGCGGATCTTGTCGCGCCAGTCGCGCGCGGCGAGGCAGAGCCGCGCCATCGTTGCGTAGTAGGAGAGGTTGGCCGAGACCGGATCGAAGGAGGAGAGCCCGCCCCGCACGCCGAAAACCGGCTTCTCGACCTCCTCCTCGAACGTGCCGAACAGCCTGTCCCAGAGGATGAGAATGCCGCCATAATTCTTGTCGAGGTAGCGGTCGTTGATCCCGTGATGGACGCGGTGGTTCGAGGGCGAGGCGAAGATATAGTCGAACCAGCCGAGCTTGCCGACAAGCTCCGTGTGAATCCAGAACTGGTAGAGGAGATCGACCAGGCCGACCGCGACGAACACGACCGGCGGCACGCCCGCGATCGCGAGCGGCAGATAGAACATCCAGCCGAGCAGCGCCCCCGAGCTCGGCTGCCGCAAGGCGGTCGAGAGATTGAAATGGTCGCTCTGGTGGTGGACGACGTGCGCCGCCCAGAACAGACCGACCTCGTGGTCGATGCGGTGGTTCCAGTAGTAGCAGAAGTCGTAGGCGATGAGCGCTCCGACCCAGACCCGCCAGTCGTCGGCGCGTAGCGCGAAAAGCGCAAAATGCTCGTAAATAAGCACATAAATGCCGACGCCGAGCGCCAGCATGAACACGCCCGAGATCTGGCTCAAAATGCCCGCCGCAAGCGACCCGACCGCGTCGTTGAGCCGGTA
>Ga0209040_10002201_pt1 | contig 15401 bp, 8 predicted proteins | sample BogFormECP12_OM3_FD_188240 | JGI IMG/M metagenome (GOLD analysis project Ga0209040, IMG submission 188240) | Bog forest soil microbial communities from Calvert Island, British Columbia, Canada - ECP12_OM3 (SPAdes) (version 2) | ecosystem: Environmental > Aquatic > Freshwater > Wetlands > Bog ...
TTGTCCTTGTCCGACGCTCCCAACCGTCGCTGCATCCTGCGGGCGTCCTCCATCACAAAATCCAGCACGGATTGCCGCGCCAGTTGGCGGCTGATGATGATCGTCTTCGGATGCCCTGCGCGATCCCCGCTGGTAAAGAAACGCCCGCTCAGCAGCGGTATCTGCAACGCGCTGAAGTAGCCGGGGTCGGCCCAGCGGTAAAGCGCAATAGGCAGAGCCGTGCCCGGCGCGATCGGTGGATGCTCTCGAATGATGAAGTCGTCATCGCCGCCGTATCCCGCACCGGGCAGTATCGAGCCCAGTGCCGCAGCACGCACACCTGGCATAGCGCGCACCCGCTCCAGCAGCGTCTCGTTGAATGCGTTCACCTTCTCCGGACTGTCATATTTCTTCGTGGGAAGACTGTAGCCGATTGTCAGGACGTTGTCTGTCGTGCAGCCTACGTCTGTCGTCCGCAGCCGCCAGAAGCTCTTGAGAAGAAGCCCCGCAGCGACAAGCAGAACCACCGTCATTGCAATCTCCACCGTCAGCAGCGTCTTGCGCATCGCCGTGCGTGACTGACTGCCCGCCCCACTCCGTGAAGAAGCCTGCAACGCCGCAATTGCTCCCTTTCCTGTCGATGAAATCCCAGGCAGCAGGCCGGCCAGCAGGGCCGCCGCAAAGACAAGCATGCAGGCAAACCCCAGCACAGTGGCGTCGGCATGGATGCCCTGCGCGCTGGGAAGATCAGTCCACGCGCCGACCAGCCATTTCGTCGCCACCAGCGACAACAGAACTCCGGCCACGCCTCCGGCAATCGCAATCAGCAGGCTCTCCACCATCTGTTCACGAACCAGCGTCATCCTCCGCGCCCCCAGCGCGCTGCGGATGGCGATCTCCCTCTGCCGCGCCGCGGACCGCGCTACTAGCAGGTTGGCCACATTCAGGCAGCCAATCAGCAGCAGGCAGCCCACCGCGCAGAGCAGGAGCACCAATGGCTTCTTCACATTCTGCGCAAGAGCGTCGGAAATTGTTCTCGACGCTACGTCCTCTGCCACCGGATTGTGCAGGTTCTGCAAATGCTCGTGGTACTGCACCGCCCCCACCTGGCTCAGCGCGCTCGCCAGGCTGACATCCGGCCTTAGCCGCGCCACCACCCGGCTCCAGTGATGGTCGTGATACTGCAGGTCCTCGGCAGTCAACTCCGACCTGAACGGAACCCAGACCTGCACTTTCGCGTCGGGATAGGTGAACGACTTCGGAAGCACGCCCACCACCGTATAAGGTTTCCCATCAAGGTGGATTTGCCTGCCCACAATCGACGGATCTCTGCCAAACCGCCGTTCGAAGATGCTCCACGTGAGCATCACCGCGGCCCCATCCGTGCGATCTTCGTTCTCGGTAAACGTGCGTCCGATGGCCGCACGCACCCCCAGCAGCGGAAACAGGTTCCAGGTCCCGCCGCGGGCGCTCACCAGTTCCGGCAACTCTCCGTGCTCCCCGGTCAGGTTGAATTGCCAGTAGCGCCACGCCGCCATGTCCTCAAAGCCGTGGGTCTGCGCGCGCCAATCGTAATAGTCGCCCGGCGCAACGCTGTTGTAGTTGAACTGCTCCGCATTCATGCTGGGATCGCGAAAATGCTCATAGACCATCACCAGCTTGTCCGGACCTTTGAAAGGAAGAGGCCTGAGCAGGACGGACCTCACCACCGTGAACAGCGACGTCGCAGCGCCGATGCACAAAGCCATCACGCCAATCGCAATCAGCGCAAAACCCGGCGCTCGCAAAAGCGTCCGCACCCCGATTCGCGCATCGCGCAGGAGCAACTCCGCCGCGCTCCAGTTCCACGTCTCCCGCGCCTGATCGCGCAGCGCCGTCGGATTCCCAAACGCTCGTAACGCCGCATGCCGCGCCTCTTCCGCGCTCATCCCTGCGGCGATGTTCTCCGCAATCTGCTGCTCAAGATGAAATCGCAGTTCCTCATCCAGCCGCTCTCCCGCCTGGTCGCGGCGAAAGAGCATTGCGGCGCGCATCCAAAGTTTGTCCAGCCAACGCATCCGCAATTCTCCTCTTATTCCGTTCTGAGTGCCTGCATCGGATCGAGCCGCGAGGCCCGCCAGGCGGGCAAAAGACAAGCCATCGAGGCAACGGCCAGCAACACAAGGCTTACCAGGACGAAGACGATGGGATCGAGGGCCCGCGTCTGGTAAAGCATCGACTGCAGCAGCCGCGTGATCAGAGCGCTCGCGGCCAGCCCGAGAAACAGCCCGTAGAGCGCCGGACGCAGCCCGTCGCTCAGCACAAGCCCTATCACCTGCTCCCGCTGCGCCCCCAGCGCAATCCGAATCCCGATCTCCGTCGTCCGCTGCGCCACGATGTAGGACAGGACTCCGAAAAGCCCTACCGCGGCCAGCAGCAACGAGAGTGCGCCAAACCCCGCCAGCAGCGTCGCATCGAAACTCGTGTCGGAGATCGATCGTCTGGCCACCTGGTCCATCGACAGCACATGGGCCACCGGCAGGTCGCGGTCCATGCTGGAGATGATGCGCTGAACCGGCAATGCCAGGGTCAACGGATCCTGCGTCGTCCGCACCACCAGGCTGGGCGAGCGTTCCGATCCGCCGAGAATGGGAAAATAGAACGCGGGCGAGGTGGGCGTGGCCGGATCTTCAAGCGTGTTCCCCACCACACCGGTAATCTCGTAGCTGTGGGGTTCGGGAGTGGTCACACGGGCGACAATGTGCTTGCCGATGGGGTCCTCGCCGTGGAAATAAGCCTGTACCAGCGCGTGATTCACCACTACCGCGTTCGCGCGATCGAGCCGCTCGTTATCCGCAAAGGTGCGGCCCTGCATCAGCGGGATCTGCATGGTCTTGAAGTAATCCGGATCGGCGAAGACCGTGTCGGCGCCCAGCACCTGGCCGGTTGGCAGAGGCGAATGCTCGCCAATGGTGAAGACGTCATCGCGCTGGTGGCCTTGTCCCGGCAGCGCTGTGCTCAGGCCTGCGCCGCGCACGCGCGGCAACTGCCGCACCCGATCGAGCAGGGTGTCATAAAACGATACGAGCTGCGCCTCATTCTTGTAGCTGCCTCTGGGCAAGTTGAGGCTCATGGTCAGGACGTTATCCGTATTGCAGCCCATGTCCACCACGCGCAGGCGATGATACGTCTTGACCAGCAGTCCCGCGCCCACCAGCAGAACCACGGTTAACCCGACCTCCAGCGAGAGCAGCAGGCGCCTCAGGCGCACTTTGCTGTGACCTCCGCCGTGGGAGCGCGCTGATTCCTGCAACGCCTTGAGAATATGCCGGTCGCTTGAAGAGAGGGCGGGGATGAGCCCCGCAATCAGCCCACAAGTCAGCATCACGCCCACAGCGAAGGCCACCGTCACGAGGTCGATATGAATCGCGTCGAGGCGCGGAATCTCCGGTCGCGTGGCGACAAGCCATTGCAACGCAGCATAGGCCAGCATCAACCCGATGCCGCCCCCGGCAACCGAGAGCACAATGCTCTCGATCACCTGCGCGCGAATCAGGCGTCCCCGCGATCCACCCAGTGCCGTCCGAATCGCCATCTCTTTCTGCCGCGCCGCTGTCCGCGCCACCAGCAGGTTCGCAATGTTCAGGCAGGCGATGAGCAGCAGGCATCCCGTTGCCGCGAGCAGCGCGTAGAAGCTCTGTTCTACGCCATGAACTTCCGCATCCAGGATCGGGCGCAGATTCGCGGCATCGGTTACCGGCCCATTGGGAATCTGCCGCCGGATCTGCGCCTGAATGCTGCTCACCTCAGCAGCCGCCTGCACCATCGTTACTCCCGGTCTTAGCCGCGCCACCACGTCGAAGTTATGCCCCTCATGCACGCTCATCAACCACGGGGATTTCTCGTGATAGAGCGCGGTCCAAAGCTGCACCCGGCTATCTGGATACGTGAACCACGAAGGCAGAACGCCGATCACCGTGTACGGCTTGGCATCCAGCAGAACCGTGGCGCCCAGGATCGAGGGGTTTCCGCCGTAGCGTCGTTTCCACAACCCCCATGTGAGCACAACGGTCGCCTCAGCCTGCGGACGATCGTCGTTCGCAGAGAAGAGGCGGCCCAGGGCGGGCTTCACGCCGAGTATGAGGAAGAGCTTCCACGAAGTCGTCTGTGCCCGAGAGATCTCGGGCAGTTGGCCCTGCGTTCCTGAGAGGTTGTAGTCCGCATTTCTCTTGATGGCCATCTGCTCGAAGCTGCGTGACTGCGCCTGCCAGTCGGCGAAGTCGCCGCCGGCAACGATGTTGTCCTTGAAACGCCCGCGCGCGTCGGCCTCGTAGATCCTCACCAGCCGTTCGGCCCCCGGAAAGGGAAACGGCTTGAGGAGCACCGAATGAACCAGGGTGAAGAGCGCAACATTTGCGCCGATCCCCAGCGCCATCACGCCAATGGCGATCAGAGCAAATCCCGGTGTCCGCAGCAGCGTTCTCGCCGCAATCCGCGTATCCCGCAGCACCGACTCCACCCCGCTCCAGCCCCACGTCTCCCGCGCCTGGTCGCGCAACGCCGCCGGATTCCCAAACGCCCGCAGCGCCGCGTGGCGCGCCTCTTCCGCGCTCATGCCGGCGGCAAGATTCTCGGCAATCTGCTGGTCGAGATGAAACCGCAGTTCGTCGTCCAACTGCGAGCCTGCCTGGTTGCGGCGAAAGAGCATCTCGACACGCATCCGAAGCTTGTCCAGCCAGCGCATCGCTTACCCCTCCTGGACAATCAGGTTGATCGCGCCCGAGAGCCGCTCCCAGCTTGCCGTTTCTTTTTCGAGTTGCGCGCGCCCGGCGGCTGTCAGCGAGTAGAACTTGGCCTGCCGGCCTGTCTCGCTCTCCGCCCACTTGGCCTTGATCCATCCCTGCTGCTCCAGCCGGTGCAGCGCCGGATACAGCGATCCCTGCTGTACCTGCAGAACTTCGCCGGAGATCTGCTGAATGCGCTTGGCGATCGCCCACCCATGCCGGGCTTCGGTTGAAAGCGTTTTGAGAATCAGAAGGTCGAGAGTGCCCTGCACCAGATCGCTCGGTTTGCCCATGCCTAGATTATCTACACCATCGATTGTAGATAGTCAAGGTATCGGCAAGAATTCGACGGAATCTGAACGGCAGTCGTTTCCCTGCCCCGCAGAACTTCGTTTGGAATTTCCCGGACCTATGTTTTGATGGACCATGCGCGCTGCCCTGGAACGCTATTTTGAGTTCTCTCGTCTGAATACAAACTGGCGTACGGAGTTTTTCGCCGGAGTCACTACTTTCGTCACCATGGCTTATATCGTCCTGGTGAACCCCGCCATTCTCGCCAAGGCCGGAATCCCACTCCCCGCCGTCACCGCCGCCACCTGCCTGTCTGCCGCGTTCGGATGCATCCTCATGGGGATCATCGCGCGCTATCCGATTGCGCTCGCGCCGGGCATGGGACTCAACGCCTACTTCACCTACACCGTCGTCCTCCAGATGCACGTTCCCTGGCAGACTGCCCTGGGAGCCGTCTTCATCTCCGGTGTCGCCTTCCTGCTGCTCACCGCCTGTGGCATTCGACAACTCATCCTGCGCAGCATTCCCGCTGAGCTTTACGCGGCTGTCGCTGGAGGCATCGGTCTCTTCATCGCCTTCATCGGACTCCACAACGCCGGCATCATCGTCCCCCATCCCGAGACCCTCATTACCCTCGGCAACATTCGCTCTCCGCAAACCGCGCTCGCGCTCCTCGGCGTCCTCATCATTGGAACCCTGCAGGTCTGGCGCGTCCGCGGCGCCATCCTCATCGGAGTCGTCGCCATCACCCTCGCCGCTCTCCCCTTCCATCTCGTCCACTGGCAGCGCTACTCCTACACTCTCCACGACGTCACCCAGACCATGTTCCGGCTCGACATCCGCTCGGCCATCCACATTGGCCTGTTCGAAATCATCTTCGTCTTCTTCTTTGTCGACCTCTTCGACAACCTCGGAACGCTCGTCGCCGTCGCCAAAAAAGCCGGACTCATCGAGCACGGCCACGAGATCCCTCGCCTGAACAGCATCCTCTTTGCCGACGCCGCCGCCACAGTCGTCGGTTCGCTCGCCGGAACCTCCACCGTCACCAGCTACGTCGAGTCGACCGCCGGAGTCGCCGTCGGAGGCCGCTCCGGCGTGACCGCCATCGTCACCGGCCTGGGATTCTTTCTCGCCCTCTTCGCCGCGCCGCTGGTCGGCATCATCCCCACCGCCGCAACCGCCCCGGCTCTCATCATCGTCGGCAGCCTTATGCTCTCCACCGTCACTGAGATCAACTGGACCGAGCCGCTTTCAGCCATCCCCGCCTTCCTCACGCTGGTCATGATCCCGCTCAGCGCCTCCATCGCCAACGGCCTCGGCTTCGGAGTCATCTCCTACGCCGCCGTCCACATCCTCGGCGGAAAATTCCGCCGCCAGGACTGGCTCCTCTACGTCCTCGCCGTGCTCTTCCTCATCCGCTTCATCTACGTCGCCCAGGCCTGACGGGTAGAATGCTCTGATGTTGGAGAAACCTTCTGGCACGGATCGCTTTCATGGTGGTATATCCCGAAAGGCGCGGTAGGGTTTGGTGCTCTCGCCATCTTTCCGCCCACCTTCGCAAGTTCAAATCTCTTTGCGATTCTTTACCTCTTAGCCACGATCCCTGTAGTCAACCTCGTCACGCAAAACAGATGGGGCAGATGAAGTTCCGCCTGCTTGTTTTCGGCGAATACTTCAAGTTTGAAAACACGCGCAGTCTGGAGCGTGGACTGATCACCCTCTCGAACCAAATCCCGAATAGCTACGTTCTCAGCTTCTCGCCACCGGCGGACAGCCCAGGTCTCCACGCGATTGAAGTTCGCCTCAAGGAGTGTACAGGTTTGCATGTAGACGCGAGAAAGAGTTACTGGGCAAACAGCTCCAAGGCCCAGAACTAGTCGGAACTATGTCTTTGAAGTACCCATCTGCCTACTTGTGCTATTCTCGCAAGCCTTCCTGAGATCATGTCCGGGTAGGAAGCGCGGAGAGCACGAATCTAGCCTCTATGGAGTAGACGGTGTCGGTTTCTGAATCGGCGTGGGCAGGGTAACAGTCGCGACGGCGCTGGGATCATCGCGGAGCTTGAGGTATAGCGTTACTCCGTCGGCCGGCGTCGGTACGTCGAAATTGCTTTCGGCGAAGCCGGTGGGGACTTCGGTTGGCTTGGCGAAGTCTTTTGCTGCGCCGAAGGATTGCACGAGGAACAATTTGCTGCCGTCGACTGTGCACGTAGGAACGTCTGCGCCACTGCAGTGGATGGCGGTGATCTGCGGCACGCGGACCAGGGTGCCAAGTGGTGTCCAGTCCCCTGGCGTACCGTCTGCCGCGACCGGACGCATTTGCAACCTGCCAAAACCTGATTGACCGAACGCCTTCAACGGATCCAGAGTGGCGACGGCAGTATGGTCGTCTTGAAGGACGAGGTTGCCCGTTGCGAGAGAAAGCGAGGTATGGACTGAGCCATCGGCGCTGGCGACTTCAATGGTCTGTGTGCGGGGGAAGACGTCCTTCGTTTGCACGACGAAGGTGAGCTGGCCATCGAGAGGAATATCGTCCTTCGCACCGAGGCTGACAGGCACGGCGCCATCCTTCTGCGTGGGTGTGGCCTTGAGAGAGAGCAGTTTCAGACCCGGGCGCGCAGCTTTGGCGGAGATCTTGACGGCCATCGTGCGGCCGTCTTTCAGCTTGACCGTCGCGTCGGAGCCGTCATCGGGTGAGACCCCCGCGTTGCCGTGAAGATGTATGGTTTTGTCGTCGTCGCCTTCGCCGGTGGGTGTGAAGGTCTGCTTGTCGATTTCTATAGAGACCACATCCTTGAGGCCCTCGCCAGTTAGCACAGCTATGTTGTCGCCGGCGTGAATCTTGATGTCATCGAGGTGGATGCCGGCGGTGTACGCGGTGAGAGGGACTTTGTCTCGATCTGAGTTGCCGTACTGCTGGATGGCAAGTGAGTAGCCGCCGGGGTGAACTGTCTTGAGTGAAACGTCCAAAGCAAGCGTGTCTTTCGCATCTTTGCCTGAAGCGGGTTTAAAGGTGACGCCTACGTCCTTCTCCTTGTCGCCCCCAAGAAGGACAATCTGCTGGACGCAGGCAGTGCCTTCACCTTGAAGAGTGAGGTGATTATCCTGACCGGCGAGCAATTGGGTGCTGTTGACGATCTTCCAGTTCTTGCCATCGACCTCTTGAATGCTGATCGTAGGGCCTTCGAAGGAATCGAAGCCCCAGTAACCCCGGACGGTGCCCGTGATGGTCAAGTCGGTTGTCGCGCCGATCTTTTCGTCGGGCTTCGCGGCAGTCGCGGTACCGTCCTGAGGCTTCAGGTCGTGAAGTGGCTCTCGCTCATCTTCTTTCGACACGACGAGCCCGCCTTCGAAGGCGTCGGGCGTGAGCGGTATATCCGTGGGCGCGCCGGTTCGGTTGAGGTGCAGAACAAGATCGTGCGCGAAGCTGCTCGAAAAGACGAGCGGCGCGCCATCGAGCGGAAGGGTCATCTTCGGCTGCAAGAGACAGGAGACCTGGTTGGGATCGTGGGGATGAAGCGGCGGCAGCTTGGCCGTCTGAATGGCAGGCAGACCTATGACGATCACCGATTCGGGTTTATGGAAGGAGGGCGGAGCGTTGAGCTTCAAGTTGAGCGAAGAGCCCTGTGGGAAGCTGAGCCCAGGAATGTATTGGTACTGCGCTGTGCGCAGCATACCGACGAGGTGAACAAGATCCACAACCGCACCGACATAGGCCGAGTAGAGTCCGCCCCCGGCAGGCTGTGTATAGGAAGCAGCATTGATAAAGTCAGAGGAGGGGCCAGTAGATAGCGCCTCGGCGACACTTTGACCGTGACCGTCCTCAAGGAGAACGGGAGCGCTGGACTGAGTGAGGCAGTTTACCTGCTGATCTACGGGCTGCTTGAAGCAGTCTGCGTTCGGCTTGAGTCCGAGCGTGGCAGAAAGCTTGGCGGAGTGGTCCTGGATGGCCTTTGGATCGTCTTGAGGGACGGTTTTCATGGCGGCAAGGTAGCGCTCGATGCGCTGCTGCTCGAAGGATGCTTCATTGAGATCAGCATCGGCGCGAATGAACAGACCTGGTTTACCCTTCACGGCGGAGCGAAGAGTTTTGAAGTCGCCGCCGGTCTCAGGCGCGACAAAAAGCAGGGCCTGCTGCGCTTCGTTGGGAACGGTGACGGTTGTGCCTTCAGCAGTCTTCTTTTCCCAAGTGTCGATCTCGGTGAACCAATTGTCAGGAGGCTCATTTGTCGTGCCACGAAGGAAGGCGACTATGAGCAGCAGATGGTTCGACTGGGTCGGCGGAAGGTCAGCCTTGATCCATATTTTGTCGCCGGCCTGCAGGTTGGGGACCTCAGCGATGGGAAGCGTAGAACTCCCGCGGCTGACGCGGATATCTATCGTAGGACCGACTAGATCGAAACGTGCTTTATCGTCAGCGCGAAGGGCTGCCGTAAAACACATGACGAGAACATAGACTGCAACTTTCATCTCGGTTTTTTAGACGCGAGGGATATTGAGCAAGGTTGTCTCGCTTCGGTTATGCTCGTCAGCAAAACGATCGGTTCGCCCGCTCTTCTAATCCGTCATCCCTGTTCCCTGATCCTTGCCTTTGCTTGGCCGAGAATTTCCCCAAACCAGCTACAATAAAGATAGGTACAGAAAAAGGCCCGGTTGCCGTCGCAATCGGGCCTTTTGCCTTTTGCATTAAACTGGTGCTCAGTCAAGGCCTGGAGCTGGCCTCAAGCAGCTCAAGTCTGGCCCTAAATCATTGATTTTATAGTTAACTTCCGCAACTCATTCATTCTAATGGTACAGGCGGCGACGTACGTCATAAATAGCCAGGAATGAATGGGTTACAGATTCTACAGGGGAGGGGGTATACCCCACCATCTACCGCTTCTCCAGTTCCAGCAGCTTCTGCTTGCGCTCGACACCCCAGCGATATCCAGTCAGCTTGCCATCTGACCCGATCACACGATGGCACGGGATCACCACCGCCACCGGATTCGTAGCGCAGGCGCGGGCTACGGCGCGCACTGCCGTCGGCTGGCCGATAGCGCAGGCGACCTCGGCATAGGTGCGGGTTTCACCGCGTGGAATGCTCTGCAGTGCCTGCCAGACGCGCATCTGGAATGCGGTGGCGCGCAGGTCGAGCGGCAGATCGAGCGCCGCAGGGTGTTCGGTGAGGGCGGTGAGCACCTGCTCCAGGGTCGCGGCCAGGTCGGGGCGCGGGCTTATCTCTGCCGCCGGAAACTGCTGCTCAAGCCGGGAGAGCGCGGCGGCATCGGTTGCGTCCATGATGACAGCGCAGAGTCCGCGATCCGTCGCGGCGATCAGGATGCGGCCAAGCGGAGACGCCCCGGTGGTGTAGCCGATGGCCAGGTTGCGTCCCCGATTGCGATAGTCCTGCGGACGCATGCCGAGGTGATCTTTGCCGTAGGCGCGTGAAGGTCCGGAGTAGCCGGCGTCGTAGATGGCGTCGGTAATGCGGACCCCGGGGTCGGCCAGCCGGGCGCGCAGGGCCGCCGCACGCTTATGGGCCCGGTACTGATTCGGGCTGATGCCCAGGACGCGCTGGAAAGTCCGCTGCACGGTAAAACTGCTGAGGCCGGCGATGCTGGACAGGTCGGAGAGTTTGAGGCACCGGTCGAGATCGGCATTCAGGTAAGCGCAAAGGTTCTCGACGAGCTGGGCCTCGGCGCGCAGGCCGGCCGGGTTGCAGCGCAGGCAGGGTCGGTAGCCAGCTCCGAACGCCGAGAGCAAGTCGGAGAAGAATTCGACGTTCTTGCGGCAGGGACGACGGCTGGGGCAGGAGGGGCGGCAAAAAATCCCGGTAGTGCGAACAGCGTAAAAGAGGTGGCCGTCGGCGCGCGGATCGCGTTTCGCGACGAGTTGCCAGGCATCGTCGAAGTTCTGGTCCGGCACTACGGCGGAGTCCGGATTGTCTGTCCGCGAAGGCATGGGCGAGGGGAAAGCCAAAACTGCTGTCATCATGGTACGCACGCTCCCGGTACCCTGTGTTCCGAATATTCGGTACCTGAAAAGATGATGACCTCTGTTCTGGAGATGCGCTATCCGCATCTTGCCGTTGAATTCCGGGTTTCTACGGGTGTTCCTCATGACCCGGCGCCGTTAGAGTGCATCCTAACCAAGCGGAGAAAGATATAAGAATGCGAAAGACCCACATTAAAGCTCTTCCTATCTTTGCATTGGCGGTGGCATTTGGAGTTGCCGGCTGCCACAAGAACCCCACACAGGATCAAACCCAGAACGCAGCGCAGGTCGCGGATGACGGCCAGGACCCGGCGATGCAGGCGAATCTGGCACCGGCCAATGGCACAACGGCGGAGAATACGCCGGCACAGCCACAACAGGCCGCGCAGTATCCCGCACAGGCTCCGGCTGCGGCCCCCGCTCAGGAGAGTGCGCCGCCTCCGCCTCCGGACCAGACAGCCAGCACGGAGCTCGGCACAGAATCTGGCACGGCGCCGAGCGACCAGGGCTACGACTACAACGCGGTCGATCAGGGCTACCAGGACCAGGCACAGCCGGTCCAGTATGCGGCTGCGCCACCGCCTCCGCTGCCTGAATATCAACAGCCGGAGTGCCCGGGCGACAACTACCTGTGGACTCCCGGCTACTGGGGATACGCACCGACGGGCTACTACTGGGTGCCGGGGGTATGGGTGGTCGCGCCCTATATCGGCGCGCTCTGGACTCCGGGATACTGGGGCTTCTATAGCAGCCGGTACGGCTGGCACCACGGATACTGGGGTCCGCACATCGGCTTCTACGGCGGCGTCAACTATGGCTACGGCTATGTGGGCACAGGCTACGTGGGTGGCTACTGGCGCAACAACGCGTTTATGTATAACCGCTCAGTGACCGTGGTGAACACGACGATCGTTCGCAATGTCTACGCTCATAACGTGACGATCATCAACAACACGCGCGTGAGCTATAACGGCGGTCGCGGGGGGATCACTGTGCGTCCGCTGCCTGCGGAGAATGTCGCATATCGCGAGCGGCACATCGCGGCGCTGCCGGAGCAGGTAAACCACGCACGTGAGGCGAGCGTGAACCGCCAGCAATGGGCTTCGGTGAATCACGGGCGGCCGACAACTTTGATTGCGGCTCGGCCGCTGCCAACCGATCGGAGGACGCCCGCGCCGACACCTCCCGGGGTGCGGGAGCAAGTACGGCAGGAAGAGGTTCGGCCCGTGAATCGGCCAGTGCCGGAAACTCGTCCCATCCCTGTGAATCGGCCAGAAACTCGCCCGGCGGTGCAGCCACAACGGCCTGAGACGCGTCCGGTAGCTCAGCCGAGACCCGAACAACCGCAGCAGCGGCCAGAAACCAGACCCGCGGCTCAACCTGCGAACAGACCGCAACCACGGCCTGAGTACAAGCCTGCGCCACAACCGCAGCAACGGCCTGAGTCTCAACCGCAGCAACGACCTGAGTCTCAACCGCAGCAACGACCTGAGTCTCAACCGCAGCAACGGCCTGAGTCGAGGCCGGCACCTCAACAGCAACCGAGACCCGAATACAAGCCCGCTCCGCAGCCGAGGGCCGAGCAGCAGCGGCCTGCACCGCAGCCTCAGGAACGGCCTGCGCCACAGCAAGCAAGACCGGAGAGCCAGCCTGCGCCACAACCGCAAAGCCGACCCGCCCCACAACCGAAACCTGAGAATCGCAAGCCTCAGTAGAGAACCTTGGGTTGACCGGAACAGGGAGAACGCCTGGTGCCTTCTCCCTGTTTTCATCCGCTCTCGTTTCATCTTCCTTTGGTCCGAATCACTCTGACTCGAGCGGGGAAGACGATTGAAGATTAGTTCTGCTTCGTGGAGCCTGGCAGTTGCCAGTAGATCGAATAGCGCTCATCGCGGACTTGGTACATCGGCATCAGTTCGTATTTCGCATTCTCTCCAATCACACGGAAGCGCAACTCTGATGCGGACTCTGTCTGTACCCATTCTTCCGTTTTTGCACTTGAAGTTGCAGGCGTCCTGGGCAAAGGATCAGTTGCGGGCAAACTCTTCGGCACGGTGTCGCCGCTGTGAATCACCTTTGCCGGGCCGTCCGCCGGACCAGTCCCCAAGGTCGAAGCTAATGCGAGTGGGCCGTACAAAGCGGCGACCACGGAAGCGTCTCCAGGCAATGGCTCCTGCCATATTTTCATTGGCAAGCTGAGGCTGACGGTATCGCCGGACTGCCAGACTCTCCGAATTGCCAGATACGATCCCGGATCTGCTACGGCTTCGAGGGATCGGCCATTGATCTTCACTTCCGCATCTTCTGTTGTCCAACTCGGAATCCGCACATGGATTGTGCGGGCAGTGGGACGAGAGGACTCGAACTTGAGCGTCGTGCCTTGCTCGCGCGGGAATTGCGTGACTTGCTTGATGACGAGGCCTTCCTCCTTCCAATCGAGGGTCGATGCAATGAACTGATTGACATAGACATCGCTACCGCGGCGGAAAAAGATCGTATCCGCGAACTTGGCGAATTCTTCGGCGCCAGTGCCAGTGCAGCACCAGAATGACTCTTCGGGTGAGTTATAGGCGCGCCAGTATCCGGCTGCAAGCGGGAAGAAGTATTGCTTCAGACCCTGTGCGTTTTGCGTTCCGAGCCTGCAGTTGAACAAGGCACGCTCGTACGCATCCATCCAGCGCGCGTCGGCTGTCCAAGAGAAGACGAGACGCTGGAGCTTCATCAGGTTGTAGGCCACACAGCATTCCGCGTTGGTCCAGGCCAGGGTGCCTTCGAGCTGCCCGGGAGGCGTCTTCCAATGTTCGTCGAGACTGGTGTTGCCAATGACGTAGTTGCGCGAGGTGAGCACCTCTTCAAGGAAGTACTCGGCAATCTGCCTGTATCTGGGATTGCCTGTGACCTCGTACGTTCGAGCGGCGCCGATGATTTTTGGAACATTGGTGTTGGCATGGAGACCCTGCAACTCGTCACGGCGTTCGGCAAGCGGATCGAGAAAGCCCGGCTCCTCGAAGAGGCGGGCGGTATCGAGGTATCTTTCCTTCTTCGTCAGCGCCGCGAGGTTTACGAGCGCCTCGTTCATACCCCCGTATTCGGTGCGCAGCATGCGCTGGCGCTGGTCAGCGCTGATTCCCCGGAAATAATCTCCTGCCCAGCGGGCCATGCCCTCGGCGATTTGAAGAGCGTCGGAATTGCCTGTCAGGACATACATCTCGATCAGGCCGGCCATGATCTTGTGGTAGGTATAGAAGGGTGCCCACACGGGTTTTCCCGAAACCAGGCGTTCGAACAAATCGGTCGGGTAAGCGCTCAGATACCCCGTTCCGATCGTCTTCTGACATATTGCGAGGCCGGAGATGAGTTCATCGCCTCGGCTCTTGAGGACAGCGTTCCCTGAAGCGGCGGAAGCGAGAGCAGCGGCGGACAGGAAGTGCCCGCCGGCGAAATGGCCGCGCAATTCGCATGTCGGATCCTCCCAACCCCTATACGGTGTCGCGCTGGAGGAGACGCCTGCCGTGATTCGAAACGAATGCAGGAGCCGATCAACGGAGAGTGAATCAAGATAGCGCGCATTGATCTCTTCCTGCTCCTTGAAAATGCCTGGCTCGAGGCGAACAGAACTCAGCGGTAAGGGTTCGAGCTTTCCGGACGGATATTGAGCAACATCAGCATACAAAGCTTTGGTGAAGGCTGAAGGATCGATCAGGCATAGGCTTGCAGTGCTGGCGCTTGCCTTCAGAAAAGCGCGACGCGAATAATCGACCACGAGGGCCCTCCTGCCGCTGAATTTGTAATACTAACGTCGAGGAAAACGTTTGCCCCTGACGCAGCCTATTGATCACAGCCAAGTTTGTAAAGGGATTCATCTTCCAGGATGAATCGCCTTCATCTGCCCTTATGCGCCATCAGCCCCGCCTCCAGGTTGCCTTCCAGCGCTGTGCCATGAATCTTAATCTGCTCAACCGCTACTGGGGCAGTCGTTCCCGTCTTTGAACCACAACATGGCCCAAAACTGCTCATCCCATTTCGTGTGGTCGCCGTCCAGGTAGTGGGACCTGCCGAGCGCGACGCGGAGCCGCTCAATCAGCGCTTCAGACGCGGGGTCTGCGGCCCGATTATTGGCAATCCAGATGCGTGCCAGCGCGAAACTGAGGAGTGCGTGGAAGAGCGTTATTCGCGTTGCCTTCTGCGGGTCATACGCGTTTGAGCCGCATTCAACGATTGCGATGATGCCTCCGTCTTTCGGGTCCTCCCGAACATCATGCAGTCGGCTCTGCCACTGAGCGAGCTTTGGGGAGTAATGCGCGTAGGGCTGGATGGCCTTGCACAGCTTGCCCATAAAATCCGCCCACCTTTCGGACCACAGACCCGGCCCATAGCTGCCCCAAAGGTTTCC
>Ga0209040_10002202_pt1 | contig 15398 bp, 10 predicted proteins | sample BogFormECP12_OM3_FD_188240 | JGI IMG/M metagenome (GOLD analysis project Ga0209040, IMG submission 188240) | Bog forest soil microbial communities from Calvert Island, British Columbia, Canada - ECP12_OM3 (SPAdes) (version 2) | ecosystem: Environmental > Aquatic > Freshwater > Wetlands > Bog ...
TCTGCTGGGCATCGTCGGGGCCAGCGGCTCGGGCAAAAGCTCACTATTGCGTCTGCTCAATCGCCTCGATGAGCCCACCAGCGGTACGGTGTACGTTCACGGGCAGGATTATCGTCAACTGCCTCCGCGTGAACTCCGGCGGCGCGTTGGCATGGTCACGCAGCGGCCGTTTCTTTTTCCTGGAGACGTGGCCTCAAATCTGCGCTTTGGCCCCACGCAACGGGGAGAGTCCGTACCAGACGAGGAGATTGCGGGCCTGCTCGAGCGCGTGGGGCTGCCAGGATTTACCGCGCGGGAGGTGTCGGTCCTCTCTGGCGGCGAACAGCAAAGAGTCTCGCTGGCACGCGCGCTGGCCAACCGTCCTGAAGTATTGCTGCTCGACGAGCCAACTTCCGCGCTGGACGAGGAATCGAAGCTCGGCATCGAAGAACTGATCGGGAGCCTGGTCCGAGAGCATGGCTTGACGTGCGTGATGGTGACGCATGATCGCGACCAGGCGCGGCGGATGTGTAATCGAGTGATCCTGCTCGATGCGGGACACGTAATGCATAGCGGAACTGCAGTGGAGGTGCTGGGTGCTTAAGTCACTGTTCCCGTCTCAGATTGCGCTGGGGCTAGTACAAGCCGCCATCGCAGCCGTCATGGCTCTGGCGGTCGTGCTGCTGGCGCGGCGGCGGAACGTTCACCTGGAGGGGGACGCTGCCGTCGCGTTGCTCCGAGGCATTGTGCAAATCGTTGCGGTCGGCTCGATTTTGGCACTGCTGCTGAAGGCTCCGCGTTGGACGAGCGTGTTTCTGCTGACGGGCATGGTGCTGGCCGCAGGATCTATTTCGGCGAAGCGCGCCAAGAACATTCCCGGCGCTGCCAAGGTTTCCACGTACTCCATTGCAGTCGGAGCGGGACTGGTTACCGCGATCATGACTTGGGCCGGCGTGATCGATACCGCGATTACGTCCCTGATTCCCGTGGGCAGCATGATCATCGCGAATGCAATGAACACCAATGGGCTGGCATTAAACCGTTTCCGCTCGGAAGTGCTGGCTCACACAGGTGAGATCGAGACCGCCCTGGCACTGGGCGCCGCACCCGAGGCAACGGTAGCACGTTACGCGGAATCAAGCATTCACTCTTCGCTCATTCCTGCTATCGATAACCTGCGTTCGCTGGGAATCGTCTGGATCCCAGGGCTGATGACTGGAATGCTGCTGTCGGGCGCGAATCCCATGTACGCGGCGATCTACCAGTTCGTAGTGATTGCGATGATCCTGGCATCGTCGGGGCTGACTTCCCTGCTGAGCACGATGATGATCCAGTCGCACGCGTTCTCACCCGCGGAGCAACTCGTCCTGAGAGGCGCTGAATAGCGACGGTCGGTTTATCTTATCGCAGAAATCCAATGGAATGGGTCGAACGTCAGACCTCGAGGGTGTATCGGGCAGCGGCAAGACGGTACATCCGACGCCAGACGAGACGATTGATGGTCACCACGATCATCGCCATCACGATGGTCGAGGCCAGGAGTAAGTCGAAATTTCCGGCATCGGTCGCACGGGAAATGACTGCGCCGAGGCCGACTGTCGTATAGGTCTGGTCCTTGAGGCGAAAATACTCGGCCACGATACTGGCGTTCCAGGCCCCGCCCGAAGCCGTCACAAGTCCGGTGACGAGGAAGGGGAAAATGCCCGGCAGGATAAGTTTGCGCCATCGCTGGCCAGCAGTGAATTGAAAGAGCGCGGCAGCTTCTTTCAAGTCAGTCGGGATGGCCATCGCACCCGCTATGACGTTGAACAGAATGTACCACTGGGTACCGAGCAAGAGCAGGAGCACGGAGCCGACTCCCATTCCTCCGCCAATCCTGATTAGCAGCAGCAGAACAATGGGAAACAAGGCAGTCGCGGGGACGGAAGCTGCGATTTGCGCTAGTGGCTGAGCAATCCGAGCCAGCTTGGGATTAAAGCCGATGGCAACGCCGACAGGAATCGTCCAAAGCGACCCGATGATGAGCGCGGCCAGAACACGGAGGAAGGTGGCAGCGGCTCCGGTCAGAAGTTCCTTGTACTCGTCACGAGTCAACTGGCTCATCATGCCGGTCGCACGCACCATGGCGTAGAGTATGGCGCAGACGGTAACGGCAGCGATGACGCGTCCTACCCACACCTTCCAGGTCGGCGGTGGGGCATCGCGTTCGGCCGAGTGATGTTTGCGAGCGAAGTGCAAGGCCAGCCATTCCTGCGCAGGACGGATCGTGCGTTTGCGCAATCGCACCAGCCCGCGTGAATGCTCTACGAGGTCTAGGAACCATGATTGGGGAGCGTCGGTGCTCTCCACCTGCTCCACTTTGAACTTCTCGGCCCACGCTATGACCGGGCGCCACACGATCTGGTCCGTCAGCACGATGACCGCAATCATGGTACCCACGCCCCACAAAATGGAGCGGGTATCGCCTGCGCTGGCCGCAGTCTGCAGGTATGAGCCCAGGCCCGGAAGACGAAAGTCTTTGTCGCCTAACACGAACATTTCGCAGGCCATCAGGAAGAACCAGCCACCCGCGACTGACATCATGGAGTTCCACACCAGCCCAATTGCCGAGTAGGGCAACTCGATATTGGTGAACCTCTGGTACCAGTTGAACTGGTAGATCTTCCCGGCCTCGCGCATTTCGCGGGGAATGCTCTTCAGCGAGGAATAGAAGCTGAACGCCATGTTCCATACCTGCCCGGTGAAAATGAGCAGTATGGCGCCTAACTCAACGCCCAACTGATGGCGGGGAAACAACGCCACCATGGCGAGCATGACCCCGGGAAGAAAGCTAAGCACGGGAATCGACTGGAGAATGTCGAGCAATGGAACCATGATCCGCTCAGCCTTGACGTTATAGGCGGCAATGTACCCATAGACCAAGGTAAAGGCGAGGGAAAGAACGTAGGCCACTGTGATACGCAGCACCGAATAAGCCGCGTAGACGGGAAGCATCGCCGGGCTGAGCGAGATTTCGACGTGAGGGTTGAACGGTCCAAACCAGGTTCGCGCCAGAACCACAATGACGTAAAAGAGCGACAGGCCGCCGGCAAAGATGAAAAAGTCCGTGGCAAAAGACCAGGTTTGCCTGGGCAGCAACGACCAGGGGCCCTTGCCGAAGATACGCGTGGGCGGCCAGGTGTAGCGTGCCATCAATTCCCACCCGCGATGGGTGCGGTGTCGGCAGTGTCGCTATGCGACAGCCGGCCAGTTTCGGAGTCGTAATTGAAGATCTCAGCGTATCGACCCCAGTTCAGGATCGTCTCGAACTGGCGCTCGACTTCGTCGGCGCTGAAATGCTCGTCGAGGATATCGCGGAAAAATTCCTCCCCAATAGCGTGGTCACGCTTGGCATGCAGCGTATTTTCGATGAGCCGGAGGATGGCAACGTTCTTCAACGCTGCCGCGCGGAAGATCTCTTTTTGCGTCTGGATATCGGCTTCGCCGAACTGGCGGCCTTCCGGGGTTATCTCGACATCGCCCTCGTGCAACACAGCGAATCCGAGCATGACGGAGGCATCGACGATGGGAAGAATATCGTCGACGTCCATTGCCAACTCGTCAGCCAGTTTGTACAAGTCGTCGCGTCCCCCGCGGTCGACCAGCAATTCCATGAAGCCCGCTATGCCGCCTGGGCGGGCATGGGGCAGCATTTGAAATTTCGTGCGCTCGCGATTCTTGCCATTGGCGGGCGCGGCTGCAGCCGACTGGGGCAACGCAAGTTCATCGTCGGGTTTGGTCAGCGCCTTGTAGATGAAGTCAACATAGGCCAGAAAGCGCGGCGATTTGCGGTCCCGGTACTGGGGAATATCGATCTCAAAGTCGGACCGAATCCGGGCGGGGTTGCGGCCTAGTACGATGATACGATCCGCCAATAAAACCGCCTCTTCAATGTTGTGGGTCACAATGAAGATGCAGGTGGTCGGCATCTTCTTGCTGAGCCACAGCTCCAGCAGTTCGGAGCGCAGGTTCTCAGCCGTCAAGACATCCAACGCCGAGAACGGCTCGTCCATGAACAGAACTTCTGGCTCGACCACGAGCGCGCGGGCGAAACCTACGCGCTGCTTCATGCCGCCCGAAAGCTCCTTGGGATAAGCGGTTTCGAAGCCATCAAGTCCGACGGTGTCAATCATTCGCAGGGCACGTTTGTGACGTTCCATGGCACCCATGCCGCGCGCCACCAGTGGGGCTTCGACATTGTCGATCACCGTCAGCCACGGAAAGAGCGCGAAACTCTGGAATACGATGGAAACACTGGGAATCTGGCCGGAGAGTGGTTGGCCGTGCCACAGCACGGTGCCAGACGACGGCTGAGAGAGACCTGTCAGGATTCGAAGCAGGGTTGACTTTCCGGAGCCCGAAGGGCCGAGCAGCGCAATGATCTTTCCCGGCGTGACGTCGATGTCCGTCGGAGCGATGACCTGGATGCGGTTCCCGTCAGGCTGGGGGTAATACTTTTCAACTGCGCGAGCTTGGATGATCGCATCCGACAAGGGCAGGCTCCTGTGTTTGTGCCCTCCTAGTCTATGGGTTGATCGCGCATACAGACAATCGGGCCCGAGGCCATTCATGTGAAAGGACGATGAATTCGCGGCAAATGCCGGGCGAGATGCGTCAGTGCGCCATCGGTTTGGCGTCATCCAGCGCCAGATTCACTTCCAGAACGTTGACCCGCGCTTCTCCCAGATACCCCAATTGCCGCGGGCTCGAGTACTTGGCAACAATCGCTCTCACCTGCTCCTCGGATAGGCCACGCTCATGAGCGATGCGGGGAATCTGGAATTCCGCGCCCGCAGGAGAAAGTTCCGGGTCGAGTCCCGAGGCTGATGTCGTCACTAACTCGATGGGAACGGGTGCCCCTGGATTCTCCGCTTGCAGCCGCTCTGTGTCGGCCTTCACGCGATCAATGAGTTTCTGGTTCGTAGGCCCATAGTTCGTGCCCCCGGAGTTGGCGGCATCATAGCCATTACCCGCCGCCGAAGGACGTGAGTGCAGGTAACCGGGTCCGGCGAAGGTTTGACCAATGATGCGCGAGCCCACGATTTCCCCATTTCTAGAAACCAGTTGACCATTGGCTTTGTCGCGAAAGAGGAGTTGCGACAGGCCAGTCACGACCAAGGGATAAACGATTCCTAATAGCACCGTGGTGACAATCGTGAACAGGATTGCAATTTTGAGATTTTGCTTCATGGTGCCCTTCCTTACGCCAGTCCAACCCGGGTGATGATCATGTCAATCGCTTTGATCCCGATGAAGGGCACGATGATGCCGCCCACACCGTAGACCCAGAGATTGCGACGCAACAGGGCGGCGGCCCCCATGGGGCGATACTTGACGCCTCGCAGCGCCAGCGGAATCAGCGCGATGATGATGACCGCGTTGAAGATCACGGCCGAGAGGATCGCCGATTCCGGCGTTTTGAGTTGCATGATGTTAAGCGCATTCAGCACGGGAAAAGTCCCCGCGAACATCGCTGGGATGATGGCGAAATATTTCGCCACATCGTTGGCGATAGAAAACGTGGTAAGCGAGCCGCGGGTCATCAGCAACTGCTTGCCGATGGCAACGACCTCGATCAACTTGGTCGGATTGGAGTCGAGATCGACCATGTTGCCGGCTTCCTTGGCGGCCTGGGTGCCGGTGTTCATGGCAACGCCGACATCGGCTTGCGCTAGTGCGGGAGCGTCGTTGGTGCCGTCGCCAGTCATCGCCACCAGCTTGCCTTGCGACTGCTCACGCCGGATAAGATCCATCTTTTCCTTTGGCGTGGCTTCGGCCAGAAAGTCGTCAACACCGGCTTCGTGCGCGATCGCCGCCGCAGTCAGCGGGTTGTCGCCGGTGATCATTACGGTCTTGATACCCATGGCGCGCAACTGGTCAAAGCGCTCCCGCATGCCGCCTTTGACGATGTCCTTCAGGTGAATCACGCCGAGGGCGCGATGCTGTTCGGCAACTACCAGCGGCGTTCCTCCGGAGCGCGCAATCTTTTCGACGTTGGCTTGCACCTCCATCGGCATGGTGCAGTTGTTGGAAGCGAGATATTTCGTGATGGCATCGACTGCGCCCTTGCGAATCTGATTGCCATCCATGTTCACTCCCGACATGCGCGTCTGGGCAGTAAAAGGCACAAACTCCATCTCGCGCGACGACAACTCACGCCCGCGCAGCCCGTAATTTTCCTTTGCCAGAACTACGATGGACCGCCCTTCGGGAGTTTCATCGGCGAGCGAGGAGAGTTGTGCTGCATCTGCCATTTCGGCTTCGCTTACGCCCGGTGCGGGAAGAAAAGCCGCCGCCTGCCGATTGCCGAGGGTGATCGTCCCAGTCTTGTCGAGCAGCAGCGTGTCCACGTCTCCGGCGGCCTCGACCGCTCGTCCCGACATAGCGAGCACGTTGTGTTGGATCAAACGGTCCATGCCGGCTATGCCGATGGCTGAGAGCAAGCCGCCAATCGTCGTCGGGATGAGGCAAACCAGCAGCGAAACCAACACGAACACAGTCTGTGGCGAGCCGGAGTAGATCGCGAAAGGTTGCAGGGTCACGACGGCCAGCAAAAAGATGATGGTCAGACCGGCCAACAGGATGTTCAGTGCAATCTCGTTGGGAGTCTTCTGGCGCTCTGCGCCTTCCACCAGGGCGATCATGCGATCGAGGAAAGTCTCGCCAGGATTCGACGTTACCTTCACCTTGATCTGGTCGGAGAGCACGCGGGTTCCGCCGGTTACCGCGGAACGGTCGCCCCCGGCTTCACGAATCACCGGAGCGGATTCGCCGGTTATCGCCGACTCGTCCACCGAAGCGACCCCCTCGATGATTTCTCCATCGGACGGGACCATCTCGCCAGCAGAGACGATGACGGTGTCACCGGCACGCAGCTGGGAGCTGGGTACCTGTTCGATCTTGCCGCCTTCCAGAAACCGGTTGGCGACCGTCTCGGAGCGGGCTTTCCTCAGGGTGTCGGCTTGTGCCTTGCCGCGGCCTTCCGCCATGGCTTCGGCAAAGTTGGCGAACAGCACAGTGAACCACAGCCACAGCGTGATCTGAAGATTGAATTTGAGAGCCGTGCCCCCGCGGAATAGCAGTGCCGTGGTAATCACGCTTCCAACTTCCACCACGAACATAACGGGGTTCGCCATCATGTGCCGCGGATTCAGTTTTACGAAGGAGTCCATGATCGCGCGACGAACGATCTTGCCATCCCAGACAGCTTTCTTGGAACTCTTGCTTGCCATTGTTACGCCCCTCAGAAGGTCTTCCCCGCTGCCATCAGCAGATGCTCAAGAATTGGTCCCAGGCTGAGCGCCGGGAAAAATGTCAACGCGCCGACGATGAGAATCACGCCGATCAACAAGATGGTGAAGAGCGGCGTGGTCACCGGAAAGGTTCCCAGCGACGGGGGAACATACTTCTTCTGCGCCAGGTTTCCGGCAATGGCCAGCGTCGGGATCATCATCAGGAAACGGCCTATCAGCATGGTGAAACCGCCGGTCGTGTTGTACCAGAGGGTGTTTCCGTTTATTCCGCCAAAGGCTGAGCCATTGTTCCCTGCCGAGGAGGTGAAGAGGTAGAGGATCTCGCTCAAACCATGGGGCCCGGGATTAAGGATGCTGGAAGTGCCGAATCCATGGACCGATGAGATTCCGGCGAAGCCCAGGATCACCAGGGGAAACACCAGCGCCACCAGCATGGCCATCTTCACGTCGAAGGCCTCGATTTTCTTGCCGAGGTACTCGGGCGTGCGGCCCACCATCAGCCCGGCGATAAACACCGCAATGATGATGTAGATCAAAATGCCGTACATGCCCGAGCCAACACCGCCGAAGATGACTTCGCTCAACATGATGTTGACCAGCGGAACCATCCCGCCCAGCGGCATGAACGAATCGTGCCAGCTGTTGACGGCGCCGCAACTTGTATCCGTGGTGACCGTAGCGAAAAGGGCAGAGTTTGCGATTCCGAAGCGAACCTCCTTGCCCTCCATGTTGCCGCCCGGCTGAGTAAGGCTGGCGCGCTGGTCGACACCGTGCAAAAGAGGATTGCCTCGCGCCTCGGCCCAATAAGCAACCGTAACGCCAACCAGGAACAAGATGACCATGGCTGCCCAGACGGCCCATCCATGCCGCTGCGATCCTGTCATGCGCCCCAGCGTGTAGGTGAGTCCCGAACCGATGGAGAAAATACAGAACAACTCGATCAGATTTGAGAGCGGCGTGGGATTCTCAAAGGGATGGGCGCTGTTGGCGTTGAAGAAGCCGCCGCCGTTGGTGCCCAATTCCTTGATGATCTCCTGCGAGGCGACGGGACCTTGTGCAATGGTCTGGGTGGTGACGGTGTCCATCACCGGCTTGCCTTGCGCATCAACTACGGGCTTGCCGTCCTGACCGACGCGCTGTACCTGTTGGGGCTCCAGCAGCTTGACTGTGTCGTAGGGTCTCAGGTTCTGGACGACTCCCTGTGAGACCAGGACCAATGCCCCGACAATGCAGACCGGCAACAGTACCCACAGGCTCGCCCGCACCATGTCTACCCAGAAGTTTCCGATGGTTTGCATCTGGCGGCGGGCGATGCCGCGGATGAAGGCTATCGCCAGCGCGATGCCGACTGCCGCAGAGGTGAAGTTGTGGTAGGCAAGACCAGCCATCTGCGTCAGATAGCTCATCGTGGTTTCGCCCGAATAGTTCTGCCAGTTGGTGTTGGTAGTGAAGGAAGCCGCTGTGTTGAAAGCCAGTGCTTGCGGAACCGCCGCAAATTTCTGCGGATTGAGCGGCAAGTAGCCCTGCACTCGCTGCATCAAGTAAAGCAGCAGCATGGAGACCGCACTGAACAGCAGCATGGCGAAGGCGTACTCGGTCCAGCGCATCTCGTGATTCTCGTCCACGAAACACACCTTGTAGAGTAGGCGTTCGACGGGCCGCAACACCGGGTCCATGAAGGTGCGCTCACGGTTGAAAACGCGAGTTATGAACACCCCCACGGGCTTGGTGATCGCGAGCACAAACAGCAGAAAAACAATGATTTGTACCCAACCATTAACGGTCATATCAGAACTTCTCCGGACGCAACAACGCGTAGAAGAGGTAAAGCATCATGAACGCGCAAATTGCAATCATGATGGCTGATTCAGTGTGCATGGTTCCCCCTACTTCACGCGATCGCAGAAGTGAACGTACCCCAGCGACAGCGCGAAGAACGCAATGGTAATGGCTACAAAAATGAGGTCTTGCATACCTTGTCTCCTACCTGGCTCCCTGTTTGTTTATGGCCGAACCACCGGACCAAGGGGAGTGATTCGCGAACGATCAGCCGCACTGGCCGATCGATGGTTTTTAAGAAAATCCGCCATCTGTTCTTCCAGGCGAATGAGATAGCGCCGTCCCCGAGGTGAGTCGATGGCCTGAACTTCAGGCGATATTTTGACAACGGACGACGTGCTGGCATTCCGTCGAGAGGCGTCCCGTTGGCACGCCAAAAAGAAGTACCCGAAAAACACCAGGCTCAGGCCGCACACACCGCGAAATAGAACATCCATAAATCTGCCTCGTCGAGTTCCGCGCCCTGCGGATCTCCGTCCACTTCATTCGATCACCGTCCCTATAAGTTGCGGCTAAAAAGTTCGTAAATAATCCATAAAGATCGAGCGTGGGGCTTCGGGTGTTGGAACGGCTTCCGTTTGCGGACGGACTTCAGTAAAATGCAGCAGCAGAGCGACTTGCGCACTCATGCCCGACCTGATTCACCTTGCGATTCCAGCGTTCATTCTTCTGGTTGTGGCCGAAGCGATCTTTGGCGCGGTCATGCACCGCGATCTCTACGAAGGCAAGGATACGGCGGCCAGCCTGATCGTTTGGGCAGCGTCATGGTCAATCACTGCTTCTTCTTTTTCTCGCCGCCAGATGGGTTTATGACACGAAGATTATTTGTGATTTGAAATGTTCCGGGAACCTGATTGGCCTGCATCCCTGCCATCTGCTTGTCGGATTCGCTGTCGACAATGCCCTCCAGCGTCACCCTTCCGTTCTTCACAATGATATGAATGGGCGGCACTGGCGCATGCGAGTACTTGAACAGCGGCCCATAGCTGTAGATCGCGCGGTAGGTTGCCCTTCGAATGTGTTCGTCGGCGGGATTGGGAGGCAGCAGCTCAATATTGTTGATGACCTTGTCGACGCCCTCAATATGTTTGACAACATTTCCCGCACTCGACTTGGTGCTCGCATTTGGCGTCTCGCCCAGCAAGGTGACGGTCCGCCCATCAATACGGAAATAGAGGTTGTCATATACGTCGTAGTACGGCAGCATCACCAGCTCGTGGCGAATCTTATTGGCCAGTTTCTGGAAACTCTCCGGGCTTAATGGCGGATTTGGAGTGCCCGATTGCTCGCCACTGCTCTGCGGTTGGGTCTGGACAGACTGCTCGGCGGACTTAGTCTCTTGTGCCGCCATTAGCATGGTAAACGACATCATCATCAGCAAGTGCCCGAGCGTGTTGCGGACAATCCGCTGCATGCTTCCTCCTGCTGTCCGTGAACTTATATCATTCGCGCAACGCCGCCAAATACTTGGAACGTTGGTCTATAGGCTGGATTGAAATGCGGCCCTGTCTGCGATTAAAAAATGAGGCGTACGCAATCTGTCGTCGGATCACGCACGCCTGGTTTCTTGCCGCAGCGCAATGTCGTCAGCGAGTTAGAATAGCCCCGCGAACGGTAAGCACCGGGCACGCAGCCTCGCGCACTAACTCATAGGCAATCGGCCACATGAATCGATCGAGTAGGCCTGACGAAGGCCGAACTCCCATGACGATAAGGTCCGCGTCAATCTCGGTGGCCGCATCGAGAATGGTGGCTGAGATCCTGCCAAACTCAATCCGGTAGCGTACGTCTACTCCTTCGGCGTGCTTTCCTACGATCTGCGCAAGTTCTTCCCTGATCCCCTGCTTGACACGCTCGGGGTCCATCTTCATTCCTCCATTGGCATGCTCGATCACATGGAGGACCGTAAGCTGCGAGTTGTGCTCTTTGGCCAGAGCACACGCAAATTGAACGGCAGGATGGGATTTGGGAGTCAAATCGCAGGGAGCCAGAAAACGGTGGGCCCCGCTGATTTCCCAGTGCCCACGAAGCTGCGGACCGATCGTGAGCACAGGTACAGGCGACCTGCGAAAAACCTTCTCCGCCACCGATCCAAGGATAATTTTGCCCAGTCCACTGCGACCGTGGGTGCCGACAACGATCAGGTCAATTCTCTTCTCACGCGCCCACTGCAATAGGCATTCGGCGGCAGAGCCCTCAAGCATACTGACGCGATAGTCCACGTCTTCCTCGAACGCTTGGCTACGGCGCAGTCTGGTCTTCAAATCCAGCAGATCGCGCCGTGCAGCGTCTTTCGTTGCCGTCAGCGCTTCGGGACCCGCGAGCGCATATTCGTCGGTTGGCAACACATAGACAATTTCTGAGTGCGCGCTGTAACGGTGTGCGAAGTTGAGTCCGTAGTCGAGGGCGGCAGCGGAATGATGAGAGAAATCCGTGGCAATGAGCACATTATGGATGCCCACGCCAGATGCGGTGAGAGTTGCCGTGGCCATTGCAATCGACCAGTCTCCCCACGTTGTGGGGTCACTCAGCGAATGGCAGGGCGTCGCGTCAAAGATGCGAGAGAGCGAACGGAGCGAGCGCAGCAGCTGCCATTCATCCTTATGCTACTCCCCTTTTAGCGCGTTACGAACAGGAATTCTGTGACGTAGATCACGTAGATCAGTATCTTCGGTGACGACTGACACGCAGAGGGCAGTGGCTGCAGGCGGGCCTAAACGGCTCGGACGTCGCGCCCAGCAGCCGTCATCCGGACCTTCATGACGAGGTTGGGGCCGCGGCTTCCTTATTGCGCTCCGTCAGCGACTTCACGATGACGTAAAGCACTGGAATAAAAAACAGATTCAAGCCGGTGGAGACGATCATCCCGCCGAACACGGTTGTGCCCACGGAGTTGCGGCTGGCGGCTCCAGCGCCAGTGGCGAAGACCAGGGGCAAAACGCCCAGAATGAAGGCGAACGACGTCATCAGGATGGGGCGCAGGCGAATGCGTGCGGCCTGCACGGCTGCGTCGGTGATCGACAGTCCTTTGGCACGGAGTTGTTCGGCGAACTCGACAATCAGAATGCCATTCTTGCTGGCCAGGCCAATCAGCATCACCAAACCGATCTGGCAGTACACGTCATTCAGCAGTCCGCGCGCCGACTGAGCGATGAGCGCGCCCAGCATGGCCATTGGAACACTCAGAAGAATGATGAATGGCAATACAAAACTTTCATATTGGGCGGAGAGGGTTAGGTACACCAGCAGTAACCCAAGGCCGAAGAGCAGCGCCGACTGGCTGCCCGACTTGATCTCTTCCAGCGAAAGCCCCGACCACTCGTAATTGAACCCCACCGGAAGCACTTTCTTCGCCACCGAGTCCATCGCCGTAATCGCCTGTCCGGAACTGTATCCGGGAGCGGCAGCACCGTTAATTTCAGCCGAGCGGAATAAGTTGTAGTGATTGATAGTCTGCGGCGCGGAGGTTTCCGACACGTGGACCACATTATCCAGCGGAATCATCGTGCCCGAATCTGACCGCACGTAGTAATTACGAATGTCCTTCGGCTGGCTGCGGAACTCCTGGTCCGCCTGCACGTAAACGCGGTAGGCGCGGTTGTTGAAATCGAAGTCATTCACGTAAGCCGAGCCCATGTAAACCTGCAGCGTGTCCGTAATTTGCTGGAGCTGAACCTGCAGGCTGCGGGCCTTTTCGCGGTCGATCGTAACCAGAAACTGAGGATCGTTGGCGGTAAACGAACTGAACAATCCGGCGAGATCGTGGCGCTCGTTGCCCGCTCGAGCGACTTCCTGTGCAGTGTTGTAAAGGTCCTGCAGCGAGTGCCCGCCTTCGTCCAGAATCTCGAACGTGAAGCCTCCGAAGTTACCGATTCCATTGATGGCGGGCGGCAAGAACGGAAACGCCTGAACATCGCTGATTTGGCTGAGAGGGCCGCGCAGCGAATCCACGATAGCGTTTGCGGAATGTTGGGCGCCCTTGCGCTTATTAGAATCCTGCAAATTGATAAAAATGATGCCTTTGTTAGGACCGTTACCAGTGAAGCTGAAACCGATGACGGAAAAGGCTCCCACCACATCCGGCACCTTACTCACCACCCCTTCCACCTGACGCAAGGCTAAGGAGGTGTACTCGGCCGAGGCACCTTGCGGAGCCTGCACATTGATGATGAACCAACCCTGGTCTTCGTCCGGAACAAACCCGGTCGGCACGCGCTTGTATACAACATACGTGGCAGTCAGTCCAAGGAAGAAAGCGACTAGGACAAGATAACGAAGCTTGATCGCCTTCCGAGCGGACGCCGTATACAGGGTTGTCGTGTGTTTGATTGCTGTCTCAATGCCGCGGAAAATAACATTCTTGTGCTCACTCTCGGGACGGAGCATGAGAGCCGAAAGCGACGGCGTAAACGTCAGCGAATTAAAGGCCGAGATCGCAATCGAAAACGCAATGGTCAGCGAAAACTGCTGGTAGAGCAAGCCGGTCGTCCCTGGGAAAAATGCCACCGGCACAAAAACCGCGACCAACACCAATGAAGTTGCGACCACCGCGCCAGTGACCTCTCCCATGGCCTCGGACGCCGCAAAATGAGAATCGCAGTGCTCCTCGCCCATGTGGCGCTGAATGTTTTCGATGACGACGATGGCGTCATCCACTACCAGGCCGGTGGCCAGCACGATGCCGAACAGCGTCAGGGTGTTGATTGAGAATCCCAGCAGCTTTATGAAGGCAAAAGCTCCAATGAGCGATACTGGGATCGTGATCGCAGGAATCAGGGTGGTCCGCCAATCCTGGAGAAACAGGAACATCACCAGCATGACAAAGAGGATGGCTTCCACCAGAGTGCGAAGTACTTCTCGGATCGAGTCACCGACGAACGTGGTGGAGTCGAACGCAACCTGGTACTCCAGCCCGGGTGGAAAGCGCTTCGAGAGCCTGACCAGTTCGGCCTTGACCGCCTTGTCGACGTCTAGTGCATTCGCTGTCGGCAACTGACTTACACCAATTCCGACCGCATCGTAGCCGTTGTATCGCAGAATCGAACTGTAGTCCTCGGCGCCAAGCTCTGCCCTGCCGACGTCCTTCAATCTCACCAGTGCGCCGTTGCCTCCCGGCTTGAGGATGATGTTGTCGAACTCCGCCGCCTCGGTAAGACGTCCCACGGCCCGCACGCTGATCTGGAACATCTGATCTTTCGGCGCCGGGGACTGGCCGACTTGCCCGGCAGCGATCTGGACGTTTTGCTGAGCGAGCGCCGTCACCACGTCACTGGCCGTCAGTCCGCGTGCTGCCAGGCGCGACGGGTCGAGCCACAAGCGCATGGAATACTTGCGCTCGCCGAAGATTATGACGTCAGCCACACCTTGGATGCGCTTCAGCGCATCCTTCACGTAAATGTCGAGGTAATTGCTGATAAACCGTTGAGTATAGCGATTATCAGCAGTGTAGAATCCGGCCGCCATAATGAACGAGCTGGCATTCTTGGTAATCACCACGCCGGTGGTTTTGACTTCGTTGGGAAGGCGTCCGTTTACTGCCGAGACTCGGTTTTGTACGTCAACCGCGGCAATGTCCAGGCTGCGGGTCAGTTCGAAGGTAACGGTGATCGAACTGCTGCCGTCATTTCCGCTGCTGGAGGTCATGTAGCGCATGCCTTCGACACCGTTGATCGCTTGCTCCAACGGGGTCGTGACCGCCGATTCGACCGTCTGCGCATTCGCGCCGGTGTAGAAGCAGTTGACGGCGACTTGCGGGGGCGCCAGTTGCGGAAACTGGGCGATCGGCAGAAAAGGAATACAGACTGCTCCGGCAATGACAATGAACAGCGACGTTACTGTCGAAAACACCGGACGCTTAATGAAGAAATCAGCAAACAATGCGAGTGCCCCATCTTCTCGGAAGTTGCGAGCTACTGCTGGATCTTAATTGCCATCCCATCGGCAAGACTTTGTCCGCCGGATACGATGACCTGATCTCCAGGTTTCAAGCCACTCAGCACGGTATAGTCATTGCCTGATATTTCCCCCAACGTCAAGGGAATCTGACGCGCAACGTCGTGTCCGTCTTTTTGCTCGGCCACGAAAGCAAAGAATTGTCCGCTCACGCGAGCCACCGCCACAACCGGAATCGTAATCCCTGGCTGGGTGCTCCAGGTGATGCGGGCCCGCACCAACTGCTGGGAACGGAGTCTGTCGGCCGCCTTGTCGACGGGGGCCTTAGCCAATACCGATTGCGTAGCCGTGTCCACCTGCGGAGAGATGAAGTTCACCCGTGTGGTGAGGATCACG